>Ga0209632_10004429_pt1 | contig 12455 bp, 16 predicted proteins | sample COG_10_FD_184754 | JGI IMG/M metagenome (GOLD analysis project Ga0209632, IMG submission 184754) | Pelagic Microbial community sample from North Sea - COGITO 998_met_10 (SPAdes) (version 2) | ecosystem: Environmental > Aquatic > Marine > Neritic zone/Coastal water | place: Helgoland, sampling...
GCAGAGCGCATCGGCGCGGCTCAATTTAAAGATGCCAATCTAGACGACTACATGAACCAGTATCAGACTGGGGTGATCGACAGCGCGCTAGGCGACATCGAACGCGCTCGAAAAATGCAGCAGAATCAAAATGCGTCTAGCGCAATTTCAGCAGGCGCATTTGGCGGAGACAGGGCAGCAATTGTTGATGCAGAAACCAACAGGGCAGCACTAGAGCAATCAGCTAAAACTGCCTCGGCTCTAAGATCGCAAGGCTTCGAGTCGGCTGCGCGACTTGCCGAGGCAGACCTGGCTAGAAGGTCTGACGCATCGCGAGCAAATCAACAGTTTGATATGCAAAGTCAGTTAGCTAACCAGCAAAGTGGTCTAGCAGCTAGCCAGGCGAACGCACAGCTTGGTCTGCAAGGTCAAACAGAAGCAGCGCGACTCGGCTTGCAGTCAGGATTGAGTGCGCAAGACGCCAACATGCAAGCGGCTCTCGCAAACCAGCAAGCTGGACTATCAGCAAGCACCGCGAATGCTGATTTTGGTTTGCGAGCTGGGCTAGCTAATCAACAAGCCAATCTAAAAGCGGCTCTCGCAAATCAACAGGCCAGCATTTCAGATGCAGATCGATCATTGCGCGGCGGTCAGATTAACCAAGATGCTAGCTTGCAGGCGCGCCAGCAAGACTTGCAGCGCATGATGAGCAATCAAGATTCTCAGCAAGCTTTTGCGCTCGCGAATCAGGCTCAAAATATGAGCGCTCAGCAAATCAACGCGCAGAACAATTTGTCGCGACAGCAAATGAATCAGGACGCCGGCTTGCGATCGCAGCTAGCCAATCAGCAAGCTCAGTTAACAGCCGGTCAGGCTGCAAATCAAGGCCTGTTGCAGTCTCAGGCTCTCGGCGTTGATGCCGGGCAAAGCAATCAATCGGCCAACCTTCAAGCTCAGCAACTAGCAAATGCTGCTGCGCAGGCTAATCGTGATCGAGACTTGCAGGGACAGTTGGCAAACCAGCAAACATCGATCGACGAGCAAAGACTTCGAAATCAGGGGCTCATGCAAACCCAGTCGTTGGGAGCAAATGCAAGCCAAGCGAATCAAGCCAATCAATTTGCGAGACAACAACTTGGTAGCCAGGCAGCTCAGGCAAACCAGCAAGCGCAAATGCAAGCGGCCCTAGCGAATCAGGCAAACGCTCAACGATATGGTTTTCAGAATCAAGACGCTGCGATGCAAGCGGCGCTTGCTAATCAGCAAATGGGCTTCAATCAAAACCAGCAAAATATCGACCGGCAATTTGGCAACGTAGATAACTCTATGCGAGCCGCGTTGGCTAATCAAAATGCTGGTTTGCAGGGTGCTCAGCAGAGATTGGCAGGCGCGGGGATGCTTGGTCAGTTAGGCCAAGATCAGCGTGCGATGACGTTTGCAGATGCTCAGCAGATGCAGGGTGTCGGTAATCAACAGCGGCAGTTTGCGCAGCAGATAATGGATGACCAATATCGTCGATTCCAAGAGCAGCAGAACTACCCTTTCAGAATGTTTGATGTTTTACGGTCTGGCGCGGGCATGTTGCCCAACCCGACAATGAGCAGCTCAAGCGGTCGAGGATTTAATATTGGCTTGCCGCAAGGCGGTTAAAAGGAGAAATTTAAATGTTTGAGTTTTTAAGCAATTTAGGTGCGAATGCAGCTAACGGCATGCAGAACGTGATTGGCGGCTTGAAAAGCGAAGGTGAAGACATTGGCCGGCAAATTGACCTTGCCGTGAGCGATCCGATGTCTATTTTTTCGGCAACAACTGGCCTTGATCATATGAAGGCTCTGACCAAATCACCTGAAGAATATAAGAAATTCTTAGCAGATAACCCGAGTGCGTTATCTGGCAGGGCGGCTCCTCTGGCGGCAATGCCAGATAGCTTTTTTCAACCCGTTCCTTTTGCGCCAACAGGAGGTTTTGTTAATCAAAATCCTAACTTTTTAAATACCGCGCAACTATCTTTGAGAGGACCATATGGCTGAGTTTGATTTTAACTCGTTATCTTCACAAGAACAGGAAGAGCTTCGGAAACAATACCTTCTTAATCAGGCTCAAAATTCGTTATTGACCCCTGGTATGCAACCAGACATGAGTCAGTACGAGTTTCAAAAGCCCGAAAACATTGGTCAAGCTTTTGGTAATGTTTTTAAGAACGGGGTTCTCAATCCTATTCAAGAAAGACTTGGTATGCGTGAGTCTCTTAGGTCTGTAGTTAAGAAAATGCAGATTAGGGATATGCAGCAAGACCAGGCCAAAACTTTCTTAAACGCTGCAAATCGACAGCAGTTGCAAAACTATTTTACCAATCAAGGCATGGACGCTGAGGTCGTTAATAACTTGGGGCTTGATGAATTGCGCGAACTTGCTGTTAACAGGCTAGGGGAAGTCGAGTTTGACAATTACGGCAACCCAACTCAAACAAATCTAATGACGGGTGAGGTAAGTAGTCCTTACCAATTGTCATCAGAATTACAACAATACAATCGATCTATGGGTCAACGCCAGAATACTTTAAATACGGCACAACAAGCTCTTAATCAATTGCCTCCTGGGTCTCCTCCTTACGCTTTGCCACCTGGCCCAGTTTCATTAGAAGCGTTTAGGCGTCAACAAAAACAAGCTGATTCGGATAGAGAAAGCGCCGCTACCAGAAACACCAAAATCGATGAGCGAGCGATTACAAGAATAGATGGGATAACAACTCCTATTTATAACGGAATGTCCGATATAGGGTCGCAGAGAGCAAGCTTAAACCAATTAAGCTCATTGATTGATGCTGGAGCTCAAACTGGTTTTGCTCAAGGTTTTCTGGCTGAAGCAAGAAATTTAGGCATTGATCTCGGCCTAAACGTAGCCGATCCCACCCCTGAACTGGTGTTTGGAGCAATATCGAATCGTATTGCACTGCCTTTAGTTAAATCGTTAGGGTCAAACCCCACTGATACAGACTTGCAGTTGATATTAGACTCAGCGCCAGGGCTTTCTAAAACGCCCGAAGGCAACAAAATACTAATAGATACAATAAAGTTGAAGTTGGATAGGCAAGAACTGATAGCTAAAGCGTTGATGGCTTTTGAGGACGCCAATCGAGATCTATTTAGGTCTGACCCTTTAGCGTATCGGCAACAATTAGATCGAATGATTTTGGAAATCCAAAATAGCGAAGATTTCAAAAAGAAGGCTGTTTTTGAAATGAAAGCTAGATTGGGCGCTTTGCAAAATAGAGAGCCAAAATTAAACAACTTAATTCCAAATTTATAGGAGCTGTTTAAGTGCAACGTAATGCTCAAGACTATATCGACGAATTTTACCAAGACCTTAAAGAGCAAGAAAAAAAAGGTTTTAAAACGGATCTAGGCCCAAAACTAGTAAGAGCTATTGAAGATGGGTCTTTAGCGCCAGGATATATAACTGCTATTTTGCAGGGTGCTTCTATGAGCTCGTCTGACGAGGCGATGGGCTACATACGGTCTTTAGTTGGAGGCGATGCGTCGATGCTAGCCACGTCTTTAAATCAGCAATATCCAGATGCAAATTTGTCTGCTGGCGATGTGGGCATTGGGCTGGAACGTAGAACTACTAATCAGTTCAGAGAAGATAACCCAAAAACAGCGCTTGGCTTAGAAATGGCGGGAGGTTTGATTTACGGAGGAGTGGGCGCTGGTAGAACTGCCTTAATGAGAGGCGGTCAAGCTGCTGGGTCAGGTGCTATCTCTGGTTTTGCCGCAGGCGAAGGCGGGTTTGAGGATAGGGCCGCAGGAGCGGGAGCAGGAGCTGTACTTGGTGCAGGCGCGCAACTAGGATTAGATCAATTAGGTAAAAGGTTAATAAGCCCTGCTTACAATGCTTTGTTCAGGTCTGGTAGCAAGCAGGCAAGCCGAGAAGGCGTTAACCTGGCCAGAAAAACACTAATAGAACAAATCGAAGCCGATGGTATGTCTGTCGATGAGGCTATCGCATACATCGGCCAACAAGCTGGGAGAGATGTAACCCTTGCTGATATCGGAACTAACACGCAGGCACTGATTGATGTATTAGCAGCCATGCCTGGGCCCGGGAAAGCAACCGCCAATCGATTCTTACAAGAGAGAATGAAAGGCAGGAACGCGCGACTCGGTACTATCTTGCAAGATGCCTTTGGCCAGAGAGCTAATTTTTACAACGACTTCCAGGCTATGAAGGCTGGTCGATCAAGTACCGCTGATAAGCTATATGGTGAGGCTAATAAGATCGATGTTCCGTTGACGGCAGAGCTGCAAGAGCTCATGAGGACGCCAGCAATGCAGCAAGCTTATCAAAATGCTGTTCGCATCGCGGGTAATCAAAAAGATCCTGTGGCTATGAAGCTTCGCATAACGCCTAACGGCAGAATCGTTGACGCTGAAGGAAGCCCTGTATCTGCAATCAACACTCGATTCTTACATTACATGAAACAAGGCTTGGATGATGTGGCATTTCCCAAAATGCCATCTCAAGGAGTCGGCGCCACTGAAATTAACGCAGTGCGTGACCTGAGGTCTGAATTTTTAGACTTGCTCGACACTGCTAATCCAATGTATGCGAGAGCAAGAAACTTGTACGCGGGCGACAGCAGTGTGATGGAAGCAATGAAGAGGGGCCGAGGGCTTCTTTCAGAGGATACCGATGAGTTAGCGGCAGACCTGATGCGCATGAGCAAAAGTGAAAAAGAGGCTTTTCGATTAGGAGCTTTGCAGAATCTACAAGATCAGTTTAATAACTCTGTAGAGTCAGCAAATACCGCGCGAAATGTTATGAAGTCTGAAAGACGCCGGCAACTTTTGCGCTTAGCTTTCCCCAGCGGTAAAGATGGCGATGCATCGTTCGACGTGTTTATGGATAACCTGGGTCGCGAAAGCAACATGGCCGTGACTGAACGGGCGGGTGCCAACAGTATGACTGCACAGAGATCAGAGCTCATACGCCGTATGCGCAACGATGCGGATCGATCGGTCAATATCCCAAATTCTGGCATGGATTTAATTATGTCTAGCTTGCGAGAAAACAACCAAACGCTGTCTGACGAAGCCCTGCGCTCAGCGTCTGCTGAAATAGCTAGAGTTATGACGGAAACGAGTCCAGATTTATTGCCGAAAATTCTCGCAGATTTAGGACAGGGTACGATGATCGATTCTATTAAGCGCCACGCTCCAGGTTTGCTGCCTGAATTGTTGCCAATGCTTGGTCGAGGTTTAACGAGCCCAGGTAACGTCGGTTCAATGTCTGGTCGATTCGGTGCAGACATCGCCCCGACTAATTTGAACTCAGCTCAGATGGGCTTAATGGGTCAGTAAATCACACCAAGCAGTTAATACTTCTTGGCGCTCATCGTAATACTGGGTCACGTCGTAGTGCTGTGCTGCGCCATCTGATGTCGCGTGATCCAGTAAAGATTCTGCGACAGCCTCGCGTACCCTGAGCTCTTCTAAAGCGAAAGTGCGCAGGCTTGTACGGGAGCCATGCGGAACATGTTTTCGCTGGCTTAGCTCTCTGAACTGTTTTTCGACAGCCTCCAGCGAAATAGGCCGGCCCATTCTTGGATTAAAAAACAACCAGCCTTGCTCTGCTGATTCGACCGCTGCATCGATAATCACCTTTAGCTCGCCAGGAATCGGTAAACTATAATCCTCTCGCCAATGATCTTTCACTTTCATTAATTTGCGTGGGATTATCACTCGATCATTGTGTACAAATTCTGTCTTGAGCTGCACGATCTCACCTAACCTAAGTCCCGACAGGATCGATAATTGACCAGCCAGGCGCACGCTTCTCGTTGCATCGGATAGCTTGATTGCACGCAGCAGCTCTGCGACTAGGGTGTAGTCTGCCTTGTAAGATTTTTGACGATTCTTTGCAGACTTCGGGAGGGTGAGCGTTTCGGGTTTTCGACCAAGAACACAGTAGGAAAGGGTGCCTCGATCGACTAAAACTTCTAAGCATTCTTTTATCCAGGAGTAAACACGGCCGGCAGAGTCAATGTCATCGATAGTCTCTAGGTGGCTGACTATCATCGGTCTTGTTAAATCATCTATTTTTACTTCAAATAAATCCCCGCAGTGCTTTTTAATTCGCTCGGTGGTCTTTAAGTAATGCCGATCAGACCAGCGTTTAGTTTTTAATTTTGAGTTTGCCCAATCCATAATTGCCGGCCCTAAAATACCAGAACCGATTTGCTGCCCGTCTTCTACTAGCTTTATCTGGCTACGAGCCCACCTTTCGTTGTTGTGGCTATTGGCCGTACCTAAATCGATTGTCGTATCCGTGTCATTAGACCTAGATCTAAATTTCCATTTAGACAGCCCTGTCTTACCAATGTGCAGCCATAATCCAGCACCGTAACTGTAACGGCCAGGGTCACGTTTTGCGTATCCTTTCATAGCGTTACACCGCCTATTCCGTTTTACACCAGTTTTACACCATTTACGGTCTGAGGGTGATCAACACACAAAAACATGAAAACCCATGAATGGCCATATAACTAGGTTTTACGGGGCGTTGCAAGAGGGGGTGGCTGTGAGGCCAATAGAAATGAGGGTGATTGGAGGCTGGGGTCGGAATCGAAATAGGCCGTTTAAGCCTTTAAAAACGAGGACATGGGCTTTCGTTACACCGTTTGCGTTACACCGCTTTTCGAGAAACCAACCAAGTTTCAATGTCTGATAAATAGTAGAGCGTGGTCTTGCCGACTACCGTGTAGTGTACGCCTTTTTGGAAGTGGCGATCTTGCCATCCCCGAATTGTATCTGGTGTGACGCCGATGTCTTTCGCTAATTTGTCTCTGCTGACAGCGATCATAGCAATGCACCAATAATCATCGCAGACCCTGACACAACTAAAATCGTAACAAAAATTTTTGCAACCGTGTTTTCTTCCGCGGGGTTATCACCCCATCGTCTACGCTTAAACATTTTCAACTCTCACAATATCCGTCTCATCGCTGAACGTCTTGAATTTTCGTTCGCTTCTAAACTCGTCTTCTTCGCGCGCATCAGGGATTTCTAATTCCATCGCGATCAGCAGCTCTGCGTAATGAATAATCTTCCTGAGATCATCCAGGTTGCCGGTGTGCTTTCGCTTCCAGCGGCAGGCGTACTTGACGATGCTGCTCTCCGCAGCGCCCAGCCCGTTTTTTTGGCAGAACCGAATCGGTTCGATTGCAAAACCTTTGTAATGATCACCACCAACCTGCTTCTTGAAGGGCTCGCTCATATTGTTTTTCCTCATGCTCATCAAAATTTCCTTTGCGCCACTTGGCTCTGACCCATCTGTCCGCATGCCTGCAACTTAAATACTCAAGGTCGATGCTTTTCGACCGCTGACAAACCCGGCAAAGGGTTGTCCTTTTTCTTATCCAACTGCCGCAACCAGCGCACTGTTTATAAAAATCTGACGAATATTTCATGGACTCATAGCCTCATTAAAATGCTCGCAACTGTTTTCCTCATTCTTGAATGACGCCGGCACGGCTGAATCAAACACCTCGCACCAGTTAAAAATTAAGTGGCTGCAATAGCCGCAGCTTTGTCGAGGCCACTTGAATACAAGCTTCTTGGTGCTTGGCTTAGGCTTGATCGTTCGCCGCATCAATCAACTCTTCTGCTATTGCGAGAAGTCGCGACAACGTTTCGGCGATCTCTTCTTGATTCGCCAGGAAACGATCCATATCGTCGCTTTCTATCTGCACAAATATTTTGCTCACCCTATTACCTCCGCTTGAAAACTTTCTTTCCAATGATCGATGTCTGGATCCCCGATTGCGTTCACGTCTTTTGCGCGGCTAATTTCTTTCGACGAGTAGCCGCCCCAGCCGTTGACAAACTCATGGCCGGTTAATTTGTTCTTGTAGCTGACGTGCTCTTCAGTGCCGTCTAACACTTCAGCCCAGGGCTCTAACAACTCAGGAATGAACAGGTGCTTGTCACACGCCAGGCGCTGATCCTCTACACCAATATCTTTCTTATGCTTGGCGCATGACCACCTCGCATCACCATCGATCTCTGCTGTCGCGAAAGCACAGGTGCGGCAGCTCAGTGCCGGCGTTTGGTAGCCGTGGCACAAGAAAGCGTGGTCGCAGAATTTGCACTTGTAGAACGAGGGATCGGTGCTGATGCCTTCGGGCGGTCGATCGCTTGTGATGATGTGCTCAGCCTTGCGTATCAATGCCTCCGCAGCGGGCTTGTCGTACTCAACGCGCTCGTAGTACAGCGCATCGTTGTTCTTGTTCACCGCCTGGTAAAATGCCCAGGGCAGCTCCATAAGGTGCATATAAACTTGCATCTGCGCATAGTGCTCGGGCTTGCTTTTAAGGACGCCTTTCTTTTCGACATCCTCAAAACTTTTCGCAGCGTGCGTCTTTTGCTCGGAAACGTGCGGTACTTGCGGGGCTTCACGGAGCCCCATGACCACGCCGTCCAGGCTGCCGCCGAAGTGACCACCGACTGCCTCGACCCTAAACTGCTGCTTGGTATCAGGATCGACATCCCAGACTGTTACGCCGGCCTGAGTGAGCAGATGATTAAACCAATCTTCCTCTCTGGCGCCGCGTGCAAAGAGGCGCAATAAGCGTGCAAGATGTACAACGACGGTTCCCCACCGAAAGCTGAACCAAAGCTCTCTCTTACATTCGCGGCCAATAATGCTGCCGCCAAGATGAGCCCGGCCACCATCGGTGGCCTGACCCTTCTCACCCGCTCGCTCGACGGCGTTGAGAGTAGTGCTTGCTGGTTCTGGTAAAGCAACCATGCTTACTCCCAGGGCTTCTTACCAGCCGCGGCAGGAACCGCAGATGGTGCGGGCTCTGGAGTAGCAGCGGGTGCTGGTGCGGCAGCAGGAGTCGCGACAGCCTGCAATGCATCGGCTGGGGAGTACGCTTTGATCTCGTTAGATGCGGCATAATCACCATTCGCCGGCTGTATCGTGACCTTGACGGTCATTGGCTTATGGTGCAGCTCTTCGCTGTCACCGATTGCACTTTTTCCCAACGCTCGACAAATGCTCGAAAGATCGCGCTGCGCAATCTTTACTGTATAAGGATTAGGGTTATCAAGATTTAGCCGCGAGCGTATCCATTTGCCAGCATACTGGTTATCGATTACTTCAAACTTCAGCTCTAAGTAATTGCCAGTACCAGCTTTCGTGGGCTTCATTTCACTGTCGATAATGACAGCCTTGTACAACCCTTCTGGGATCGGTTCGTACTTACTGGACTCATCAGTGAAGCTAACCTCATCTGCTTGAAAACTTAGTGTCGCCATTTCTATTGCTCCTTGCTTGTTGCGGTAGTGATTGCTTGCTCAAAAGCTGCCCAGGTCAGATCAATCTCATCGGGTAAGCCATATCGATTCTTTGCGATGTAACCAGGCGTCTCTGTGGTGCAAAGCACGCGCTCGCCAGTGCTAATACCGCGCACCCTGGTCTGGTTAAATCCTTTGTCTTCTTTCTTCGTGATGATCTTGTGCTTCGCGAATAGCACGCTATCGACTGACTCTTGAATCAGGCCGCTGGCTTTTGCGTGCAGCTTGATCTCGTAGCGGTCGTAGCTCTCAGTGTCCGGGCTGTTGTAAGCGCGGATATGAGTGTGCGCGAGCAAAATCAGCGACATATTCTTACGATGCCTTAGTGAGTTGATCGCGGCTAAAAACTCGCGCCAGTAATCAAGCGCAAAGACATAACCCTTGCCGTACCCGAATTCCTCGATCGATTTTTTCCCCTCAACCTGGCAGACCTTCTTCCAGATCAGAGGTTCGAGATGATCAAGGCTGTCGAGCACTAGCGTGCCGTAGTCGTGCTCATGCTCGATCAACGCGGTTATGGCCTCGATGAGCTCGTCGTATGTTTTGATGAGCGGAAATGCTGACAGCTCTAGCGCACCTTCACCGGCTTCGGTTTGTAAAAAGATCGGGTTAGGCGCGGCAGCCGCGAACGTGGTTTTACCCACGCCGGCAGATCCAAACACAATCATTGATGGTGGCTTGAGGCCGCTAGTCTTTTTAATTGCAGATAGGTCGATAGCCATTAGATCTCACCCCCAGTGATTTGAATGTTGGGCTTCGCAGGGGAGTGCGAGAATGCTCGCGCGATCTTGCGATAAATGGCTGGCTCGTTGTTGCGCAGATATTTAAGCCGCGCAACGTCGATCGTTTGCGTCAGCTTTAGCGGGAGCATGTTCGCCGGCACGCTATCGCGCACTGCTTGCAGAGCAATGTCATCAAGCTTGTAATTGTTCTTGGTGGTTAGCTTGATCTTTCGACCGAATGTGGTTTCGGTTGTCTGCGAACCTTCTGCTCGCGCTGCAAGATGAGGGATCATCTGCTGTTCAATTTCAATTCGACGAGCTTTGCAGTTGTCCTCCAGCGTTTTCTGCTGAAGCCACTGTTCGGCTAGTACATCGAGGTTGGGTTCGTTATGGGAGGGGGTTACTCCTTCGTTTCTTTGTGCGTCCATCGTTCATCTCTCTTTTCGTATTGAAAAAAGAGCGTAACCGATTTATGTAATCATTGTCTACCTTTCGGTTACATAAACTTTAGGCAGATATTTTAGTGTTCACATAGATGCCCAATACAGGTGGTTTACTGTAAAGGTTTTTTACCTTTGCAGCGCGCACCAGTTCGCCCGCAAATTGTTCGGGGATTGCGTGATTGTAAATTTCGTTTCCGTGCGCCCAAACCATGTGCGGTCTGCGTAGTTCGAGGACGCAACTGGCTGCGCCGTCCTGGCGCAAAAGCGACAAAAAATCATTGCCTTTCATTGTCAGGGCGCGCAGGGATTTGCTTTGCCAAAAATCGCCGCAAAAAATCTTCTGTCTCTGGCCATCAATTTGAGAGCAGTCACACAGGTAGGGGCAGCAAGTGCCGACGTGCCAGACTTCAAAATCAGTAGTTGTGCAGCAATGGTAGTTGTCTTCTAAGTATATTCTGTCGATTGTATTTCGTACATACTGCGAAGCTTCTTTTGATACGTAAAGGTGATCGTCTAACTCTCTCATAATTCTCCTGCTTTTGGCTTCCTTGCCTTTATAAGTAAATCCTTAACCTTTAAAAGCGCCTCAAACTCTTCGTCTGTCAAAAGCTCAACGTCCAGCATCTTTTCGCTGCGACCTGATCCTGATTTAGATTTCACGCCCGCAAACATTTCTTCAACCAAAAATGATGGCTTTACGTTAAAAAGCTTGCACAACGCGCCGATGACTTCTTTGCTTGGAAGCCGCGTCGATCCTGACGGCTTTTCAGACTCCCACTTTGCTATCGCGTTATGACTGACCTTGACGCCGTACTGCTCAAGGTCTGTAGCCATTTGCCGCAAGCTTAGTCCTCTCGCAAGACGCAACTCGGCTATCCGTCGATTGAATGGAACTCGTGACATACCCCTATCCTCTATGGTTATTAATGCCCCTTAAATGTAAACCCAAGGTTTACTATTTACAACCCCCGTTTCAAATGTTGCATCAATAATGGTTTACGCTTGTAACCTTTTCGGTTACATTTGATTTTTTTGTGAGAGCGATACCGATGACACCAGACACCTTTTGGTCCGAGATAAATGTAAGTGAAATGGCCGCACAGCTCGGCCTCAGTAGGAATGCCGTCTACAAGTGGAAGCGCAGCGAAAAGGGCATACCCGCTGAGCGTGCCGCTGAGATATCATCAATACGAAACATAAAAAAATCTGCAATTCGCCCAGATCTGTGGGCCGAAATCGATGATTGAGGCGCCAGCAACGCCAGCGGAAAAGGCGCGCGAGCTCTTTGAGCAGGGGCTAACGATCATCCCGGCTCACCCTCACCAGAAGATTCCTCTTATTCCTTGGCAAAAATATCAGAGCAAAGAAGTCACGGTCGATGAATTTGAGTATTTCACCAGCAGCGCCAGGTTTGCCAACTGCAACTTCGCCCATGTAACCGGAAAAGAGATCGTTGTGATCGACGCTGACTCAGTAGAAGCAGAAGCCTGGGTCCGAGAGAACTTGCCTTATACGCCAAGAACAGTCGCGACAGCACGCGGTCGGCACTTCTACTATCAGGCCAATCCAAATTTTGATATCAGCAACTCGACCGACCCAGAAGCCAAGATAGATGTGCGCGGTAAGGGCGGGATTGTCATTGCTGCCGGCAGTGTTCACGCTAGCGGCGCTATCTACGAAGAGACGATCGACAAGGGCGTGGATGGCGACTGGCGAGAGTTGCCGATGCTGAGCGCTGCTGACATCGACAAGATTAGCGCCGAGAACAAGCCCAAGCCTTTGATCCAAGCCAGCGAGGGCGGCTGGCACGATGACATGATCCGGTACGTGGGCTCTCAGGTCCAGGCCGGGCTGACCGACGAGGATATTTTGCGCACTGCAACGGGCTGGACACAGCCAGGCTACACGCATGAGCAAACCTTCGCAGAGTTTAAGGTTGCGATTAAGGGCGC
>Ga0209632_10004432_pt1 | contig 12452 bp, 11 predicted proteins | sample COG_10_FD_184754 | JGI IMG/M metagenome (GOLD analysis project Ga0209632, IMG submission 184754) | Pelagic Microbial community sample from North Sea - COGITO 998_met_10 (SPAdes) (version 2) | ecosystem: Environmental > Aquatic > Marine > Neritic zone/Coastal water | place: Helgoland, sampling...
TAATGAAATCGAAGAAATAAGCAGAGTGGTCTATGATATTTCAAGCAAACCACCTGCAACTATTGAGTGGGAGTAGGAACATAGCTGTAAAGTGTTGATTTTAAAGGACTTTTAGACTACGTTACTATTGAGTAGGAATAGTCTGTCGCCCTACAACCCCGATTTCTACCCCCTTAATGTTGTAAAGTAGCCTCTAACTTTCAATTAACAGTAATAATAAATTTAAGGTTAAAATTAATTTATGAAATATAGAGCAGAAATTGATGGTTTAAGAGCATTGGCTGTATTGCCTGTCATTTTTTTTCACGCTGGCTTTGAATTTTTTGGCGGTGGATTTATTGGTGTTGATGTCTTTTTTGTTATAAGCGGCTATTTAATTACCACCATTATAATTTCAGAAATGGGAGAGGGTAAATTTAGTATTGTTAATTTTTACGAGAGGCGAGCTCGAAGAATCTTACCTGCACTATTTTTTGTAATGGCCGCCTGCATTCCATTTGCTGTGATGTGGCTTTCGCCAATTGACCTGCAAGACTTTGGCCAAAGCTTGGTTGCCGTTTCAACATTCTCATCAAACATTCTTTTTTGGCTTGAAAGCGGTTATTTTGATACTGCTTCAGAACTCAAGCCATTGCTGCATACTTGGAGCCTTGCGGTAGAAGAGCAATACTACATAATATTTCCATTATTCTTGATTGCAACTTGGCGATTGGGGCTTATTTCGATTTTAGCGCTTCTATTTTTTATTTTCTTAGTTAGTTTAGGCATTGCTCAATGGAATGCTTATAATGCTCCATCAGCTGCTTTTTATCTTCTGCCTTCTAGGGGATGGGAGCTTCTAATTGGTGTATTTGCTGCTTTCTACCTTAGGCATAGGGCTCACCTGAAATCTCATACAGCCAATCAATTTTTAAGTCTTCTTGGTTTTAGCATGATTATTTATTCAATTCTCATGTTTGATGAAAGCATACCTTTCCCCAGTTTTTATGCGTTGATCCCTACTTTAGGAACGGGCTTATTAATTTTATGTGCTGTGCCGAAAACCATTATCCATAGACTGCTAAGCCTCAAACCTATTGTTGGAGTTGGGCTCATTTCCTATAGTGCATACCTCTGGCATCAGCCTCTATTAGCCTTTGCAAGGCACAAATTATTTTTTGATGACATATCTAATGTTTTGTTATTAATTTTATGTATCTTATCGTTATTTATGGCTTGGATAAGCTGGCGGTTTGTAGAAAAACCTTTTAGAGATAGAGTTAAAATAGGGCGAAGAGCTATCTTTATTTCATCTCTAGCCTTAATGATGACATTCTCTGTAATAGGGGGTTACTTTCATAAAACAAGCCATATGCCTTTGTCAGTCAAACTCTCGAACAAGCAAATAGATTTTCCCATTAAGTACAATGGAATATTACATAATGGAAAAAAGTGCTCCTTCCCAAAGCTACAATCACCCGAGGATCTGTGCGAGATTAAAGGCGGCAGCAAGGCCAATAAAATGATCTTAATTGGTGATTCTCATGCCAGAGTCCTATCAGAGGCATTTTATTCTTCAAGCTCTATATTTAAGTCTTTAATAGATTTATCTGCCACAGGTTGCCCTTTTCTGCTTGATGTTAATATTAATGTAGGCGGAACAGTAAACTGCTCAAGTGACTATCAGTTGGCTAGAAAGAATATTTTATTGGAAAAGACAGATAGCATAGTGATCTATCAGGCCCGTTTACCTCTATATTTTTATGGTCATGGTTTTGATAATGGGAAATCAGGTGGCAATGAAGTGAGGCCTAAAGTTAAGGTATCGAGCTCTTTTATTGGATCTAATAAGGATAGCCAAGAACTTTTTCTAAATAGTTTGAGTGATTCATTAGAATTTATCGCTAAAACAAATAAGAGCCTGTTTATTATTCTGCCTTCATTTAGTAATGGCTGGGATCCATTGCAGAGACTTGTCTTAATAGAAAAAAACAAACTGTCGTTTGCAGAAGCAAAAGATCTCCTGAGCATCCCTAAAGATCGAGTGGAAAAAAGAGTTGGCTTATTAACAGAACTCTTAGAAAAAATCTCTCAAGAGCATGCAAATGTTACAACAATTAATCCTAATGATATTTTTTGTTCTGAATTATCTTGCTCACCCATTACTAGCAATGGAGAGTTGCTATTCACAGATGAAGATCATTTCTCGCTTAAAGCAAATAGCACCATCCTAAATAAGATTTTAAACTCACTGAGTCAAGATTTAAGGTAAAGTGATCTGCGCTGAGAAGCTTGTAGTTTAAGGTTGATATAGAGTAACGCCTCTTTATAATTTGTTTATTAGCATATTTTTAGCAGGACATTAAGAAGGTACGTTTGGATAGCATTTGCTTCAATGTAGTACAATTGCATATGTTAAATTTAATAATAATTTATCAAAATAGTAATGGTTTTAGGTAATCAAAATGAATGTTATAAAAAGAATATGGAAAAGAAAATATGAGCTGCATAAAATTTTTTTTAGAAAGCTTGTAAGATCTTACGAAGTAAAATACCAACGATCCAAAGTAACAGACGAAGAGCAATCTAGCATATATGAATTGGTTGGACTTGATAGGAGTGCTGGAGTAAAGAGGCTTATTAGCACTTTAGCAAATTCTTCTGAATCAGTTTCTTCTGAATCAGTTTCTTTTGAAGATGATGGTATGTATTCTGAGCATTTGGCTATTTGTGCTGCTATCTCTGTAAGCTCACATCAGATTAATCAAGTCCTGGAAATTGGAACTCATGACGGCAGAGCCGCCTCTATTCTGGCCGATCTCTTTCCAGATGCGATTATTACTACTATTGATTTACCAAATGCAGATCCAAATTTTTCCAGCACTTATAAAAGAGATAATACTGCTGCTAGCTTTATTAAAAAAAGAGATCATTTGCTCTCAAAATCTGAAAATATTAAATTTTTACAAATAAACTCTCTTGAACTAGCAAACTATAAGGATAGCTTTGATCTTATTTGGATTGATGGTGCTCATGGATATCCTGTGGTCTCAATGGATGTTATAAATTCTTATAGGCTATGCAATCAAAATGGTTTTGTTTTAATTGATGATGTGTGGATTGATCATCCCGAAGAATCTGATCAATATTACAAATCAATTGGCGCGTTTCAATCATTATCATCCCTGAAAGATGCTAACTTAATAAAAGATTTTACATTATTTAATAAGAGGTTGGCTGGTCAATACAATACGCCCTGGGAGAAAAAATTTGTTGGTTTTTTTCGCAAGCAATAAACTTTTAATATGCTGGCTTAGTTTTATTGAACCAATAAAAAATTAATCATTAAATGACCATAGATTCACTTAAGATATGCTCCATACAAAAGGAGCATATGCCCTCAGTGATTAAGCTTCTTCAATCGATCTCTGAATATAATCCCTTAAATAGTGACCTTAAAAAAATTTGGGATTTATTTGAAGTCCAGACTAATGTATTTGCCTTTTAAAAAACTCTCATCTCCCAGTTTTAAAAATCATGAACACAGAATAAAGGCCTACAACTCATGGAAGGCGAAAATATATACTTGTTAGGAGTAAAAAAATGAATTTACCTATTTCTATTCTTTCAAATGCAAATCCTGCGATGGTTAAGATGGACCCATTCCCTCACATTATTTTAGTCGATGCGCTTCCCTTGGAATTCGCGGCCAACTTAACAAATTCTTTCCCAAAACATTTATTTGATTTGACATCAAATAATCAAAGAATTGATATTTCTGCAAATAAGGTAGTCAATTCTCCAGATATTCCTCAAGACTGGAAACAGTTTATCGCTTACCACTCCTCAAAAGAATTTTTTAAAGAAGTATTAAGCTTATTTGAGCATAGCTTGCTTGCTAATAAAAATGTAAATCTTTCAACACTAAATAATTTAAATACAGGAATACGATTTCAAGATACGTTTGATGAAAAGGACTGCTTGCTTGATGCGCAAATCTCAATCAACACTCCCGTTACAAAGAAAAGTTCGGTTAGAAAGGCTCACACAGATAATACTAATAAAATCTTTAGCGGTTTGTTTTACTTGAGACAAGATGACGATAATTCTTCAGGAGGAGACCTTCAATTATGTAAATGGAACCATGGATATTCTTACAGAAAAAAACTTCAAACCTACAAAGAAAGCCTGTCACCAAGACACTATACAGTTTTTGATGAAATTCCCTATGCAAATAATGTTGCAGTGCTGTTCTTAAATTCTTTGGATGCTTTGCATTGCGTTACCCCAAGAGACCTAACAGGGCACACGCGAACATTTATGAATTTAGTGGGAGAACTTCCCTATGATATTTTTGAGAAACATACTGGAGCTCAAAAAAGAATATTAAAGTTTAAAAGAGACTGCGTGCAAAAATTTAAAAAAATTACTTCAGATTATCTTTGAATGATAAATAATACATTTACTTTTTTATTATTAATCTCAGAGAAAGGATTGCTCCAAGTAAATACCCTGGAACTTTTACTACGTCATTAATAAGACCAAAAAAACCCATATATATCCATCTGATAGGCATTAATTCTTTCCATTTAGCGCCTAATCTTAAAGGGACAATGAATGCTCGGAATACAAAACCAATTATGAATAAACCGATAAAAAAGAAATAGTTTAAATTCTTCACCTCAAACTCACTTCCCAGACTAATGCTTAGTAAAGAAGGATTAATATATTGCAATACAAATAACAAAACTACCAAAGGAATAAAAAAAAATGTTGAAAAATATTTAAAGTTCCTCGGATTGATTAAATATAATCCTATTAAAAAAATCATCATTGCGAGAAGATAGATTTTTGTGACATTTGGAATAAATATCAATCCACCCATAAACCTATTCCAGTTTGGCGTTATCATCATCAGTGAGAGGCTGCTTAATCCAAAAATTAATATTCTCGTATTTAACTGAGCATTTATAGTTGATGACGCCCAGCTATTTCTGGCGCTACGAATAAATTCTTGGAAAATATTTGTGGAAGTTATGTTGTAAAACATGTTTACCTTTAAGGATTGTTCTGCTTTTATAGTCTTACTACGTTCAATCCTATCTTTCCATTCTAAATCTTCGCCCGCTCGAACAGTCGCATCAAATTCACCTAGGTCCTGAACAACTTTTTTCAACAGAACAGTTCCAGGAACACTCATTACTGGATTTTTCCCATATGTTGAAAGAATAAAAATATTTTGTATTTCAGAATGAGCTTTATATTGAGTTTTGCCGAAGATGATTGATCCTTTTGATGAATTGAGTTGCTCGATAGAATCTTCTAGCCATGATTGTACCGGGAATGTTTTTGAATCTATGAATGCTACAACAGGCGACCTTGCTGTAAAAAGACCTAAGTTTCTAGTGCCTCCCGGCATTAATCGTTGCTCACTAAAAATATAGTTAATCTTTAGCTTATCTTTAAACTGCTCTATTATCCTATCAATCTCAATGTGATGGAGCGAGTTAACAATCACCAATTCATCAGGTACCTTGATTTGATTACTGAGGCAAGTAAGCGTTTTGAATAAATTACCATCATTTCCAAATATCGAAAGAATAACGCTAATTTTTATATTATCTTGGGTCATAGAGAGCCTCAAAAGAGCTTTTATTAAGTATCATCGTAATGATAAATGCTTTTTTAAAGCATTTTCATTTTTTTAAAATACTCCATGCTGAATTAAACAGTTGAAAGACTTGCGATTTTATTCGCACATTTTTTAAAAGAGCTATGCGGCCATTCAATACAATAAATAAATTAAAAATTAAAGATTTTTTTTGTAATATTTGCATTGAATTTAAAATTAATGATATCGATCTTTGTTCAAGTGCCTGCTCTTCTAATTGTTTATTTTTTAGGAAGAAAAATAAGTGGACTGCATCTAATGAGTAATATTGAGCGAACCACCTTGTCACATTTTTTTTAATTATCTTAATAATATTATCGTTTATCAATATGTCATTTGCGATAATCTCTCTAAGGTATATTAAAAATATGGATGTTTTAATCGAAAGGTTTATATTTACATTATCTAATTCATTTTGAGTTACATTATCAGGACACTCAATGATCTTAATTATATTGTGCTCTGAGTTTTCTGCTAGAAAATTAAGTAATGATTTCTTATTTAGCAACCCATGAATATATTGCCACAAGATACTCTCTAGATTGTGCTGAAGTTTAATATCTTTTGGGCTCTTAAGTTCTAATATTGACCTCTCAACATTAAGAAAATTCTTAATATCTTGATTAATATATTGTGACTGGAAGGACAGGATAGATTCTTCTGAAAAAAATTCTATAAAATTTATTGAGTTTTGCGTAAATTCTAAATTAAATTCTCTTGCATGTGATGTAATAAAATTATCTGAACCAAGAATATATATCACCAATTTCCTTGTCCCAATTAAATCAATGCAACTTTGAGTTCTATTTGACGCATATATTACACTTGAACTGAGTACTGTATTATCAAAGCATCGTTGAGACTGTATTAAAGTAATCTTGTGTTTTTTATTTTTAAAAATTTTAATAATAGATTCTAATTTAGAGATGTCCTCTAGGGGGTGAGGCTTGATATACAATCTTTTTTCAGGGTTAAAAGCAAGAATTGAGGCGATGAGTTCACCTCTCGAGCTCAAGGTTTCATAGCTAGATGCTGTAATTGATTTGGGTGCAGACAGAATTAAAAGCGCATCATTTTGATTCTTATTTACAGGCAGCTCATTAGTAACCTTATCATCACTAAATAACCATCCATAGGTTTTTACCTGATCTTCGTTATAACAAAAATTTGATACTAGCCCGTTTTTCTCAGCAAGAGATGCTGCAAAAATTATATCTGCTTGAAGTATTAAATTATTTACATCTCCCCCATGCATTTCAAGTTGGTGACTTTCTTGAAAGGCCACAATGATTTTTTTTGACTCACGTATTAACCCATACAAAGCAATATTGTTTTGGTTTGTATGCAGTGTATAAAAGATAAAGATATCAAAGCTTGAGATAAATTTACTTGTAAGAGGTGAGAGAGAATTATCCTCAATCTTTTCTAAAAATTTATTTTTTAAGTAATAAATTTCAATTTCGGATGAAAATTCTTTTTTAAGCACAAGGGATTTTTTGACGTGATGATCACTATGGCAAATTATCGCAATCTTTTTTTTCATCATGTTTAAAATTATACATCCTGACTGATAGACAAATTAAAACTATCATCATTACTGATAATGGAGAAGAATACTCTAAAAATTGTTAAGAAATTTTGTTATATAATTAGTTTTTTACTTAAAATTTTTACCAAATGAAAGTTTCAGAAGCAGTATTATCTAGGAAATCTATCCGATCTTTTCTCAAACAAAGCATTTCAAATTCATTAATTAAAGAACTACTCACTCGCGCATCTAGATCTCCCTCTGGAGGAAACCTTCAGCCATGGAGAGTGTGCGTTATTAATAAGCAGTCTATGCAAAATTTTCTAGATTTTCAATTAGCCTGGGATGCCCCAGAAAAACCTGGTTATGAGATTTACCCCCAAAACCTTAAAGAGCCCTATCGCACCTCAAGATATGAGCTTGGTGAACAAATGTACCAGTTGCTTGACATTAAAAGAGATGATAAGGCTGGTAGAATCCAACAAGTTTTAAAAAATTTTAATTTCTTTGGAGCCCCAGCAGCATTTTTTTGTTTTATAGATAAAGATATGGGTCCTCCTCAATGGTCTGATTTGGGAATGTTCTTACAAACCTTTATGTTGCTAGCTCAAGAGGAAGGCATCGATACTTGTGCTCAAGAGGCTTGGTCACTAAAAAGTGACTGCATCCAGAGCTTTTTTAGCATACCTGACTCTGAGATGCTTTTTTGCGGCATGGCAATAGGCATGAAAGACCCAGAGGCTGTTATTAATCAACTAGAGTCTGAAAGAAGGCCGGTTGATAGCTGGGCAAAGTTTTTCTAAAGTACAATCACAAGCAAGAAAACTGATAACAACAATTTTTAATAATTCTATAGCTAAAAATGAAAATATTTATTTGTACAAATGATAATCAATCAATTGGTGCTAAAGTTTCAAAGCAGTCAATTATTAATAGATCAAGTTTTACAGCAGAAGATATTACCATTCTGAATGAATCAGACTACCCTGATTTAAAAATTTTTTTTTCATTGCCTTACATGCGCAGAGGCAAAATGATTGACCATGAAAAAAACGATATGCAATCTTTTACTTTACTGAGATTTATGATTCCTCAGTTGATGAGCTATACAGGAAGAGCATTAGTCATAGATCCTGATATTTTTTTAGTTCGCGATGGATTAGAGAGTCTTCGGGATTTTCCTATGGTGGATTGTCCTATCTACGCAAGAAAAGGTCTAACAAAGGGTTCATGGGGCTCTAGTGTAATGTTATTAAATTGCCAGCAATTACAGCATTGGAAATTAAGTAAGTTTATTGAGCAGATGCATGAGGGATTACTTGATTACGATAGCTTAATTAATTTAAAAACCGAAGAAAAAAAAATTGCTGTCCTTGATAATCAATGGAATGAATATGATGCTATAAAGGAAAATACCATTCTTCTGCATACAACCGAAAGGATAACACAGCCATGGCGAGTAGGGCTGAAGCTCAATTCCTCAATCAAACCTTTATTTGGTATTTTTCCTAGAGCTCCAATATATAGACTATTTGGAAAAAATTTAACTATAGGAAGAGAGCACCCCCACAAACTTGTTACAAGTTTTTTTATGAAAGAGCTATCTAATTGCTTGGATAATAAAATCATTGGCTCAGATGAAATTGATCAGGCGATAGAGAATAATTTCTTAAGGTCAGATATCTATCTAGAGCTAAAAAAGTATCAATTCTAATGGATAAAAAAAACGAGTGAAGCATCAATTCCATGAACCTTTTATGAATGAGGCATTGCGAATGGCTCAAAAAGCATTTCAACATGATGAAGTGCCAGTTGGTACGATTGTTGTTCAGAATGGAGAAATTATTGGCAGAGGGTTTAATCAAGTGATCACTAAAAATTCCGTTTCCTCTCATGCAGAAATCAATGCAATTAATCAGGCAAGTCAATTGATAAAAAATTATAGATTGAAGGGTTGTGATATCTATGTAACCCTTGAGCCTTGTCATATGTGCGCAAAAGCAATAGTAGATGCCAGGATTAATACCTTATATTTTGGTGCGCATGAACCAAAGACAGGAGCAATTGAATCAATTGATCAATTTCTAAATAGAGATCATCTCAATCATAAAGTGCTTTTTAGTGGAGGCCATCTTAGAGAATCTTCTGCAGAGCTACTAAGAAAATTTTTTCGATTGAAACGCCGCTAGCCGGAATATTCACAACCTGAATTGCAAGTCTCCATGACACTAATAGTTTTTATATTTGGCAATGTGAGGATAATTTTTTCCCACAACCAAATTGCAATATTTTCACTTGTTGGATTTTCGAGGCCCTCAATTTCGTTTAGATAGGAGTGATCTAATTGCTCAATATGGGGTGAACATATTTTTTTCAGTTCAGAAAAATCCATTACCCACCCTAGCTCATTTAAACCTCCCTCTATAGATATTTTTACCTTGAAACTGTGTCCATGCAGTTTTGAGCATTTATGAGTTGTTGGGAGCAATGTTAGCTTATGAGCCGCCTCAAAAGTAAATTCTTTAAATATTATCATTTTAGCAAGATCCAAACAGGGCAGTGATCAGAAGGTTTTTCCATTGCTCTTGCCTCATAATCTATGCCAGTTTCTTTCATAGCAGGAATGAGATTTTCTGAAATCATAATATGATCTATTCTCAGCCCTCTTTTTGGAGTGTCATCAAACATTCGCGAGCGATAATCAAACCAAGAGTATATCGAGCCTTCTTTTGGGTTTTGCTCTCTCCAAGAATCTGTAAATCCTAGATCTTTAATGCTATTCCACATCTCAATCTCCTCTGGCAGAAAAGCAGTTTTTCCCTCTCTCAGCCACCTCTTCGCATTAGCCTCACCGATACCAATATCTAATTCTGTGGGTGCAACATTAAAATCACCCATTACAATTAAATTCTTATCAGTTTTTTGTAATTTCTTTATGTGCTTTTTAAGATCGGAATAGTATTTTATTTTTTTTGGAAATTTTGTTTCGTGTTCCCTGTTTTCACCCTGAGGAAAGTACCCATTCATAATGGTAATAGTTTCTTTCTTCCATTTAAAAGTTGCCTGTATAAATCTTTTTTGATCATCTAGAGTGTCTTTTACAAAGCCTTTTTGCACAGCCTCTGGTTTTTTCTTGCTTAAAATAGCAACCCCATAATGACCCTTTTGGCCCCAGTATTCCGCGTGATATCCCATAGAGTTCATTTCATCAATTGGAAACTCAGGATCATTCACCTTAGTTTCCTGAATTCCAATAATATCTGGATCAAGGGTATCTCTTAGATGAATCAATTGATGTGGTCGAGCTCTAATGCTGTTTATATTAAAGGAAACAATTTTCATATTTTATGCAGCCTCTGAAAGCAATGAATTGGTATGTAAGTAGATATAATCTGAAAGAATTAAAGTGCCTTCGTGCAATAGATAGTCTGTTTGAATATCAATACCAACCTCAGTTTCTTCTTGCTCTTCATTAAATTTCTTTAGGTCATCATAGCTCTTGAATGCCTCAAGCCCTTTGGCAACCCTTCTTTTATTTTCGATTTTAAGAGCCCATTGCTGCCTATCTTTTTTTTCAGTTTTTCTTGTATCCATGTTAATTGAAAGGGATATTTTTTCTTGCTGCTCATCATACCTTTTCCTTATATCTAGAAGGTATTGTAGGTCTGGGCTGCTATCTAGTCGCTGTAAATGAGAAAATCTTAGTTGGTTGATCAGTTCTTTATTGAATTTAAATTTTTTAAATCTTACAGGTTTGATTTGATCCCAGGGGAGTGCAAATTCCAATGAACTTTCGCCTGTTTCTTTCAGGTTCCAGGTTGCTGGAAGGGTAATATCAGGTTGAACCCCTTTATTTTGCATTCCTGATCCTGTCACGCGATAAAATTTAGATTCAGTTAATTTTAGCTGACCGCTGGTCAAATCATCTAGTTGCTGAACAGTGCCTTTGCCAAAGGTTTGATGGCCAATAATTAATCCTCTTTCATAATCCTGGATTGCGCCAGCAAAAATTTCAGACGCTGATGCAGAATATCTGTCTACCATTACAGCCATAGGCTTTTTCCAGACCTGCTGAGCTCTAGCATCTCCCCAAGGCCTTATTTTCCCGTTCCTTTCTTTCACTTGTAACGTAGCGCCCGCTGATACAAACAATCCTGTAAGTTTATTAGCCTCATAGAGCGATCCGCCTGAATTGCCCCTTAAGTCCACGATCACTCCATCAACATTCTCTGCATTGAATTGATTGAGAATGTCTTCCACATCCCTTGAGCTACTCCGAAAACTTGGATCCTTTTCCCGCCAAGCATTAAAGTCTACGTAGAATGCCGGCAAATCAATAATCCCTATTTTCATAACACTTTCATTGTGCACAATCTCAACTATTGTAGACTTTGCTGCCTGCTCTTCTAACTTCACTTCTTCCCGAGTCAGCAAGACCCATTTTCTATCACTATCATCCTCAGTTTTAGCGGGAATTATTTCTAGTTCTAGCTCGGTCCCAGCCTCTCCTCTAATAAGCTGAACGACTTCATCAATTCTCCAGCCAACAACATCCACCGGTTCGGGTTGAGTGTCTTCAATTTGCTTAATTCTCACTATTTTATCATCTGGACTAATCTTTCCTGATTTGTCAGCAGGCCCTCCTGGCACAACGCTAACAATAATTGGGTAATCATCCTCTGTTGTAAGCAAGGCACCTATTCCCTCTAACTTTAAGCTCATAGTCATCTCAAAGTCTTCGGCTGATTTAGGAGAAAAATACGAAGAGTGAGGATCAAATAATCTGGTCAGGCTATTGATTACAATTGAAAAAACATCTTCTTCATTTCTCTGTGAGATTCTACGCAATCGATTCTTGTATCTTTTAGCAATCTGCTTCACCGCTTCAGCCTCAGTCTTATCAGCCAGCATGGAAGTTAAAACATCATTTTTTGCTAATTTTTGCCAAATCTTTCTTAACTGAAATTTGCTGCCTTGCCACTCCCTGAGCTCATCATCTAGTAGAATATGATCTTCTTCGTTGAAGTTAAAATTACTCTTTTCTATCTCTTTTACTTGATAGTCAGTCGCTTCAATGAGCCTATTAAAATAGAGGTTAATTAATCTATAACTGGCTTCCAGCTCAACCTCAGAAGACGAGGATTGAAAGTCTCTTTCAAAACGAGCAATTTCATTTTTGGTAAAGTAAATCTTTTGAGAATCTAATTGCTCCCTAAGCGCTTGCCCCAACTTTACATTCAGGGCTATAAATTTTTGACCCTTAAAGAAATGTTC
>Ga0209632_10004434_pt1 | contig 12447 bp, 12 predicted proteins | sample COG_10_FD_184754 | JGI IMG/M metagenome (GOLD analysis project Ga0209632, IMG submission 184754) | Pelagic Microbial community sample from North Sea - COGITO 998_met_10 (SPAdes) (version 2) | ecosystem: Environmental > Aquatic > Marine > Neritic zone/Coastal water | place: Helgoland, sampling...
TTGGAATTAGTTTTCCATCTTCAGTTTTCGCCCCACCACCAATAGCAATAACTTTGCCTTCTTGAGGCTTTTCTTGCGCCGTATCAGGGATGATTATTCCTCCAGCAGTTTTTTCACTACTGTCTAAAACTTGTATTAAAACTCTATCGTGTAACGGTTTAAATTTCATAAATTCTCCTTTTAATATGCGACTCATATAGCTACTAGGCTAACTATTTCAAGGTTAGTTAAAAAATATATGTGGGTCAAAAAACCAGAGAAATTGTGTTTTTTATAAGTTATACCTCCAATAATGAGTAAAAATTTAGATTATAAAGGATTAAGAGCAATTGCTAATAATTATGATATTTTTTATATCGATTTATGGGGTGTTATTCACAATGGAATAACCCTACATAAAAATGCAATTAAGGCATTAGAAGAAATTACTAAAGCAAAAAAACAATACGTACTTTTAACTAATGCACCAAGGCCAAACAATTCTGTAAATTTATTTCTAGAAAAAATGGGAATGAATAAAGAAATTAGAGAAAAAGTATATTCATCTGGGGAAGCTTCACTGAGCTACTTAAAAAAAAATTTTATAGGTAAAAAGTTTTTTCATATAGGTCCACCTAGAGATTTTGATTTATTTTTGGATTTTAAAAAAGATAAAACTGTAGAAATTAAAGAAAGCTACTATTTATTATGTACAGGTTTATTTGAAGAGAGGAATGAAGATTTAAATTATTATAAAGAATTATTTAAAGAGCATATTAACAAGATAATGATATGTACTAATCCAGATTTAATTGTTGATAAAGGTAAAAAAAGGGAGCTGTGTGCAGGATCAGTAGCCTTAGTTTTTGAAAAAATGGGAGGAGAGGTTGTATACTTTGGAAAACCTTTTCCAGCAGTTTATAATCAATCAATTGACAATAAAGATAAAAAAATTTTATCAATTGGTGATAATTTAAATACAGATATAAAAGGAGCAAATCTTTTAAATTATGACTCATTGTTAATATTAAATGGTATTCATAAAAATGAAATTAAAAAAGAAGGAATTGATATAGTTTCAAAAAAATATGAAACTGTTGTAAATTTTATTCAGACAGAACTTAAATGGTAAAAAATGAAATTATATAAAAATTTTAATATTTTTAAAAAGCATAAAAAGTCAATAATTCTGATTGGAAATTTTGATGGTGTGCATGTAGGCCATCAAAAATTGTTTAAATTAGCAAATATATATAAGAAAAAGTTTAATATGAAAATTGGTGTTTTAACATTTGAACCAATGCCTAAGATGTTTTTCAATAAGGATAAAAAAAACTTTAGAATTTCAAATATTAATCAAAAAAACATAATTCTAAAAAGTTTGGGAGTTGATTTTATAATTACTCAAAAGTTTGATAATAGATTTTCTAAGATTAAATCTAAATTTTTTATTAAAGAAATTTTATTTAAAAAATTAGAAGCAAAATATATATTTGTTAGTAATAATTTTAAATTTGGCAATAAAAGAGAGGGAAATGTTAATCAATTAGTTAAAAATGAAAAAAATTATGATTATAAAATAATAAAACCACAACCTCTGAAATTGAGTCAAAAAGTTATTTCCTCTACTTATATTAGGTCTCTTTTGGAAAATGGTGATTTAAAAAAAACTAATAAATTATTAAATAGAAATTGGTCAATTGAAGGAATTGTTCAAAAGGGTAGGCAGCAAGGAAAAAAAATTGGGTTTCCAACCTGCAATATAGACATTAAAGATTATGTTATTGCTATGCCAGGAGTGTATGCAGTTAAAGTAAGACAAAAAAATTCAGGTAAATACCTGAAAGCGATTGGAAATCTTGGTTATAGGCCAACTTTTAATCAAAAAAAAATCTTGTTAGAGGTTCATATTTTTAATTTTTCTGGAAATCTTTATAATAAGTATTTATCAATTGAATTCATAAAATTTATTAGAAAAGAAAAAAAATTCAAAAACATTAATCTACTAAGAAAACAAATCCAAAGTGATCTAAAAGTTGCTAAAAGAATTTAAAATGAGTAAAGAAAATATAAATTTACCAAAAACAGCTTTCTCCATGAAAGCTAATTTGCAGAATAAAGAGCCTGAAATATTAGATTATTGGGAAAAAATTGACCTTTATAAAGAGCTAAGAAAATCTAACAAAGGTAATGAAAAATTCATACTTCACGATGGCCCTCCATATGCCAATGGAAATATTCATATGGGTACAGCACTAAACAAAATTTTAAAAGACATAATTGTTAAATTTCATCAAATGGAAGGTAAAGACTCTGTGTATGTTCCTGGATGGGACTGCCATGGATTACCTATCGAGTGGAAAATTGAAGAAGAATATAAAAAAAACAAAAAAAACAAAAATGAAGTTCCAATCACAGAATTTAGAAAAGAGTGTAGAGATTTTGCGCAAAAATGGATTGAAGTTCACAAAACTCAATTTAAAAGATTGGGCGTCATAGGTGATTGGGATAATCATTATGCTACAATGAGTTTTGAAGCAGAGGCACAAATTGTAAGAGAGTTAGGAAAGTTTTTAAAAGAAGGAAGTCTTTATAGGGGGTTTAAGCCTGTTCTTTGGTCAACAGTTGAGAAAACAGCATTAGCAGATGCTGAGGTGGAATATCAAGATCATAAGTCAGATACGATCTACGTTTCCTTCCCTGTTAAAAAAACAAATTTAAAAGAATTAGAAGGCACAGAAGTTGTTATATGGACAACTACACCCTGGACAATACCAGCAAATAAAGCTTTAGCTTATAATGAAGCTTTAGATTATTTGATAATTCAATTGAATGATGAGGGAGATTTTAAAAATAAAAAAATAGTTGTTGCTGAGGCACTATTAGATTCAATTATTAAAGACTGTAATATCAAAAGTTACAAAGAAATTAAAAAATTTAAAGGGAAAGATTTTCAAGATACAATTTGTAATCATCCATTTTTAGACCTTGGTTATGATGATAAAATTCCAATGCTTGAAGCAAGGTTTGTTACATTAGAACAAGGAACCGGCATTGTGCATTGCGCTCCAAGTCATGGACCAGATGATTTTAACCTTTGTTTAAAACATGGCATTAAAGCAATTGAGACAGTTGATGGTGATGGAAAATATACTAAAAACCTTCCTTTATTTGAAGGAACACATATTTTTAAAGCAAACCCAATTGTTATTGAGAAATTAAAAGTGCAAAAAAAACTTTTATCTAATGGAGAGTTAATTCACTCATACCCACACTCTTGGAGGTCAAAAGCTCCACTTGTTCATAGAGCAACTCCCCAATGGTTTATTTCTATGGAAAGCCATGGCCTAAGAAAAAAAGCACTAAAAGCATTAGATGAAACCATTTTTTATCCAAACAAAGGAAGAGAAAGAATAAAGGCAATGATCGAAACAAGGCCTGACTGGTGTGTTTCAAGACAAAGAGTTTGGGGGGTACCGTTGCCAATATTTGTTCACAAAACAACAAAGGAAATTTTAGCTGATGATGAAGTTAATGAAAACATCGCAAGTATTTATGAAAAAGAGGGTTCTGATTGTTGGTTTTCTGATGATCCACAAAGGTTTTTAGGAGACAAGTACAAAGCAGAAGATTATGACAAAATAAGTGATATCGTTGAAGTTTGGTTTGATAGTGGATGCACACATGCATTTGTTTTGGAAAAAAGAGAAGATCTCCAATGGCCGGCATCAATGTATTTAGAAGGATCTGATCAACATAGAGGCTGGTTCCATTCATCATTATTAGAATCCTGTGGTACCAGAGGCAGAGCTCCCTATGAATCGGTTTTATCCCATGGATTCGTAGTTGATGGTAAAGGCCTTAAAATGTCTAAGTCTTTAGGAAATGTAATAGCCCCAGAAGATATCTTAAAAAAATATGGCGCAGATATTTTAAGAATATGGGTTGCCTCATCTAACTATGCTGAAGATTTAAGAATTGACTATTCCATTTTAGAACAACATGCAGACTCTTATCGAAAAATTAGAAATACTTTTAGATATTTATTAGGAAATTTAAATGATGATCATAATAAAATTGATTTTGAAAAACTAGATGTAAATAAATTACCAGAATTAGAACAATATATGCTCCACAGAGTTTATGAGTTAAATGAAAAATTTAAAAATTATTTTAAATCATATGATTTTCACAACCTTTACAAAGAGCTTTTAAATTTTTGTACGTTAGATTTATCTGCTTTTTATTTTGATATCAGAAAAGATACTTTGTACTGCGATTCAAAAGATTCAGAAAAAAGAAAAAGTAGCATTATTACATTAAATATAATTTTAGAATCATTGATTAAGTGGTTTGCTCCCATACTTTCATTTACTACGGAAGAAATTTTTAAATTAATAAATAAAGATAAAAAAAGTATCCATTTAGAAAAATTTGTAGAATTCCCAAAATTATTTGAAAATAAAAAATTAAATGAAAAATGGAAAGAGTTAAAAAAAATTAGAGATGTCTGTAATATTAGCATTGAAGAGAAAAGAGCAAGTAAGGAAATAGGTTCAAGTCTAGAGGCAAGTTTAACTATAAAATTAAATAAAAACTTATATGAAATTGCAGATAATATTGATTTTTCAGAATTGTGTATTACATCATTAGCAATTATAGAACAATCCGATACTGGTGAGGTAATGGTAAAAACAAATAAAGCCACAGGTAATAAGTGTCCAGTTTGTTGGAAGATCAATAAAGACATGTGTAACAGGCATGGGATTAAAAATAAAAGTAATGAATAAAGATAAATTAAAAACTTTTTTTTTGAACTTTACAATTTTATTAATAGCATTTTTAATTGATCGAATATCTAAGTTTTATATTTTAAAATTAGCAGAATCTGAAGGTACAGTAGATATATATGTTACATCTTATCTGAATCTATTCTTAATTTGGAATAAAGGAATAGCTTTTGGTTTACTTTCTATGAATGAAATTATTATTTATAATATAATTACTCTCGTGATTTTCTTCATTATTATCATAATATTATTTATGATGTATAAAAATAATAATATACAAGGATTTTTTTTTGCATTAGTTGTAGGCGGAGCATCAGGTAACCTTTATGATCGTATAGTTTATATGGCAGTTCCAGATTTCTTTGATCTTCATTTTTATGGTTTTCATTGGTTTGTTTTTAATGTGGCTGATATACTTATTACTGTTGGAGTTTTTTGCCTTATTTTAGTAGAAATTGTCTATAATAATAAAATTAAAAATGAAAATAACTAAATCATTACCAATTTTACTTATGTCTTTTGTTCTTTTGAGCGCATGCAACTCTGTAAAGGAAGGCTTGTCTGGAAGTTCAAAGAAAGGAAGTGATGAATTTTTGGTTAAAAAAAAATCACCATTGATAATTCCTCCTAGTTTTGGGGAATTACCAGAACCAAATAAAAAAAATAGTGAAAACGCAGATAAATCAGAAGATAGTGACTTTAACTTAAAAAAAGTGCTTAATAAAAATTCAGATTTAAATGATACAAAATCTAATAATACAACAAATGACTCAGTTGAAAATTCTATATTAAAAAAAATTAACAAAAAGTAATGATATCAAAAAATATTTTGTTTAAAAATTTTTTGAATACTAAAAAAAACAAAAAAATAAAAGAATACTTTAAAGAATTATTAAAGAAGGAACCTTTATTTTTTAATACACTTAAACCAAATTATAATTATAGTTATTCTAAAAATTTACTTTTAAAGTGTAAAAAATTTTCTAATTTAAGAATAATTGGAATGGGAGGTTCAATTCTTGGAGTTGAAGCAATTCATGATTTTTTAAAAAAAAAAGTAAAAAAAAAAATAACATTTGTAAATAATTTAAATAGCAATGCAGACTATTTTCAGGATAAAAATATTAATCTCAATTTGATCATATCTAAATCTGGAAACACTTTAGAAACTATAGTAAATGCAAATACATTAATAAAAAAAAAAGATAGCAATATTGTACTCACTGAGAATAAAGATAGTTATTTAACCAATCTAGCAAGTAAACTTAAAGTAGAAATTTTTGAACATAAAAACTATATAGGTGGAAGGTATTCTGTCTTGTCAGAGGTAGGAATGCTACCAGCAGAATTGATGAATTTAAATGAAAGTAAATTCAAACAATTTAATAATCTTATTAAAAATAAAATGTTTGTAAATAATCTTGTCAATAATGTTACCGCAACCTTAAATTTAATCAAAAGTGGGAAGTTCACTTCTATAATTTTAAATTATGATGAGCAGTCAGAAAATTTATTTAAATGGTATCAGCAATTAATAGCAGAAAGTTTAGGCAAAAAATCCAAAGGCCTTCTACCAATTATTTCATCAATGCCAAAAGATAATCATAGCCTAATGCAGCTATATTTAGATGGTCCAAAAAAAAGTTTTTATACTTTTTTTAATGTTTTAGAAAACAAGGAGATAAAGATGAATAATAATAATATTCTTGCCAGCCATAAGTATTTGAGAAACCAATCAATAGAAAAGATTAAACAATCTCAAATGCTAGCTACTGAAAAAGTTTTTACATCAAAAAATATTCCCTTTAGAAGTTTTAGAGTTTCAAAACGTGATGAAAAATCATTAGGTGAGCTGTTCTGCTTTTTTATTTTGGAGACTATTTTGCTTGGAAGAGCTTTAAATGTTAATCCTTTCGATCAACCTTCTGTTGAATTAATAAAAAAAGAAACATACAAAATTTTAAATTAAAATATTTCCAAAGATAATTTTTGAAATACCATAATTTTTATTTATTATAATATTAAACTCATTAGGAAATATATCTTCTTCTTTTTTGTGCCTATGAATTATTATAATACCATTTTCTTTTAATAGTTTTAATTTGATTATTGTATTTAAAAGATATGTTAATTTTTTTTCTTTATAGGGTGGATCCATAAAAATAATATCAAATTCATTATTTAATGTTTTTAGTGTATTTTCTGCAAAAATGTCTTTCTCTATGACATATGAAGAATCTTGCTGTTCTAGGTTGCTGATATTTTTTTTTAGAACAGTTAATGCCTCTTTATAACTTTCTAAAAATGTAACACTTGTGGCTCCTCTTGATAAACATTCAAGTCCAAAAGACCCTACTCCTGAAAACAAATCAAGAATATTTGAATTTTCAAGACTCACGTCCAATAATTTAGAATGACTAATTATATTAAATATAGATTCTTTAGTAAAGTCTTTAAGTGGTCTTGTTAATTTATCTTTAGGAAGAAATATTTTTTTACCCTTGAAATCTCCTGAAATTATTCTCATTCATCAATTACCTTATATCCAATATCTTTTCTAAAGAATCCATTACTCCAATTAAGGTTGTTAATATGATTAAAGATTTTATCCCTACTTTCTTTAAAATTAGAAGACAAGCTAACAAAGTTAATTACTCTACCACCATTTGAATAAATTTGATTTTCTCTTTTTTGGGTTCCTGCATGATAAACAAAATCACTTTTATCTAAATCAAGTTTATTGATATTTTTGATTAATATATTTTTACTATATTTATTTGGATAACCCTTTGAACAAAGAACAACACATAAACTTTTTTTATTATGCCATTCTATTTTTAAATTTTTTAACCTTTTATTGCAGCATGCTTCTATAATTTTTAGTAAATCAGTTTTTAATTTTGGTAAAATTGTTTGACACTCTGGATCTCCCATTCTGACATTGTACTCAATTAAAAATGGTTCTTCGTTAACTATCATTAAGCCCGCATATAAAAAGCCCCTGTAATTAGATCCCATTTCTTGCAGCGCTTTGATAGTTGGGTATATTATTTTATTTAATATTTTTTCTTCAAGTGCTCTATTTATCAATCGGGAAGGAGAATAAGCTCCCATGCCACCAGTATTTTCTCCTTTGTCACCCTCTAAAACTCTTTTATGGTCTTGTGCAGTTTCAAAGCTTTTAATTTCCTTACCGTCACTAATTATAAAATAACTCATTTCTTCCCCAGCAAGAAACTCCTCTATTAATACATTCTTAGCTAATCCAAATTTTCCATTAAAAATTTCTTTTATTGCAATATCAGCACTATCTTTATTCTCACAGATATAGACACCCTTTCCAGACGCAAGTCCATCTGCTTTAACAACCAGCGGAAACTGTGTTTGTTTTAAAAAAGTAATTGCTTCGCTAGAGCTTTCAAATATTCCAAATTTAGCAGTAGGAATTTTATATTCTGCACAAATCTTTTTTGTAAAAATTTTTGAACCCTCTAACTGGGAAGAGATTTTATCAGGACCAAAAACATCTATATTGGTATCTTTAAAAAAATCCACTATTCCATCTACCAATGGTTTTTCAGGCCCAACTATAATTAAACTTATTTTGTTAGATATTGAAAATTCTTTAATCTTATTAAAATTAGAAACATCTATTTCAATATTTTCAGCAAGCTCAGATGTGCCTGCATTACCAGGAAAACAATATATTTTATCAATCTTTGGTGATTTTTTAATAGATTGGCATATAGCATGCTCTCTACCACCACTTCCAATTATTCCAACTTTCATGTAAATGTATATAAACTAAAAATGAATAAAAAATTAGCAAAAATAAAATATTTACCAAATAATTTTGAAATTATTGAAAATGGGGACCATGTTATGTGTGCAGTTTCTGGTAAATATATAAGTCTAGAAAATCTCAATTATTGGAGTGTGGAACTTCAAGAGCCTTATTACTCATATGTAGAAGCGCATATAAAAAAAGAAAATAGTTAAAGATTATTTCCACCTATTATGAGACCATATCCATTTACCTGGGTTATTTAAAATCATTTTTTCTAACCAAACATTTAAATATCTTGTAATTTTTTCTGTAGAAGCATCTTTTGAAAATTCTATGGGCTTCTCAATCTTAATATTAAAATTTACACCATTATATCTTTCAATATAAATTGGAACTACTTTACAATTAAATTTTTTAATAAATTGAGCAGGAATAGTTGTTGTAAAAGCATCTTCATCAAAAAATTTAGATTTTATACCCTCTGTTACTCGCTGATCAATCATTAAAGCTACGGAGTATCCTTTCTTATATAGTCTTAACAATTCCCTTACTCCTCCAGTTCCCTTTTTAATTTGTTTTTTACAAATATAGTTTTTTCTTATTCTCTCCATTAATACATTTAAAAAAATATTATTTAATGGTCTATATATTGTCACTAAATCTACGCCACATTTCTCAATTTGCATTGCCATTAGTTCAAAATTACTAAAATGACCTGACACAAAAATTACAGGTGTTTTTTCATTTTTTATTTGTTCAAGAATTTCTTTACCTTCTAAGTGAATACCAGATTCTAATTTGTTATTTCTGAAGTTTTTAAGAAACATATATTCAGACAAAGTTCTTCCATAGTTATTCCACATATTTTTTTTAATATCATTTATTCCTTGCATATTAATATCTGGAATGGCTCTTTGTATATTTGATTTAATTATCTGTTTTGATCTGAATAGTGGGCCAAAGAATTCAAATATCTTTCCACTTACAAAAGATGCTATTTTTAATCCTAAAATTTTATAAATAAAGAAAAGAAATGAGATTACTAGAAACTCAAAAAAATATTTAATTTTTTTCATTTAAATCAATTATTGTTTGTAATAGGTTTTTTTCATCTAATATTTCAAGGCTAGACTTAATAAATGAAACTTCAGCTTTATCAAGAGTATCTAATCTTAAATAATCCTTTTCTGTTGTTAAAATTTTAGCATTGAGTTTTTTTGCTTTATTAATTATCTCATAAAAATCTTTTTTTAAATATTGATAGTGATCTGGGTATTCTAAATCATCAACAATTATTAAATTATTATTTTTTAACATGTTTACAAAAGTTTTATGGTTACCAATGCCTGAAAAAACTAAGTAATTATATTCTTTATTAATGTCATCTATATTTGATGGAATATATTTCCCTTGATTAATATTAATTTTGGGATTAATTTTCTTAATTTTATTCTTAATATCAATTAAATATTCTTCGTTTCCATTTAGGAAAACATTATCATAATATTTTAAATTATTAATACTTTCTCTCAAAGGACCAGATGGTAAGGTAAGTCCATTTCCAATCCAATTTAGATTATTAAAACAAACTATTTCTAGATCATATTTAATAGTAGTGTCTTGTAACCCATCATCAAAAATTGCTATTTCATAACCTTGTGAAATTGCTTCATTAAGTGCTGTAATTCTTTTTATTGAAGTAAATAATTGACCATTTTTACTAAGAAGTTTTTGTTCATCAATTTGATCCGAATAAAATTTTTTAATAAAACAAACTTTAATATCTTTTCTTTCTAAAATTTCTTTTATTTTAATAACTAGTGATGTTTTTCCAGTTCCGCCAAGGTAAATATTACCAATACAAATTGTTTTAATTTTTGGATTTGCTGACTTGGTTTTTAATCTTACTTTAGAAACCAGACTTAGGATAATTGAGAAGGGTAAAAGTAGATAAGAATATAAATGTGGTTTTTTGTAATCCCAAAATTTAGGTTTTTTTAATTTCATTATTTAATAGACTGTTTATCTCATCTTTAGTTGTGTTAAGTATTTTTTTTCCTATTTTTTCAATTTTTAAATAATTCTTTTTATTATTTGGTTTAATGATTAATTTATCTACTAATTTTGTTAAGCTACTTACACAATTAACTTTATGAGCAATCTTTAGATTATCTAGCAACTTATATATATCTAAAAAGTTATCTATATTAGGTCCATATATTATAGTTACACCCTGCCTAGCAGGCTCTAGTGGGTTTTGGCCACCTTTTCCAACAAGTGATTTTCCCATAAATACAACATTAGAAGAACTATAGAATTTTTTTGTCTCCCCATATGTGTCTACTAAATATATGTCAGCATTTTTAAGTTTTTTAGGATTTGAACTATGTAAAATCATGTTTAATTTTAAATCTTTAATTTCTTGAGTTATTTTATTAACCCGATGAATATGTCTAGGTATTATTATAGTTAGTAAATTTTTATATTTTTTTTTTAGGCTTAAGTGTACGGTAGAGCATATTACCTCTTCACCAGAGTGAGTACTTGATGCGCACCAAATTTTTCTATTTTTTAAATTTTTTAATAAAGGTGCATCTAGTTTAATAAACTTATCTTGATTATTATTACTAAACTTTAGATTTCCTATCATTTTAATTTTAGAAACATTTAGCTTTTTAAGATAGTTAAGAGTTTCTTTATTTTGAGGATATGCTTTTTTGATATTCTTAAATATAGAATCTGAAAATTTTTTTATATAATTCCATTTATTAAAAGTTTTTTTGGTGATTCTTGCATTAAGAAGTAACAAGGGTGTATTTTTTTTATGAAGAGCTTTAAAGATGCTAGGCCAAATTTCTGACTCAACAAATATTGCAATTGTAGGCTTCCAATAATTTAAAAATTTATAAGAAAATAATATAGAATCTATTGGAAAAAACTGATGAATAGTCTTTTTAAATTTATATTTTTTAAATATTTCAGCAGAACTTAATGTTGACGAGGTAATTAAAATTTGATTTATAGATTTATTTTTTTCAAGCTCATACACTAAAGGTAAAATACTAAGAAGTTCACCAACACTAGACCCATGAAACCAAATTAAGTTTCCAGTCATTTTTTTTTTTGATGGAAAACATAATTTTTCTTTAAACCTTACTTTGTCTTCTTTTTTATTCAGTATTCTTAAACCAATTATTATTGGAGAGAATATTAATAATACTGATATAAATATTTGGTATAAGAAAAACATTATTCTTTTCGAATTTGTTTTTCATAAAAATTTTTATAAAGGTCAGAATTATTTAATAATTCATTGTGTTTACCATTTGCAACAATTTTTCCAGAGTCAATAATATATATTTGATCTGAATTTAAAATTGTTGAAAGTCTGTGTGCTATTACAATCGTAGTTTTGTCTTTAGTTAATACCTTCAATGCATCTTGAATTTTACTTTCAGTTTCAGCATCTAATGAAGAAGTTGCTTCATCTAAAAGAATTATGGGACTTTTTTTAATCATTGCCCTCGCTATTGATAATCTTTGCTTCTCCCCACCTGATAATCTGACACCATTTTCACCTATTATAGTGTCATATTTATTAGGTAATGTTTCAATAAATTCATGTGAATAAGAAAATTTAGCTGCAGCAACTACCTCATCATTTGTGACACTATCATTTGCATAAGAGATATTATTTCTTATTGTGTCATCAAATAAGGTCGTGTCCTGACTTACTAACGATATTTTATTCCTGAGAGATTTAACTTTTTTTGTATAGATAGATTGACTATCAATAAGAATATCCCCACTTTGAGCATCATAAAATCTAGGTATCAAATTTAATATTGTTGATTTTCCAGATCCACTATGCCCAACCAGGGATGTCATTTT
>Ga0209632_10004441_pt1 | contig 12433 bp, 11 predicted proteins | sample COG_10_FD_184754 | JGI IMG/M metagenome (GOLD analysis project Ga0209632, IMG submission 184754) | Pelagic Microbial community sample from North Sea - COGITO 998_met_10 (SPAdes) (version 2) | ecosystem: Environmental > Aquatic > Marine > Neritic zone/Coastal water | place: Helgoland, sampling...
TCGACAAAATCGTTTTTGGACATTTATTTTATGTCCATTTTCAAATTCTTCAGCCAATTCTTTTTCGTACTTTTATGGGTATATATATAATTATTTGAATATAAAGAGAACAAAAAAACAATATATAATTAGATGATATTATATTGTTTACTAAAAGTTTTAAGACGATTCTTCGTGTGTTTTCATTTGAGAATCGAATTGAGAAAGCTTATCTTGTATCAGTCGGATTTCCTTAAAAATCCTGTCTACTAGAATGCTGGAGTTTTCATCAGGTTCAATCGGAGATGTATTATTTAAGGGAGCTGGGGGTAATATCTTGTATAAGTAAAAAACATAGAGTAATCCAATTAAAAAATTGTTATCATAATAGTCATGGCACTTTATAAATAGATTTTCAGCGTTTTTATTTGATTTATTTTTATCTGGATGGCATTTTAATACGATTTTGCGGTAACACTTCTTAATATACGATTTAATAACTGGATTTTTATCCTCTTCTTGTTCTGTTTCAGTGTCGGGTTCTTTATCAGGGACTACATCCGGTTTTTCCTCATCCTTAGTTTCTGGTTCTTTCTCATCATTGGTTTCTGGTTCTTTTTCGGGAGCGGCTTCTTGTTTCTTCATATTTTTAAATAGGAATGCGAAGAAATCATCACCTTCTGTATATTTATCATCGCCTTCATAAGAACTATTATCTAATATGTTCTCGTAATGGTCCATAATTTCAAATATTTTGTGAAATATGTTTGTGGGTTCTTCCATGAATCTACTATATTGTTAGATAAAAATATATTGTATATATAAAATGTTTTTATCGTTTTTGTTTCTTATAGCTGGCGTTACTGCTAGAATGAATGAATATGTGCCTACAGTTGAGATGGAACCTTACCAAGTAATGCATAGTATGGATACCGAATTGCCTCAATCATTTACGTGGTCTAATGTAGATGGTGTGAATTATTTAACGAAAAGTCTGAATCAACACATACCCGTATATTGCGGCAGCTGCTGGGCGCACGGTAGTGTTAGCTCTTTAGCAGATAGAATAAAGATAATGCGAAAAGCGGCGTGGCCTGATATAAATTTAAGCATTCAATTCATATTGAATTGTCAAATGGGTGGGTCGTGTAACGGTGGCGACCACTTAGCTACATATAAGGCTATTCACGAGTATGGTTCTATTCCATATGAGGATTGTATGGTATATCAGGCGTGTAGTTCCGACTCAAAAGAGGAAGCGTGTAAAAACAAACAAGATTTTATTTGTTCGCCAAATAACATTTGTAGAACGTGCAATACATTTAGTAACCGTGGGGGAGTATGCAACCCCATTTTACATTATCCGAATGCTACCGTAGCGAGTTATGGAGCTGTTCGTGGTAGTGATAATATGATGGCTGAAATATATAAGAATGGACCTATCGCGTGCGGTATTAACGCGGCTGAAATAGATGATTACGATGGTGGTGTTCTCGATGTTCCTAAAAAATTAAAGACGATAAACCATATTATTTCGGTAGTTGGCTGGGGGTATGATGCCGGCATTGATAAACAATACTGGATAATCCGTAACTCGTGGGGTAGTTACTGGGGAGAACTCGGATTTATGCGTTTAGTGTTAGGTGAAAATCAATTAGGTATTGAAAAGACTTGTGCTTTTGCTATACCCGGTAATTGGACGTTACATAACAAACCTTGTTATGAAGATGGCCGTAATTGTATGGATTAGACCCAAACTATATGTTGGTAGAAACTTGTAGATCCAACATATAGTAAATATATGGTCGTAGATAAAACCCTCAGGTTGCGTATAGTTCGCGCCAAAATAATATAAACAACTTGTATAAATCGAATATGTATCAAGAAAAGAATAATGTCAAATATATATGCAAATGCGGATGTAGCCAAACGTCACATGAGAATAACACGATGAAGGATAATTGTATTTGCAATCCACGATTATTAACATCCAATGTGACGTCATTAGACTACATTCTGCCAATGATAAATAACCATATATCATCCCCCATTCAACCATTTTGCGTAATAAATGTTGATATGTTGAAGAAAAATAGCATAAGTAGTTTAGTAGATCGTATGTGGAGTATTACTCATAAATAATTATGAAATACTAATACTATTTGCAGAAGTAGAGTTTACATACCAGTAATTTATTGTATATCTAAACCCGTTTGACGGACATGATACTTTATGAGGATGTGTCCAAAATGGAGGGAATAGCACAACATCTCCTTGTTTTACCTTAAATTCTAGATTCTGACTTGGAAATGAAAAAACACCATCATCATAATCATTATTGAGTATAATAATACAGGTTAGATGCCTAACATTTTTGTCAGAAATGTTATCAATATGCAGGTTTGTTTTTCCAAATATTTTACGAAGTTCAATAATAGAAATATTCGGAATTTCATTAGAAAACACATATTGACGTACATTATTAATAACACTTGCTATAGCACGTACATATCCAGTTAATAACAACGAAATATCTTGTTTAATTAATATGTTATCCATACATAATTCATCAATATTGATATTATATGATAGCACATTACTATCGTCTGAATATTGGTCGGTTTTATATAAGGCTTGTTCGTTAATATGATTACACATATTCTTACAAAATGTGCTATCAATCATATCATTTATTATATAAATATCGTTACCCAAATCGGTAACCTTTACGTTATTCGGATCATTATCATTGAGTTGTGTTTCCATTATGATATAATAAACAAAAAACTATTTATATATTTTTATTATGTATATGAATAAATAATATTTAAGTAGTTTATATGCGTTGAATACATGTATATGAGCGCGGTCCACTGTAGTTTGACGTTACATAACGAATTGTATGGATTATATCCAAACTATATATAGGTATAGAAACAAATTAAAGTTTTATGTGTTTAATAAGTAAACATATAATGGACCCTTACATATACATAAATCGAAATTCATTATCATCTGATATATGTAAAGACATTATAGAAATTTACGAAAAAACGCAAAATAAACATAGAGCAACGACGATTGGTGGATTAAATGAGGATGTATTAAGAGCGTTCCAATGTCCGATACAAAATATTACGGACGACGAATGGCCTACAATTCATTCTTTCTTATTACGAGAATTGACAAACAATCTGAAAACCTATGCGAAGGTGCTCGATTCCCAAATTGGCGACGGTAATATATATCGACATATGAAAGATGATTTAATATACAACGAATTCCATATAAATAAATATGAATCCAATAATGGAGGCAAATATGATTATCACATAGACAGATATTTAAACAAAGAAATGAACGACGAGAGACATATAACATTTATTTGGTATTTAAATGATGTTACCGAAGGTGGAGAAACGGAGATAAAAGGAAATATAAAAATAAAACCAGAGGTGGGGAAATTATTACTATTTCCACCAACGTGGACGTATCCCCATTGTTCACGACCTACTATATCAAATGATAAATACGCAATTGTTGGATGGTTATTACGAGATATTACTTAATTATATTCTCTACATAACCAACCGGTAACAATATATTTATTGTTTGATATAGGCACTTTTGCCGTGTGGGGAAACGTCCAATCTGCCGGAAATAATACAAGTTTTCCTGCTTCGGGTTTAATATTATAACTAGACCAAAACTCGGTTTCTCCACCTTCAGTAACATCATTTAAATACCACATAAATGTAATTTTACGATCACTTTTATTAATAAAATCAACTTTAGAATCTTCGTGATATGAGAATTTTCCAACATTTTTATAATATTTTTGCATTTGCATTAAGTGGCGTACTAGTCCTCCACTCAAATATTGATACTCATTATCACGCATTGTATTATTGCAATTTCTAAGATACTCATTGACATTGTTAGTTAGCTCTTTATTTAACGTTTTATTAATTTTATTCCATCGTTCGCCACCGTTTGATATTACAAAATCAGTAGTATCTTTAACATTTTTATTAACAATAGAATTATTACCAACGACACCCTCGTAGCGGTCGTCTTCTTGTTCAAACAGATTAATCATATCATTACATAATTCACGAGATATTGAATTTTTTTTAATATAAAGGAACTGATTACTATTTTCCATATAATAAATATATAAATAGGTATTTATATATATTTATTATATACATAATATGAACGGTTTTACGTTTAAAGGTATACCTCTAAGCACAATTATTAAAACAGGATCAACCACTGCGCCAGGATATACTGTAAATTCTACAGCCATTAAGTATGATACAACGACGTTTGCTAATTCCAAACCATTATCAACGGGTTATCAAGTTAGCGGTGTTGATTTATCAAATACAGCTATGGCTCATAATAAGTCTTACACCAGCACGAAATCTGGCACGGTTCCACTAGGTGCAAAATCCTGTCGATATGTATTAAGAGGTGGCGGAGGAGGCTGCGGTGGCGGGAGCGGAGCATCTTTGAATCACGACGGTACTTTTGGGGCTGAATACTGGGTTTATGGCTACCACGCCTATGCAGGCACGCAGGGTGCTACAGAGGAAGGCAAAATCAATATTAGCGGTACTACATATACAGTTACTATCGGCAGTGGAGGCGAGGGAGGCCCCGGAGGGGGCTATGGCTATGGTGATAGTCCAAGCCAATCCATTAGTAGTAAAAAGGGAGACACGGGATCCACGGGCGGCTCGACCTATATTAAATTCACTAACAAGACGCCAGAGGCTCTGGGGGGGGTGGGGGGGGCTGGGGGGCCCAAAGCAGTTGCTCCCGGTCCTGGGGGCAGTGAAGGGCTGAACGTTCCGGGAAGCCGCCCCGGCGAACGAACTGCCCCCACAGTTAAAGGCCATACGTCGTGGGATAATACTAACGTGGAGAATACCGGAAAAGGTGCGTGGATGGAAGCTGGAGGTACTGGAGGTACTGGAGGTAACATTTCTGGCGGTGTTAAGGCCGGTTCAAAAGGAAATTCAGGTTCAAGTGGCTCAGCCCATATAATATGGTTATATGAGTAAGCAAAACATAGTGTGACTTCACTCAGCACGTTTAATAGTAGACAAAATACTCTATTATTGAAATAAAAAATGTAAATTACATATTGATATATAGTCCTATATTGTAATATCTAAAAACCCAACTAACAAATATCGAATACCCTTTGTAATCGGTAGCCCTGAATGGTCGATACGGCTACTATGTATAAAAAGATCACCTTGCTGTGAATGATGTGTTAATCCGTCGTCGAATTTTGTTCCTCCACCTTCAAACTCACATGATTCATTAAGTAATATATTGAATGAAATAGTCGAACCATCTTTATGCATTTCTAAATGATTTTGTGCGTCGTGAGAATATTTTACTACAAATAAATCTTTTACATCAATAGTCATATCATTATGCAACTCATATGATATGCTTATTCGTTTCATTATTGTTTTTAGCGTTTCTAAAATAATACCAAAAATAGATGGTATCTTATCGACTGGTAAATCAGTTGTAGGATATGCGCTATGCCGACTAGTCGTCCATCCCCCATTATGGGTTGCGTATTTTTCAGATTCATTAATAATATATCTACACATATCTGCAGAATATATTTTAGGAAACGAAAACCGCTGTAAGAATCGGTTATTATATTTTAAATTCGTATCATTATATTGAATGTCACGAATGTCATCCATAATGCCACCATATTTTGCCTTTAGATCTGCGTGTTTTTTGTCTTCTTTTATCGAATTATCTAATATAAATTTAAATGTATGTGACTTATTACACGTGGTTGTTTTAATAAATTTATTAAATCTATAGCACGCATCAGATTTTTTATTATATAGAATATCATTAAATAGGTTATAATTAATAGTATCATTGCATACATTTATAGAACAAATGTCAGTAATATCTTCACGCAAATTAATAATGCGGTTGTCGCGGACAAATTGACTTCTATTATCGAGAACATTGTCTGTGTTTGGTTTGTAATATTCAACATCGTTGGGTTTTGTCTTCCAAAAATTAATTGCAATAATGTATCGTTCGTCCATAGGTTGGTTGTCATCTAACGTTGTTCCGCCGTGAAAGAAACTTCCATCAAACGTGATTTGTTTATTATGTACGGGCAACGATAATATAAGTTCAGTTTGAGACTCGAACTCTTTATATTTATAGCAATCCATATCAACATTTGTTATAATCGTAGGACAACCAGGAACATCATTCAAATATGTCACGCATGATAACAGTGGATACTCGTATTCTCCTTTCATTTTTAAACTTTCATCACAATCAACGTGTAATGCGTGAGTATCAAACTTGGATTTACACCAGAATTCTACATAATGATGTTCCATATCGTGAATATTCAATCTTGATAAATGGAATATAGCGGTATCGTAAACGAATTTTTCAAGTAATGTATAATTATTCTTTGTTAAATCTAATAAGACCGTATTTCCATCAAACTGATTCGTTTCTTGTATTAATTTATCTTGATAGATATGCTCGTCTATATTCCAAGTGTTTATATTGTCTTTTTTATCACTAGTCACTTCAGGTGAATCGCGCGTAGATACGATAGGTTCAGACTCATTTTTAATTTTCATAATAATCCTATGTGTAGAATATGAATTGACAGCACTTATATTCTTCATAAGTTCGTCGTCTAATATCAACTCTGAATTGTATAGTAACCTATCAAAGAAGTTGTAATTTAAACAAGACGTTTCTATTATGCGAGTAGCAGTTGGACTATTTATATCAGTAAATTTCATAGGTACGTCACAATCCGAAGCAACATTTTGCGATGAATAGTATGGTATATTATCAAGAGGATAAGACCATAAATTAATCAATAAATAAGGATTACGTGTGTCGATATTATCGTGACTTAATGCGCCAATAAATCCGTGGTATTTGCTACTATCAAACACTAAATGCATATGCTTTTTAAATAAAAACAACTTATTTTGTGATTGGTCGAAATGTTTATATTTATATTGTTGATGGTTAATGTCAGTCAATAGAAATTTATGAGTATAATCACTTAAACTTGCGATTATCGAGCAAATCGGACTATTTTTTTTGTTAATTTTTTCATAATTGTGATGGTCGTATATAATATTACATTGATTTACTGTTGGCGTTACAATGGAAAACTCAACACAAGATGTTTTGTTGTTTGATAAATTCAGACGCGAAGAATGAAACTTTGCGATTTGCGAGACATACTGTTCTAACGCGTCATAATCTGTAATTTGAGTATTTAATTTATAAGAAGTATCGGCAACTTCGGGTAACACCAAAGACAGTGCGTTATCATTATTTAATATATACAATGAATCGTCAATATTCTTGCGAGAACTGTTTATAACAACCGACATATAATAAGTTATAACTTATTATATTTAAATGGTATTTCTAATTGAATGTTTGAAATCATAATTAGAAGAATATTTGTATCGTAAATCGTATATCACTATTTTGGGTTGTTGGTGCTACTGAATGTTTTATACCACCAACCTGCATAATTGAACGATTTTGTTTTGGATAAAACCCATTAATGGTTTCATGATCTTTGAATAAAAAAATGCCACCCCAATCTTCATCCCAAACCTTATTTAAATAAATAGTAATACCCCCATTATGACAACCATCATTATGCCATGGTATATGACTACCTTGAGTCCAATAGTAAAACATAATATCTTTGATTGAATCCACTTGACATTTAGTTTTGACAATATCATTTATTTTTTTATGTAAATCATTATCAGTGCTTAAACTATGGGTTAAAACCAAGTTACTATCTTTTCTAATATTTTGGTCCCAACTGAGATTTGTTCGCAAAGACATTTCTGGGGATTCAAATCGGCTTGTTGAATATTCATAACATTCACTATATAACGCATCGTCTAAAAAATTATCAAATATACGCAATGTTTGTTCCATATGGCTAAGTTGTGTTGTAATCTTTAAATGTTTTTGGTCGGTAACACTTGTTGAATAAGTTTTGCATGTATATTCGGGTATGTAACGATTACTTACACTAGATGGTAATATATGAAGGGCGCGTTGGGACACGATATTATCAACTAACCCGATAGCTCTTAATTTTTTCATATTTTTGAAAAAATCATTATACTTTGGAAATGGGAAACTATCGTACATGAGTGGAATATATTCGTCGACCGGTATAATATATTTTAATGCTAAATCGTTAGCAAGTATTTTTGCGCCGGCATTGGTTAATAAATAAGAATGAGCGTTATAACTGTATTTTGGAATAACATAATCATTCTCAATAACTATTTCTGGTCCTAGATTGTATACATCATTATTCTTATTTCGTCCAAGTGTAAAATAATCATACGTAGTCGTATCTATCTGTAAGATTTCGGTGAATTTGAGATTAAAATCGTCTTTAAACACGCAATCGTCTTCCAAAATTAATGCGACATCAATGTTATTGTTTATAATTTGTTTCCAAATTGAGTAATGAGATAGAAAACATCCAATTTCATTGACATTTATTTTCCGTTTTTGAATAGGGTCAACCCAATCTGGCATTACTTTAAAATTATATTTATGCAAATCTGTCATACCATAAACCGCATCAATAAAAGAAAAGTCTGTAATATTAGTAGTATTTAATATGTTTTCCATGTATTGTCGTCTCGCGGTTTCGTGTTTTAAACTGATTATAAATGTTTTCATTTGTGTTAATAATATGATTTAGGTTTTATATAGGTGCAATCACAATCATATTATCTATTCTTCTCCCACAAATTTAGAATATTGTGGTAAATAAATCATAAAAATATAGCGTATTTTAATGATTTTATAAATATGTGACTATTCATATACCATGTGTGATTCTATTCGTGTTCCTTTAGATGAATGTGATATAACAAATAATAATAAATTACCAAACTTCATAGTAATAGCTGTTGCTACAGATGAAAATCATCCAGGATATAAAAATTATATTCATATGCTACATACGCACAGCATTCATTATAAAATATTAGGTTTAAACTCTTCTTGGAAGGGAGGAAACATGGAAATTGGAATGGGTGGCGGTCATAAAATAAATTTATTGAAAGAAGAATTATCAATGTGGGACGAAATCGCACTACGTGATACAATTATATTATTTACTGATTCATATGATGTATTAATAAATTCAACTGAAAATACAATATTAAACCGATATTATGAAGTGCTTGACAAATATCAAAATCCAAATAGTATACTATTTTCAGCAGAAAAATCTTGTTGGCCCGACATATCGCTTGCGTGTAAATACCCAGATAATCACTCTCCATATTTATATCTTAACTCCGGTGGATTTATTGGTACAGCACATAATATTTATTCACTTATTCGAGACGCAACAGTGGCTAATACAGACGACGACCAATTATTTTTTACAAATATATATTTAAATGAAAAATTAAAAAAAAGGATAACTCTGGACCACACTTGTTATATTTTTCAAACACTAAATGAGTCAATAACAGACATAGCGTTTCATGATGAAAAGGTCATACGAAATATACGATTTGATACATACCCATTAGTTATTCACGGTAACGGACCGCACGAATATAAAGAAAAAATATACAACTTATTTTCAATAATTAAACATAACTTATACAAACTCAAGTATGTATGCTGGTAATGGAATGTCAATACACATCTTTATCCATAACAAGGTATTATGTTAAAAACAATAGAATTGTTTCGTAAGTGAGAGACACTCAATCCGACATTGCGTTGATAATCATCAGTTCTTAATTTCGTGCCTGTGTATTCATTAAAGCTCTCTTGTTGGCAGAGAACCAAATTAAAATTTTATGAGTTTTTTTTGTATACTTATACTCTATTATGCTAATTACAGATAATAGATTATTGGGTACATCATATAATTTCGATGGTTCTTCAACGATTGAAGTAGCATATGAACCCTCGGGTGAATATTCTATTTCATTTCCATCTTATAAAGTGAATGATGTCGCCCTGGGAAATTTTAGAAAAGGAATATTATTCGAAGATTATTATTGCGATTATTCAACTACAGATGCTACAATTCTAAATACAGCATTTGCGTCTAGACCTTATGCGGTTGCTGGTATTACTACCGGGTATAATATTAGCGGGGGGGATATAGGTAAACGTATTGCTCCTTTATATACAATTTATACTTCCAATCAAACATCAGTATCATTACAACCCGGTTGGACGAAAATAGGGTTACTTGCTATTGGTGGTGGCGGTGGGGGTGGTGCCGGTGGGACTCACAACAACATCGATGGCGGTATGTCTGGTGGATGTGGTGGCGGAGCAGGTGGTGTAGCATTCTCTTATGTTACTAAAGCACAACTACCAACAGGCACAATTAGCATAACGGTTGGTACCGGTGGTAGGTATGGTCATTATCACTTTGCTAATACCGTAGCGAATGGTGCACATGGAGTCGCTGGAACTAGTAGCTATATAAAAATTAATACTACTAAAGTAGTAGAAGCAACCGGCGGTGGAGAGGGGTCAGGTGGATGGTCGTGGAACCAGGGTGGTGGTGGGGCGTGGGGATGGGATTATGGTGGTAGTAAGGGTTCTGGAGGCAGAGGAGCCGGTGGTTTGGTTGGGACTGCTATTTATAACGGGGTAAGTGGTGTAACCAATCTGGAGCAAACCTCAACGCGTGGCGCAGGATGGATAACGGCGGTTAACGCCAACAACGGCGATTACAATACCCCAAAACAATCACAGTACAATGTCGGATTTGCCGAAGGTGTTGCAACCAGTAATTTAAATATATTTGGAAATAATACTTATGGTAATGGTGGTAAAGGTGGTAATCAAGGTCAAAATTCGGGTAAAACAGGTAGTAATGGGGTTGTGGTTATCATTCAATATTTTGATTAGATATAGATTTTATTTTCTATTTTTTCTTGAATTCTTACTTTTTTTACCATTTTTCCCCTTTTTAGTTTTCGTTCTTGTTTTCTTTGATTTTTTACCACTACCAATAACCGGGTTATCGTTATCATCAGTAACTACATCCATTTTGTTATTATTAGAAGGTGTATTACGCCTTGGTTTTTTTGTATTCACTACTTCTGAATCATCTATAGAATTTTCTAATTTATCCAGTTTTCGTTTGCCTAATATACTTTGGAAAATTGTATAAAATAGGCGTTTGTTCGCTTCAGTTGTCTTACAAAACACAAAAAAATTATTATATGATTGATCAAATTGTGAAAAAGAAAAATAATAACCATTTTCTATTACTATACCTTTCTCAATAATAAACGAACCTAATTCTACAAAAATATAAAAACTAAAACATGATAACATAATATTATGTATTAATGATACATCATTCAATGTTTCCCTATTTATAATTATATTCTGTGGAAAATTAAAATATAATATTGTTGATATAACTGGTATAATATGATGTACCATGATGTGCTGCTACTAATATGTATGCAAATATTCTTTTATATACATATATTAAATTGTTACTCGTACCGTATTATATTATAGGAATTGGATTTTGGTTGTATTTACATTATCAGTGTGAGAATATTTGATTATATGCAGATTTCATGATAATTTACACCAGAATAATTATCATTGTATATAACATTGTTAGCTGTTGTATTACATACATAATTGTTGGTTATTTTGTTTATGTCATAACAAATATGTATACAAATAATACATGCTATTCTTTGGAGAATACAATGACATATAGCAATATAATAATATTTATGTTTTGGAATCTTATATTCGATTGGGTATAATAATGAACCCATTCCAATCATATAATAATATTTATTTGAAAGAGAATAGTAATTAATTATATATAAATGATAATACATACCAAGTAGTACGCAAGTTATATCCATATAACGTCGCATACTATTTTTGGTAGGGTCTCTCCAATAATTTATAGACGTTAAAAATGTGATAAATGTAATAATGGAACTATCATATACACCATAATATATTGCAAAACAAAATGGAATTAATTGATAAAAACTATTTATTAATATAAGAATACTACCATCTTGGTGTAAAACTAAATCGTTGTTACCCATTTTTTTTTTTAATTCTATTGGTGGGTTTTCTTCCATTATTTCCTCTTCGGTTATTTCATATTCGGTTATTTCATTTACTTTTGAACCTACGATGATACTTTTACATGGGTATACTCTATTCAAATGTCTTTCTAACGCATGTTTATCTCTTGCTTTGTATCCGCAGTGATTCTCTATATAAGATTGCGTTTCCTCCCCTGTGTAAACTTCTAGATATTGTGCTTCTAATATATAGTTTGTATTTTTATCATCTTTTGCAAAAATTACTATGTGTCCGCCATTTGTGGGATGTG
>Ga0209632_10004442_pt1 | contig 12430 bp, 16 predicted proteins | sample COG_10_FD_184754 | JGI IMG/M metagenome (GOLD analysis project Ga0209632, IMG submission 184754) | Pelagic Microbial community sample from North Sea - COGITO 998_met_10 (SPAdes) (version 2) | ecosystem: Environmental > Aquatic > Marine > Neritic zone/Coastal water | place: Helgoland, sampling...
CACTGGTATAAAATGTGCACATTTTGAATCTTTCAAGGGTCAGATACCAGTAACGAATTAAAATTCAGAACGCCTTAGGCGTTCCATTTTAAATCTTCACTGGTATAAAATCAAATATTTTTCCATAGGATGACCATTGACCAAATAATACAATCGTAACTTTCTTTCCATGCATTTTTCTAACAAATATGCAAAGAATTTGATACAATCACCAATTCCTCCATCTCCTAACTTAAAATCATATATAGCCGCTTCTTTGTAACTATCAAAGTGCAGCAAATAGTTTTCCATATAGATTATTATGATACATTTGAAAATTCCAAAAATTTACCTGCATATAAATATATAAAATAAAAGAGATTAGACATATGTCTTGTATAATCAATATAAAAGAATCATATACATAATTATGTTAGCAAATGATTGTACCGAAAAAAATGACCAGCAACCGTCTAATGAGAATAAGAAAATAATACATATAAATAAAATCAATCAACCTAGTATTGATTCTATATGTAATAATAAATTAAATACTCTTTTAGAAAAAGAAAAACAGAAATTGAAAAGTGAAGTATGGAGTAAAATAGACAAAACAAATAAAATACAAATATTACATGGATTTGCTGAAAAATATGGTGTAGACAATAGTTTACCAATAAAAGAAATAAAAAGTTTGAAAATATTTTTTGTTGATTGTTTGAACAATGATAAATTGCAAAAAAACAAAGATATAAATTATAACAAAGATACACAACAAATTATTTCTATTCCAGCATTGCATTTTAATAGTGATAAACATAAATATACTTTAAAAATTGTTGATAGTAAAAGAGTATCAACATTAAAATCATTAACACCAAAAAGAAGCGATAGTAATAAAAAGAGAGAGAAGCCATAAAATTATGTAAGAAATATATAAAATTGAATAAAACAATACAAATATATTTCTATGATATATAAGTAAATATGAAAAATTGGAATATTATTGAAGAATTATACGAAGATGAGATGATGGAGTTAACAGTAACTATTTACGAATTAGTGGATGAACATATCCAATATTATGTACTGGAAATGCATGACCCTTTATTTAAAGATAAATTTTGTTATGATATATGTGAATTCTTTTTAGACCAATGGTGTGATGTGGAATTATATGAAGACAATGAAGATAATTTTACTTATTTACATAAATTTATTTTATCTATTATAGACGATTATTTTAATTTAACATATCATTGGCGGAAAATACCACTACGTTCGAGAGAACATTTTGTAGAGGAAATAAATAAAAATGAATTAAGTGAGAAAATTGGTAATATACGTTCGATTCCTCAACCTGAACAACGAACACCTGATTGGTATAAATTCAGACATAATTTAATAACAGCATCAAATTTGGGGAAAATATTTGGTACAGAATCATCATTAAATAGTTTGATTTACGAGAAATGTTGTCCATTAAAAGAACAACAAGATAGTAGTAATTATGTAAATACTCAAAGTCCATTACATTGGGGGCAAAAGTACGAACCTGTATCAGTAATGTTTTATGAAAAATTATACAATACTAAAGTGGACGATTTTGGTTGTATTCAACATAAAGATTATACTTTTATAGGTGCATCACCGGATGGTATAAACGTTGATTCGAATTCCGACCGTTATGGACGGATGTTAGAAATAAAAAACATTGTAAATAGAGAAATTGACGGAATTCCATCTAAAAACTATTGGATTCAAATGCAAGTACAATTAGAAACATGTGATTTAGACAAATGCGACTTTCTTGAAACACGATTCAAAGAATACGAAGAAAATGAATTCTACAATGATAAAGAACATGAAAAGGGGATTATATTATATTTTGTTGAAAAAATAAGCAACGACACTCAATCAGTACAATATTCAGGAAAGCCACATTATGAATATATGCCGTTGCATTTATCAAAAGAAAAAGAGGATATTGAAAAATGGATTGAAGAACAACGACAAAAACTAAGACAAGGTTGGTCGTTATATTCGACATTATATTATTATTTAGACCAGTTATCATGTGTTTTGGTTGAACGAAATCAAGTATGGTTTGAAGCAGCTGTTGTCGAAATTAAGAAAACATGGGAAACAATAGAAAAGGAAAGAGAAAGTGGATATGAGCATAGGGCTGCGAAAAAACGTATTAAAACATCCTTAGAAGTTGTACAATGTACAGAAAATATAGATAATAAGATTATAAAAAATTTACCCATTTCAGGTGGAATCTGTTTAGTAAAACTAGACCATAATGATAAAAATCCTGAAAACTAAAATTAATCATTCACACATCTATAAGGTAAAATATAAAATTTAATATATCTTTTAAATTTTATAATGAGAGTATTATTTCTTTTTTCTTTATTCAGTTTTGTTAGTTCTTTCAAACTTTTTGGAAATCCAATTTTTGGAAAGAATACACGACTTAATACAATTCCTCTTCGGGAACCTTTTAGTAATATAGAGTCTTCACGTCGTTATCCATTATCTAGATATCATTATCAACGCTATTTGAAAAAAATATCCGAGCAAAATTCAACAAATACTTTAGATGAAATGATACAGAAAGTATTACAAAAAAATGAAACTTCACAACCCCCCTATCAAAATTATCCTCAAACTGGTTTACGAATAATCATCAATAAAGATATGTTTGGTGCTTTTGAAAACGATGAGGACGAGGAACCCGATAATTACCGTTTTGGACGTTTTCAAGCAGGTAAAAGAAATAGTAGAAAAAAATCAGAAAACTTTGAAATTTCAACTGGTTCAAAGTTAATGTTTGACGATATAGGTGGATATGCTAACATTAAAGCTGAACTTGAACAATGTATTGATATGATTTCAAATTATTCAAAATATTCAAAATTTAATGTGAGAGTTCCTAAAGGGTTAATTTTCGAAGGTCCACCAGGAAATGGAAAAACACTTCTTGCTAAAGCATTAGCAGGTGAAGCAAATACTAGTTTCATTCCTGTTTCTGGTGCACAATTCCAAGAAAAATATGTAGGAGTGGGTGCAAGTCGTATACGTGAATTATTTGAATTGGCTTGTGATAATTTACCTTGTATTATTTTTATTGATGAAATTGATGCTCTTGGACGTAAACGTTCTTCTGATGGGGAAACATCGAATAGCGAACGAGATAGTACATTGAATGAACTCTTGGTAGCATTGGATGGATTTAAAAATATTACGGGTGTTTTTTTAATAGGTGCTACAAATAGAGCTGATTTATTAGACAGTGCACTTTTGCGACCTGGACGTATTGATAAGAGAATTTATATTAATAATCCAGATAAAGAAACGCGGAAGCATATATTGAACATTCATCTTAAAGGGAAATTTTTCGAACAAGATATTAATATTGATGATATTGTAGAAAATACTGCTGGATTTTCTGGAGCACAATTGGAAAACTTGGTCAATGAGGCCATGTTATTAGCATTACGTGAAAATCGTGAGAGTTTCGGTGTTAAGGATTTGGAATTAGTGTACAATAAAATGTTGGTTGGATGGCAGCCGAGTGAACATAAATTCACTGAGCAAATGATTGACCAAATTGCTATTCATGAACTTGGACATGCTGTAGTAGGTATGTTAAGTAAACATCATGGGAAAATGAAAAAGGTGGTTATTAATTTATCTTCACCAAATACACCCGCTTATACGATTTTTGAATCTTCTACTACAAATATTGTAACACGTGAGGCTCTTTTCGAACATTTGATGATTTTATTAGCTGGGCGTATTGCCGAAGAGATTTTTTATGATGTTTCTGTTACAACGGGAGCAATTAATGACTTCGAAGAGGCTTTAAAATTAGCTGAAAAAATGGTTTGTTATTATGGTATGGGTAAACAGGTGATTTATCCTAGTAAAAGTGAGAAATATAAGGAAATGATTGATTCGGAAGTAGTAACATTGATTAATGATGCTTATGGATATGCAGAATTTATTTTACGAAATTCCAAAGAATTAATCACAGAAGGTTCTCAAATATTGAAAGACCATCAATTATTAAAAGCCGAACAAATAACGGAACTAATTGATAATAAGTATCCAAATGTGAAATTATTGAAACTATAAAATTGAAATATTTGAATATATTATGTATTATGTATTATAACATATGGAATCTATGCAAAAAGAGAAAAACTATGCTATATTTTCAAAAAAACAATTTGAAAATAAAGTGGATATAAACAATGGTGTTGTTAACATGCCTTACATTTATTATAAAAAATTGGATGGGTCTATTGTAATGGTAACGGAAATATATCATGACCCAAATAATAAATCGTGTTTTGATGATGCTGTTTATATTGGTGAAGTGGGAGAATTTTATAAAGCCAGTGCTACTCCACTTGCCTAATATAAATATTTGGAATATATATATGAAAACCGTTTTATTTGATGGATTGATGGGTGGATGTTTATTTGGACTTATTTCTTATTTATCCAATATTTATGGTAAAACTTATCCGGATTTTTACAAAATTTTAGCATTTATATGGGCAGTCCCATTGACGAATTTTTATTTATTATTAATAGCTGCTCGAAAAGATAAAACAGCAATGAAAGATTTTTCAATACATTCAATTATTGGTACAATACTTACATTAACTTTAGCTATCTTAACATTGATTATTATTGACCTTGATAAAAATATTATTATTATTATTGCCTTTTTATTTGCTCTTATTACTACTCTTATGTATTTTTTGTTTGAGATTTATAAATATTAATTCGTTTATTCATTTTACTCGATAAAATAATTTCTGAAAAGTGATTACATATTTAGGATTCTTGTACAAATATCTCGCAATTGAATATTATTATCTTACTAATATATATATGTCATTAGCATCATATGCTCCATACGGATTCGCAGCAGCAACCGCTTACAAAGCTCCCGCAATGATACGACATCAACAAGCAGCAATCAAAGAGAGAGTCGCGAATAGAGACTATAACAATTTCAAACTGACTCCCACACAGAAGGAAAATATACCAATTGCTGACGCTGTATTACATATATTTAAATATAAAAATCCAAGAGTAGGTGGTTTTTTTAGTGATGTAAAATTTCCAAGGCAACAGGGTGTGGAGGATATAGATATACAGACAGCAATAGTGATGGGAGGATGGAGTAAAGAAAATGAAGATTTAATGGTAAAGTTGGGACCTCAGGGACCAAAGGTATTCGACGAATTAAACTCAGAATTGGAATTTGGGGGATATTCACCTTTAAATGACACTCCTGAACTAAAAATAAATAAAGCAGCAGAAAAAAAATTAATCAAGGGAGCAGAAGAGGGTAAACAACAGCACTTCGGCTTTGGTGGTAGAAAAAGAAAATCTCGCAAACATAAAAGTAAAAAATCCAGGAAATCCAAGAAATCCAGGAAATCCAAGAAATCTAGAAAGTCTAAAAAATAAATATTCTCTCAATTAAATTTACCATTGAATATTATTAAATACTTAATAATATTTCATTTATCATATAACATTATCAAAGTGGGTTTCAAAAAAAACTATATTAATCCCTTTCTTCATTATTCTCAATTAAATAGTCCAAGTTTAATATGGGTGCTGAAAAATGCTTATTACGTATTTCATGATGCTTAATATGCATATTCGGTGATACAAAAAATGGTAACCATGGTAAATATCGCAATTCTTTGCAATGAATAATATTATTAAAAAGGGAAATGAAACCAATAGGAAGTATAAATGTTATTTCATTTGGTCGTATCAAATAAGCTCCAATTATAAAAGGAAGTATATAAGCAAATAAAAACTCACTATGTGATACAGCATTACCAATACTTGGACATAAATGTTTAACAAATTCATGATGATAATCATGATATTTACGCAACATCTCTATTTGATGCATACTTCTATGAACAATATAATAACCAATATGATGAATCAATAATAACATTACACCATGTCTATAATTTATAGATGACGTTCTATGGTCTATTAAATATTTATCATTTACCATATAAACCAATGGGGATATTACCAAAAGATTCATTTGAATTGTATAATAGGCATGTATAGACTGTGTTGATATTTCTTTCATCATAGATAAAAAACTAGATTGACTTATTGATACATCCATAGAAAATCCCATAATATATGCAGCAAATCCTAAACAGAATCCTTTTCCAAGTGATATAATCCACATGTATAAAATATTGAGACAAATGTTTACATCTTTTATTTAACAATATTTATTATCTATTTATAATATAAATGACTAGGTACAGAAATCGTAAAAGTTGTAAAAAACCCAAATCAATAAAATCAAATCGTCGTAAAACTTCAAGTCGTAAAACTTCAAGTCGTAAAACTTCAAAAGGTGGTGCTATAGAATATGTTTACAAATATGATGTAAATGGAAAGCGTGTTAAAGTACGAGTAAAATCAAAAACACCAAAATCAAAAACACCAAAATAAACATTTATGTTTTAAAGAAAAGAACATAAATGTTTTTATTGTTATAATTAAAATGACGTTTTCTGATGATGAAGAAATGTATGTAACAAAAAGAAATGGTGAAAAGGAAATCGTTTCTTTCGATAAAATTTTACAAAGAATTAAAAAAGCAGGTAGTAAAGTGGGAATTCAAATCAATTATACAGCTTTAGCAATGAAAGTAATTGACCAATTATATGATAACATTACTACAACACAAATTGACGAACTGACTGCAGACCAATGTGCTTCTCTTTCATCGACACATCCAGATTATAATATTTTGGCTGGACGTATTATTATATCAAATCATCAAAAAAATACTTCAGAATCATTTTCAAGTGTAATGGAGGAATTATATTTATTCAAAGATAAACATGGTAAAGAATCATCATTAGTTTCTGATGAATTATATGAAATCGTAAAAACCCATAGTGATATTTTGGATAATTTTTGTCTTTATTGTCGTGATTATTTAATTGACTATTTTGGATTTAAAACATTAGAACGTGCATATTTAATGAAAATAAATAAAACGATTGTCGAACGTCCACAGCATATGTGGTTACGTGTAGCAATTGGTATACATGGGGGAAATATTGAACGTGTAAAAGAGACTTATGATTTTATGTCTCAAAAGTATTTTACTCATGCTACACCAACCTTATTTAATGCTGGTACAAAGCGCCCACAATTATCATCGTGTTTTTTATTAGCTATGGAAGATGATAGTATTTCGGGTATTTACAATACATTAAGTGATTGTGCGAATATTTCTAAATGGGCAGGTGGTATTGGACTTCATATTCATAATGTTCGTGCTACTGGGAGTCATATACGTGGTACAAATGGAACCTCAAATGGTATTGTACCTATGTTGCGTGTTTTTAACAATACGGCTAAATATGTGGACCAAGGAGGTGGAAAACGTAATGGAAGTTTTGCTATTTATTTGGAACCATGGCACGCAGATATAGAAATCTTTTTACAAATGCGAAAAAATCATGGTGATGAAGAATTAAAAGCACGTGATTTATTTTATGGATTATGGATTCCCGATTTATTTATGGAAAGAGTGAAAGCTGATGGTGAATGGACTTTGATGTGTCCAGACGAATGTCCCGGATTAGCGGATGTTTATGATGAAGAATTTAAAGCATTATATGAGCGTTATGAATCGGAAGGAGAGGGTCGAGTTACTATGAAAGCCCGTAAATTATGGTTTCAAATTTTAGATGCACAGATGGAAACAGGAACACCTTATTTATGTTATAAAGACGCAGCTAATAAAAAATCGAATCAAAAGAATATTGGGATTATTAAATCATCGAACTTATGTACGGAAATCATGGAAGTTTCTACAAAAGAAGAAAGTGCAGTATGTAATTTGGCTAGTATAGCATTGCCTTCTTGTATTGACCATAGTAAGAGTCCATCTGAATATGACTTTGATAAATTACACAAAGTATCACGTATTGTTACATACAATTTAAACAAAATTATAGACGTAAATTTTTACCCAACATCCAAAACGCATACTAGTAATGAAAAACATCGTCCAATTGGTATTGGTGTCCAGGGATTGGCTGATACATTTATTCAATTGGGTTATAACTTTGATTCAGATGAGGCGCGAGACTTAAACAAGAAGATTTTTGAGACGATTTATCATGGTGCTTTAACAGAATCTTGTGAATTGTCTAGTGTGGATGGTCCATATAGTACATTTCCAGAAAGTCCAGCAAGCAAAGGTATATTGCAATTTGATATGTGGAATGTTGTGCCTGGTGGTGACTATAATTGGGAAGGCTTAAAACAGAATATTATAAAATTTGGTTTGAGAAATTCGCTTTTATTGGCTCCGATGCCTACTGCTTCAACGTCGCAAATATTGGGGTACAATGAGTGTATTGAACCCATTACATCTAATATTTATAGTCGACGTACATTGGCTGGAGAGTTTGTATTGGCTAATAAATATTTGATGTGGGATTTAATTGCATTGAATTTATGGAATGAAGATATTAAAAACAATATTATAGCCAATAATGGTTCAATTCAGCAAATTCCTATTATTCCTGAAGTAGTGCGTAATAAATACAAGACTGTTTGGGAAATACCGATGAGATGTTTGATTGATATGGCTGCTGACCGAGGGGCATATATATGTCAGAGTCAATCATTGAATCTTTGGTTAGAAGACCCAACATATAGTAATTTGACTTCGATGCATTTTTATGCATGGAGCAAAGGGTTAAAAACGGGAATTTATTATTTGAGACGACGGGGTCGTCATCAAGCACAACAATTCACAATTGAACCCGAAAATGAGATAGAAAAAGAAGAAGAAATTTGTGATATGTGTAGCAGTTAATTTTTTACAAACAATATAAAAAATATAATGAAAATGAATGTATAATGAATTATTTTATTTTACTTTCGATACCTACTGGTGAAGTGGTTTATTATTGTGGGAAGATTTTTATGATATTCAAATAAGGAAAATAAGACGTTATCCACGTGCATTGAATTCTTGGAAGCAACTCTTAAACAGAGGTTTTGTTATATGCATATCTTGGTACATCTATTGTCGATTATCTTATTGAAAGCCTATAAAATTGAAAGGCTTTTTCCAGAAAAATGGAATGTATAAACCCAAATCGATTGACTATCAAAATGATGAAAGCTATGAACCGTTCCTCCAACTACGAATCTGCTATGCAGTGCACTGTTTGCAAGAGCCGTGGTTTGCCCGAGTCAGTATGGAAGTCTCACAATGTGAGAAAGACTCCCCATCCTGAAAGTATGGTGACTTGTCCAACCATTCTCAACAACAAATGCTCACATTGCAAGGAAATTGGACATCTTGTTTCCAGGTGTCCAGTATTGAAAATGGAAGAAAAGTACGAAAAACGTGTGGCGTATAAAGAACGTGTCGAATCATTCAAGGCCAAACCTAAGACAGTCGTTGTTTCTGAAACTCCCAAGAATGCTTTCGCAGCTCTTATGGAGGATTCTGATTCAGAGGTTGAAGATTGTGTTGAGCCAGTTGTTTTGAAGCGAGTACAGAAGACCATGACTTGGTCGGATGTGCAGGAGACGATTGTTTTGAAGAAGCGCCCCTTCAATTGGGCAGACGCCGACAGTGATTCGGAAGACGAATAGGTAAATTAGAAAAAGGTAGTTAGTAAGTAGCTAGGAGTGTAAAAAAACCTTTTTTTTTATAAAATTGAAAGTCTTTTTATACATTATATGGAATGTATAAAAACACACAATGGCTTTACAATTATCAAACCTCTTTGAATCCAGAACTTGGGACGAATGGACTGTACGAATTAATATGTTAAATGGATATTATTTCCGAAAGGCATTTTATCCAGACAAAATGGACATATTGGAATCAATGATGAAGAAATTGGAAAGTCATAAAAGACAATCAGTGAAAGCCACTATCGAACAGCGTGAGAACTTACCGGAATGTTGGTCACTTCTTACAGAGAAAGAACGTGACCTTTGGAATGAACAAACGGCTGTTTTGAAATCCAAAACAGCATTGTTGAGAGAAAATTTCGAATATACCTTAAACGAAATCCTCGTTTTGGAAAAGAAACGTTTGTATGACCTAGTAACATCAATTGAACCTAGAATTCGTCGTGCGAATGAAGAAGATGCTGCAGAAGGTCTTTTGTTGCTTTCTAAAATTGCTCATCAAGAAGCTCGTCGGAAACACAATCAGAGCAGACATCGTGAGAAGAATGAACATGTTGTTGAACGTCGTTCATGTCGTTTACAAGAAAAGTAGAATATAAGTAGAATATAAGTAGCTAGAGTATTAACCATTTTTTTATTTTATTATTATAATGGAAGAAGAAATATGTATCATTTGTTTAGATGAGATTGCTGTAAATTCACGAATAAAAAAATGGAATTGTAGACATGTATATCATAAAAAATGTGCTAGGTCTTGGAATGGCCCTTGTCCACAATGCAAATGTATTGAAATTATTGAAGATGTTTTGGATTTAGGAAATTCAAAAAAAAACAAAGAAAATGTATTGAATATTGATAGTATGAAAAAAGGTCCACTTGTGCCTGTATATTTTACGTATTTATATAAAGAAAGATGGAACGATAGGGAGTGTGTAAATACAAATCATAAACTACATTATTTTCAACCTTATGGAGTAGTAGTAATATGTGAAACGTGTAATACAGTACAATGTTTCAATAAACTGCATCAATAAAACGATACTTTATATACGAACTGGTAAATCATCGCACACAAAATGCGCACAACCATTATCATCCCAATTCACAACCATAGCAAATATTTCCACACCAAGATTATGTGATTTTTTTACTGCTTCTTTATAAATGGGGTCAATAATGGATGTTTGAAAATATTCTACATCTGTGCGTTGAATTACAAATCCAAGTAAACATCGCGTTTTCGACATTTGCTTTATTTTTCCTAATTCTTCAATATGTTTCAATGCTCTTGGACTAATAGGTTCTTTTGCCTTTTTCCGATAACCATCGGGAAAATACGCGACCTTTGAATCATATTTCCGTTGTGAATAATCTTTATTTTTTCGGTCTTTCGCATAAATATCTTCATAATCCGCTAAAGGTACATTTTTGATTTCTAAAAGAAATGGGCATCCATTTTCATCAATCCCACTAAAATCGAATCTTGAATCAACCATATTTTCCACTTTTATTACAGTTTCACGTCGATAAGAACGAATATTTGGTAGTTTTGATAACAAATTTTGTTTTAATGCACTTTCTACTAAATATTCGGCCAGTTTTGGATGAATTCCCACAAGAATATGTTTATTTGGATGTATATTGTCTGTAAACTTGGACAAGTACACTGTATAATCACATTTCGACTTTTTATTTTTCGAAGGAGCAACCAAAACAGTGGCTCCTACATCAGCCAATCCACAACATCCTAAAGCGGGTGTATGTGCTAAATATTCGGTTTCACCATATATTATATCAGCAACATATGGTGTTTTTATATTCTTGGACGGACGTTTTATCACTTCCGCTTCTACTAAATTATCTATTGTATACAACATTTTTTATATATAAAAAAAACTTTTTGTAAAAATCAATTTTGTTATTTTTTCTATTTTTTTCTATTTTTTTCATACTTTTTCTTCACAAGCTGTAAATTTAATATCTGGGAAATAGCGCAAAGACATATCGAATTTGAATCGCATTTTCACAAAGCATCGCAAGCAAATGAAAGTGTCTACAAGAGAATTATGCAAACTATGCGGAGTGGTCCCAAACAGATGTTCATGGAGTTCCACCAGTTTTGGACATTTGTAATAAGTCTCGCCTTTGTCGTTTTTTCGCTCGATTTTGCAGACATATTTACTCTTATACATTGTACAAAAGTGTTCTTTTTTCTCTTGCTTTTCGAATTCGCGGTCAAATGTATCGAGCCATACATCCGCTAGCAAATGCTTGTTGCGTTCAAGTTCGATTTTTATCATTTCGCGGTCAAATTTGATATTATGGGCTACAATCACATCACAATTCATGTAATCGTAGGCGAATTCTCTCAAGGCATGGTCAATATTGATACCTTTATTGCACATATCCCTGGTAATTCCTGTAAGTTCCGTTATAAATGGAACTATTTCAACAGATGGGTCAACATCAATATGAGTATCTACACATTTGACCACTTGCCATCCTTTGGTCTCAAATACCACATAACTCAATTGCAAAATATATGGAAGGTCTTCTAGTTTTACATTAGTGCGGTCTCTGGGAATTAATCCCGACGTCTCAACGTCGAATACTAATACACGTTCGATTTTCTTAGCCATGGTTTATATGATTGAATAAAAATGGAAAAAACTAATCAATTTTATTGAATAACACGGTA
>Ga0209632_10004444_pt1 | contig 12424 bp, 13 predicted proteins | sample COG_10_FD_184754 | JGI IMG/M metagenome (GOLD analysis project Ga0209632, IMG submission 184754) | Pelagic Microbial community sample from North Sea - COGITO 998_met_10 (SPAdes) (version 2) | ecosystem: Environmental > Aquatic > Marine > Neritic zone/Coastal water | place: Helgoland, sampling...
TTAATGAAGCTAAACAATATTTGAATTCAAAAGGAATTCCCGTTAGGATTTAGAGATGTCAGAAAATCTATTAAATTTAGTAAATACAATTAGAGACAGAAAAAATAAGGATGAAGATAAATCTTACACGTCATCATTATTATCAGGTGGCCTGTCTAAATGCATAGATAAAATGGAAGAAGAATTTAGTGAACTTAAAGAGGCCCTAAATGATAAATCTAATGTAGTTCATGAAGCAGCAGATACAATTTATCATATATTAGTTACACTTGAGGCAGCTGATATAAAGTTTGAAGATGTTCTAAAAGAGTTGGAAGACAGAAAAAAACAATCAGGCATTGAAGAAAAGAATAATAGATAATGAGCTACGACAAAAATAATATTTTTGCAAAAATTTTGAGAAAAGAAATTCCTTGTAAAAAAATATTTGAAAATGATCATGTTCTTTCTTTTCATGATATTAATCCTCAAAAAAAAATACATGCATTAGTTATTCCAAAAGGTGAATACATTAATTTAGATGATTTTAACAATAGAGCCTCAGATCAAGAGATAGTCGCGTTAAGCAAAGCTATTACAGAAGTTTCAAAAATGTTAGGTATGTCAACAGATACAGGTAAAGGTTATAGGGCTCTCACTAATTTAAGTGATGATGGAGGTCAAGAGGTTCCACATTTACACTTTCATTTGTTTGGAGGTGAAAAAATTGGAAAAATGGTTGAGTGAAAAAAAAAATTTTTAGAAAATATTTAGAACTAAGGTCTCTTCAAAATTTTGAAGAAGTGAAAAAACCAACAGAAGCTAGTTTTTTTGAGTTAGCTGACCCAAAAGACTTTCAATTAAATAAATTTTTTTACAAAAATGTAGGCAAAAATTATCATTGGATAGATAGACTTGTTTGGACCGACATACAATGGATCAAGTATGTTTCAAATGAAAAGTTAATTACCTGCATACTTAAAAACGAAAATGAAATAGCAGGATACTGTGAGCTATTATTTAACAAAGATATAAAAGAAACAGAGATTGTTTATTTTGGTATTCTAGAGGAGTATTTTGGAATAAAATTAGGCGGTTATTTATTGAGCGAAGTAATTAAATATTCATTTTCTCTTGGTTCCTCAAGAATATGGGCTCATACCTGTTCACTGGATCACAAGAATGCTTTGAATAATTATCTTTCAAGAGGTATGAAAGTATTTAATGAAGAAGTATTAATAGTTAAATAATTTATATTTAATTGAAAATGAACCTATGTTTCCAATAAAATTAAAACCAATCTTTATCAAAAATTCAAAACTTGTAAGGCTGGGATCAATTGATGATGGTGGTTATGTTGTTCCAAAAAAAGTTCTTAAAAATACAGATTATTTAATTTCCTTTGGAATTTCAGATAATTGGGATTTTGAAAAACATTTTGCACGTTTATCAAGCTGTGTTGTAGATTCGTATGATCATTCAATAGACTCAATTTTTTGGATGAATAAATTTAGAAAAGACTTCCTCAAGTTCCTGTGCCTGAAAATTTTTAAACCAAAAAAATTATATAAGATGTTCCAGTTTTTAGATTTTATTTTTTTCTTTAAGTTAAATAAAAAAAATTCATTTTCTTTAAAAAAAATAGGAGTTGGAAAAAATCTTATCTCTCTAAAAGAAATTATTCATAAACATCAAAAAATTAGTAAAATTTTTTTAAAAGTAGATATAGAAGGATCTGAATATGAAATTTTAGATCAAATTAATCAATATAAAAGCATAATTACTGGTATTGTAATAGAGTTTCATGAAACCAGTAAAAACATGAAAAAAATAATTTCTTTTATTGATAAACTTCAGGATAAGTTATCCTTAGTTCATATTCATGGCAATAATTATTCTATCAAAAGTAAAAATCAAAAACCTGAAGCTATTGAGTTGACATTTCTTAATAATAAACTTTTTATTAAAGAGAGTAGAAAAAATAATAAATCATATCCAATAAAAGGATTAGACTATCCCAACTCAAAACGTTCTGAAGATTCGATATTAAAATTCATTTAAAAATTCTTTCCAAAATTTATTTCAGTTAATGGTTCTGCTTGGGTAAAACAAATATTTTTTCTTTAATCTCAATATTAGTATTAAGAGAAGAAATAAAAGTAATTACTAAATTTTGGTAAATATCTTCTGTTTGCCAGCCTATTAAATTGTAAGTATTTCTATCAAAATATATATTTATTTCACTTCCATTTTCAAATATTTGAAAGTTTAAATATTTATTTTCAATATTTCTAAATTCTAAGTTCATTATTTTTTTAATCAAATAATCTTTATCAAGTAAAAAATTGAGAGGTGTTTTTTTTAATGGATATTTATAGTAAGTCCCACTACTTCTATTTTTTATTACTAAAGATTTTCCGTCAGAAACAAGAATCTTTTTATTATTATTATCATATTCACAGTATATTTTTTTTGGGTATTGAATAATGCATTTTCCAATTTCATTTTTAGTATCAATTGTCTGTTTAAAATTAAAACTTAGATTTGAGGATTGTTCTAGTTTTGAAATTATTTTTTGTTTTATTGCCCCAAATGCTAAATTATTAGAACTTAATATAAAAAAAATTATTAAAACTCTAAACACTATAATACTTCTCTTTTACCAACATGGTTTGCTTTACTTACAATCCCATCAGACTCCATCATATCAATAATTCTTGCAGCTCTATTGTATCCTATCTGTAATTTTCTTTGTAAAAAAGAAGTTGAGGCTTTACCCTCAGATCTAATAATATCTAATGCAGCTTGATATAATTCATCTTTATCACTGGAACTCTTTAAGTTTTCACTAATTTCCTTTTCATCTGCAAAATTTAATATTTCGTCTATATAGTCTGGTTCTGCTTGGTTTCTTAGGTATTTATTAACTTTTTCAATTTCATTGTCAGAAACAAAGGGAGCATGAATTCTCACAATCCGGTTAGCAGATGACATATAAAGCATATCGCCTTTACCTAATAATTGTTCTGCACCTTGTTCGCCTAAGATTGTTCGGCTATCTATTTTTGAGGTTACTTGAAAAGATATTCTTGTTGGGAAATTTGCCTTTATAGTTCCCGTAATAACGTCAACACTAGGTCTTTGAGTGGCCATTATAATATGAACTCCAGCGGCTCTTGCCATCTGAGAGAGTTTTTGAATATAGTTTTCTATTTCTTTTCCAGCTACTAGCATTAAGTCAGACATTTCATCAACTACAACAACTATATAGGGCATAGCCAAAGTATGTTTTGCATTATAACCATCAATGTTACGGACACCTTCTTTAGTCATAAGTCTGTATCGATTTTCCATTTCTTTAACAACCCAGCCCAGCACAGAGGCAGCTTTTTTAGCTTCTGTAATAACTGGGCAAAGCAAGTGAGGTATACCTTCATAAGTTGATAACTCTAGCATTTTGGGGTCGATCAAAATAAATTTACATTTATCAGGTGTATGTCTGTAAAGAAGAGAAAGAATAATAGTATTAATACAAACAGATTTTCCTGATCCAGTAGTTCCAGCTATTAATAAATGAGGCATAGAGGCCAAATCTCCAACCACAGGAATTCCTGAGATATTTTTACCTAGAGCTATCGGAAGTCTAATATCTTTTTTTAAAAAATCATTATTTGAAAGAATTTCACTAAGATAAACATTTTCTCGAGAAGAGTTAGGCAATTCAATACCAATTGTGCTTCTTCCAGGAATTGTAGCAATTCTGGCTGACTCTGAACTCGTATTTCTGGCAATATCGTCAGAAAGGTTAATTATTTTTGAAACCTTAACCCCAGCTGCTGGTTCAAACTCATTTAAAGTTACTACAGGTCCATGACTAACTTTTTTTATGTCACCATTAACACCAAAATCTAAAAGAATTTTTTCTAAAAATTCACTATCGATATAATCATCATCTCTTAATTTTCCTTTATCTTTTTCTGTTGGAATTTTTAATAAATCAATAGAAGGCAATTTAAATTTTGCTTTTTTATTAGTATTTTTATTTTCATTTTTTATAAAGGGCAAATCTTCTTGAATTAGATTTGTAATTTCATCTTGTGGTATAAATTCACTAATCACTTCATTTTCATTAGTGTAATTTTTTTCTTTTTTTAAAAATATATATTTAAATATCTTTTTAATAATTTTATAAAACGAATTTATTTTAAATTGGATGCTAATTAAAAATAAAATTGAAATTAACAATGCAAGAATATAATAAAATATTTGGGGACTGATATTAATTAAAGAATTTAAAAAAGTTGTGTTTAAATACATACCAACAAAACCACCGTTCCCATTAATGTAAAGTTTAAATGCGTGTGAGTAAAAAAAGGTGAAAAACAAAGAACCAAATAAAGAATATAAAATAGTATAAAAAATACTCTCTATTATTGAAAAAATTTTCTTATTTAGAATAATATTTATTGCTGAGAATATAAGAGTAAAAGGTATTAATAGAGATATAATCCCAAAAGATTGAAAAAAGATATCGGCAGTAAAACTGCCACGAAAACCAAGAATATTTTTAATTTCTATATTATCTGGAAAAATAAAGTTAGGATCATCAGGAGAAAAAGTAACTAATGAAGCCAGCAACAAGACTCCTGCCACCAAAATGGTCACACCTATAATTTCAATAACTCTATTAATACTAAAATCTATTGCATTGTTGGCTAATTTTTTTAATTTCATAAATTAATGAATCAAATTAATCACTTTGTATCATCTAATTTTTATTGTTAAAATTAAAAATTATTATGAATATCTGCATTATAGGAGATGGTCTTACAAGTCTATCTTTAGCCAAAAACCTTATAAACAAAAAAATTAATGTTCACTTATATCATAAAAATATAATTAAAAATTTTTCATCAAATAGAACAATAGGAATATCTAAAAATAACTTAGAGTTTTTTAGAAAAGAAATTCATAAATTATCGAAGAAAATTTTTTGGAAAATTAAAAAAATAGAAATTTACTCAGAAAAACTAGAGCATAAAAAATTATTAAGGTTTGAAAATGATAAAGATGACCTATTTTATATGTTAAAAAATGATGAACTTTATGATTCATTAGTAAATAAAATATCTAAAAATAAATATTTTAAAAAAAAATTAATAAAAAAGGAATCTTTTTATGAAGATACACTTAATAAAAAAAAATATGATTTAATAATAAATTGTGATTCTAATAATTTATTATCAAACAAATTTTTTACAAAAAAAATTCAAAAAAATTATGATAACTTTGCATATACAACAATATTAAAACATAAAAAAATAAAAAATAATGTTGCTACTCAAATTTTTACTAAAAATGGTCCAATTGCATTTTTGCCAATTGCAAATAATGAAACTTCTATAGTATTTTCCTTAGATATTAAAAATAAAAAATATAAAGATAGTGAAATTTTAGACTTAATAATTCAAAATAATCCAAAATATAAAATACAAAAAATACTTAAATTAAATAGGTTTAACCTAAGTTCATCTAATTTAAGAAATTATTATCATGAAAATATTTTAGCATTTGGTGATTTGCTTCACCGGATTCACCCACTTGCTGGACAGGGTTTTAATATGACTATTAGAGATATTAAAGTTTTATCTGAAATTATTCAAAAAAAAATTGACCTTGGTATGCAATTAGATTCAAAAATTTTATCTGATTTTGAAAAAGAGACAAAAAATAAAAATTTTCTTTTTTCTAATAGTGTAGATTTTATTTATGAAGTATTTAATTTTGACAAAGAGGTAAAAAATAAAAGCTTTAATAAAATTTTAAAAATTATTGGAAAAAATAAAAATTTAACTAATTTTTTTATTAAATCTGCAGATAAAGGATTAAATTTTTAGATATTATTGGACAGTTGTATTATTAAAATTATCATAATTATAAGTACTTAATATTTCTGCAATTTTATTTTTTCTTATTTCCAAATTTTGACTTTCTAACAAAATCTGTTTTTCTTCTAATGAAAAAGGGGAAGCCATAGCCAAAGCATTTATAGTTTCATTTAAATTTTGTTTTTCTAATGATTTCCAATTGACTATATATCCTTTTTTTTCAAATAATAATTTTAAATCCTTAAAAATTAATTCAAGATCTGAAAATTTTAATTCCTCTTTTTGCAAATTCAAATCTGCTTGGTAATCTTCAAAACTAATTTCACACTCACGATATGGTTTATTATTTTCAATCTCTTTAATTATTTTAAATCGCACTATACCATTAAGATCAATCAAGTATCTGCCATCTGAAGTATCTTTAAAACTAGTTATTTTACCCATACAGCCAGTCTCATGAAGGCCTATAATAGAGTTAATATTATTTTTTTTAGGTTGAATTAGGCCTATAAATTTATTTTCTTTCATACTGTCATTAATCATCTCAATATATTTTGGCTCAAATATATTTAGTGGGACAGACGTATCTGGAAAAATAATAAAATTACTTAATGGAAAGATGGGTATAATTTTTGGTAAATCTTGTTTTTTCATTATTTCTTTTAACAAATTTTTAAAAATCAATATACTAATCAATAACTTTATTATTGCTTGCTTTAAAAAAACCGTCTATTTATAATGTTTTTTAAAAGCGGGTCTAGCTCATTGGTAGAGCGAATCGTTGCCAACGATTAGGTAGAGGGTTCGATTCCCTTGACCCGCTCCATTAAACTGCACGATAACACACTCACAACACAGCTGTACTCGTTCCACTACCTAGACACCTTATTAGAGGTTTGGTAGGGTCTAGGTGCATGAAAAAAATTTTTAGGGATCGTGGTTCTGAGTTTGATGTGGTTCAGTATTTAAATAACTAAAAAACAAATGGGATTTTGTTGAAAACGATAACACTGTAAAAATTAATAAATGAGTGATCTTTTAAATAAAAAATGTATACCATGTGAGGGCGGAGTCTTACCTTTTGATATAAGTGAAATCCATAAATATCAAAAAAAAGTAGATGGATGGGATGTAAATGCCAATGAAAAAAAAATCTATTTCTTAGAAAAAAAATTTATTTTCAAAAACTTTACTAGTAGCCAAGATTTTATTAATAAAGTTGGTAAAATTTCAGAAGAAGAAGGTCACCACCCTGATATTTCTTTTGGATGGGGTTACGCAAGAATTTTAATTACCACGCATGCAATAGAGGGATTATCAGAAAATGATTTTATTTTAGCTGCAAAAATTGATCAGATTTTTAATGCCTAAAATGTCTTGTTTTAGAGAATATCAAAACAGTATTGGTTTGATTAGCAAATTTAATTATTTCCTTATCTCTAATTGATCCAGAAGGTTGTATCACAGCAGATATACCTGACTGTACTAATTTCTCTATACCATCAACAAATGGAAAAAATGCATCTGAAGCTGCAACAACATCTTCATTTGAGTCTTGGAATTTATTCATTTTATCTATTGCAATCTGACAGCTATCAAGTCTGCTAGGTTGTCCAGAGCCAATTCCTACGGTTGCCTCTTGGCTAGTTAAAACAATCGCATTCGATTTCACGTACCTACAAACGTTGAACGCAAAAATTAAATTTTTTAATTGAGATTTATTAGGTTTCTTTTTTGAAACTATCTTAAAATTTTTAATATTAAATTTTTCCATATCCTCAGATTGTGTTAAAATAGAATCGTTGGAAGAATTAAATCTTATAATGTTTTTCATTGTAAGACTTGTTGCATCAATAAGGCGTAAATTTTTTTTCTTTTTTAAAATTTTTAAAGCTTCAGGATCAAAACCATTTGCAATAACAACTTCTAAGAAAATATTATTTAGTTCCATTGCTAGAACTTTACTTATTTTATAATTACAAGAAACTATTCCACCAAAAGCACTCACAGGATCACATGCTAAAGCTAATTGGTAGCTTTTTAATATATCTTTATTAATAGAAACTCCACATGGATTTGCATGTTTAACAATAACAGTCCCCAAATTTTTAGGCAAAGACTTTGAAATAGTTAAGGCGGAAAATATATCATTATAGTTATTGTAACTTAATTGTTTTCCATGAATTTGTTTAATATCCAATCTTTCAGTTTTTGAGTAAATAGCAGCTTGTTGATGAGGGTTTTCTCCATATCTTAATTTTTCAATTAAATTTCCATATATAATTTTTTTTTTGGGAAAGTTATTATTTTTAATTTTGTTAAAGTAATTTGAAATTATAGCATCATAGTAAGCTGTTTCAGAAAAAGCATCTGAAGACATCTTTTCTCTAAAATTAATAGAAGTAGAGCCTTTATTACTTTCAATCTCACTGATTAACTCGCTATATTGATCTGAAGAAGTAATGACAGTAACATCTTTATAATTTTTTGCTGCAGCCCTAACCATTGTTGGCCCCCCAACATCAATATTTTCTATAATCTTTAAATGATTACTTGTTTGCTCTAGAGTTTTTTCAAAAGGGTAGAAATTAACAATCACAAGGTCTATCTCTTCAAAATTGTTATTTTTTAAATCCTTGATGTGAAATTTATTGTTTCTTTTACTTAATATTCCAGCATGTATTTTTGGGTGTAGTGTTTTAACTCTACCACCAAGTATTTCAGGAGAATTTGTATATTCTGAAACTTCTAAACATTTAAATTTAAGTTTTTTGATTTCCTTATAAGTGCCACCTGAACTTATTAGTTCGATTTTATATTTAGCCAAAACTTTTAAAAGATTTTTTAAATTTTTTTTATTAGAAACTGAAATTAGTGCTTTTTTGATTTTTTTCATTATAGTTTTGTAATTTCCCACTTTATAGTCTGGTTTCCATCATTAGTCATTCCAGAAATGACTATATTCTGATTATCTACAAAGGAATTTTTTTTACCAAAAAATAAACCTTTATCAATATTTATATTGTTGTTATCAGAATTAAATTTCCATCCTTCGCCATCGAGGTCTATAAGTATTGATTTATTATCCTGGGTTTTCATTGTTTTAATATTAGGCTCTAAATGAAATCTAATTTCAAATTTTAAATTTTTAATACTATTTTTAGAAACTAATTTATCTTTACCAATAAATTTTATTTGCTCAGGATAAAACTCAATTTCTCTTTCATGTATGATGCCATATTGTTTTAAATAACCATCATGCGCTGCATTAATTTTCCAATAATTTTTTTCAAAAATAATATTTTTTTTTAATATCTTTAATCCATGAGAAATTTTAGAGATTTCATTTTTAGGTTTATTAAATTTACAGGAAGACCTATCATCTAAAATTAGTGTACTATGTATTGCGCTTGATTTTGATAATTCATTTAATTTATGTTCATGATTTTGAAAGTACCCTGAATTACATATTAATTTTTTACTATTTGATATTATTTCAAATGATAGTGCTCCTGCTTGATAGTTTGAAGAAAACTTTTTATCAGGACTTGATCCAATGTCCATAATGAGTGAGATTTTTTTATTTTTAAGATTTGCATACCCTCCCAACTCATTACTTTGATTTTTAAAATTATATCCAAGTCTTTTTAAATAATTATCAAAATCAATATTATTTGTTTCATGATTACCGTTGAATAGCAGATCTATTTTATTATTTTGCCAAGTGAATGCATAAGCTTGACCTAAATAATATATATTTTCATTAATAAAATCAGGTATTTCACTTTGTGATTCTTTAAACCACTCTCGAATTAAGATAAAATATTTTAAATAAAAACATAATTGCTTAATACTTCTTGATTTTGGAAAACCATCAATATCAAAAGAAGATCTTACAAGCTTTCTTAATAAGTTTAGTCCTGTCTTTAAGTGTTCGTCTTTATCTTGATAGGATAAACCTGCTAAAATAATAGCAGCACAACCTATCATTTTATCATCAACCCATTCTGACAGTGTGATTTCATTAATTAAATGATTAATTTGTTTTTTTACAATCTTATTGAAACTATTCTTATATTCAGCATCACTATCTTCATAAGTAAGTCTAGAATTAGAAGTCCAAGCAATAATTCTCTTGGCGACTATATCAAACTCCCAACTTTTAGAGTTATATCGATGATTATTATCTATCCATTGTAAAATTATATTTTGTGTATCTTTTTTTGAAGATTTTAAATCCAAGCTAAATAACCAAAAAAAACTATTTAAATTTTTATAGTCTTTTTTTTTTAAATTTTTGTTATCCCATATTTTATTTAATGAATAATTTTCAATATTAATTTTTTTTTTATTAAATTTTATAAATGAGTCTAACAAGTTGGGACTTGGGCAGTAGTCTAAAGAATTAATAATCGAAGGTGTTATTTTTTTATTATAAATATTTGAACATAAATATAAAGAGCGAATTTTTTTTTTAGAAAAGGTATATGAATTGTTAATAAAATTTAATGAATTATTAAAAATCATTATTCTAATTTGATTTTAAAAGGTCTATATTTTTTTTTATATTTCCATTATTGTTTTTGAATATAGTAGTGCCAGAGACTAAAATATTTGCACCAGCTTCAATAGCTAACTTATTATTGTCAAAATTTATTCCTCCATCAATTTCAATATCAAATCCCATATTTTTTTGATCTTTTATCTTTTTTAATTCTTTAATTTTTTCCAACACTTCTGGCATAAATTTCTGCCCTCCAAATCCAGGATTTACACTCATAATTAAAACTAAATCAATTTTATCTAATAGGTCTGTTATTAAGTTAATCTTAGTTTCTGGGTTTAAAGATACACCAACTTTTTTATTTAAACTTTTAATATGTTTAATAGAGTTATTTAAATTTTCTGTTGCCTCGGGATGTATCGTAATAATGTCAGCTCCTGCATCAGCATAGTTTTGAATATATTTGTGAACAGGGGATATCATTAAATGAACATCAAATGGTAGTTTTGTATATTGTCTTAAAGCTTTAATAATTGGAGGTCCCATAGTTAAATTTGGAACAAAATGACCATCCATCACATCCACATGAATCATATCAGCACCAGCTTCCTCCAGTCTTTTAATTTCATTTCCCAGTTGACTAAAATCAGCTGATAAAATTGATGGTGAGATTTGTATTTTTTTCATTGATTGCTACTTTAGTAGTATCAATTTTATTTTTAAATTGAATTAATTATTTACCAAAAATACGATAAATTTCTGCAGCAATTTCACTTTCTAAAGGAAAAGACAGCATTCCCATCACAGAATATCCCAATAGATAGGGCATTAGATAAAACCTAATCATATAAAAAAACCAAGCTACATAAAGTGGAACTAGAAAAGGTATGATAAATGATGGTGTTATAGGTTTAAATAAATGTATTAAAGGGTTTGTAAATTTTACAAATACTTTCATAAAAAAAAATTCTGAGTTTTCTCGTTGAAAAATATTCATCGCAACTCTTCCAATTAGTGTCCACATTACAACACCTAAAATATAATCAATTATAATAATAAAAGGATGAATTTCTGGCATAAATATAAAAAGGAATTTTATTTTTTAACTTAACTAAGGGGCGATTTATTTCGCCCCTTAACATAAAATTTAATTAGTGTTGTTTTCCTAGAACTGTTTTACCACTAGGAATACGAACTTCGTCGACCATTGCTTGTGTAGCTGCATCAGGTGCTTTTGTTAGTAAACTAACAACAATCATAGCAACCAAACTAACAGATGCTCCAACAATACCAAATGTAGCTTGTGTTATTTGTAGGAATCCAGCTCCACCAGTTTCTACCCATATTAAGTAGGCAGTACCAGATGCTAAACCAAGAACCATACCCGCAACAGCGCCAGGCGCATTCGCTCTTTTCCACCATACACCTAGTACAAGTGGGAAGAACAAACCAGACATCGCAAAGTCAAAAGCCCAGATCACTGAACCTAAGATTTGTTTGATACCCATAGCAGCAATAACAGCTCCAGCTACACCAATTAATACAAGTAATACTCTTGCAACAATTAGTCGTTTTGCAGCTTCTGCTTTTGGATCAATGATCTTGTAATACAAGTCATGAGATAAAGCATTTGCAATTGCTAGAACTAAACCATCAGCAGTAGACATGGCAGCAGCCATACCTCCAGCAGCAACAAGTCCTGATATCACATAAGGCAATCCAGCAATTTCTGGAGTAGCTAAAACAACAGCCTTACCACCCATGAAAAACTCGTTTAATTCAACAAGTCCATTTCCATTAAAGTCTTGAACAAGCATTAATTTAGCTTTGTTCCAGTTTACGTACCAGTCTATTGCTTCAACTTCAGCTATTGATTTACCAATAATTCCTGTCGGAAGTTCTGGATCAATCAAGGCTAGTTTCGATAGTGTAGCTAACATCGGCGCAGTTGAGTATAAAATGAAGATGAAAAGTAGCGACCATGCTACAGATCTTCTAGCTGATTTTACACTTGGAGTAGTAAAGTATCTCATCATAACGTGAGGCAAAGAAG
>Ga0209632_10004449_pt1 | contig 12417 bp, 9 predicted proteins | sample COG_10_FD_184754 | JGI IMG/M metagenome (GOLD analysis project Ga0209632, IMG submission 184754) | Pelagic Microbial community sample from North Sea - COGITO 998_met_10 (SPAdes) (version 2) | ecosystem: Environmental > Aquatic > Marine > Neritic zone/Coastal water | place: Helgoland, sampling...
CTCACTACCCAAAGCAGCACCTGATGCAAACTCGACGACTGGCACGCTAAGAATTGTGCGTCTTAGTGTTCGTGGACATATTGGAACGAATGACGATGAAAGGTTTATGGCTTTTAACCTATTAGGATCAAGTAATGTAATGCTCAGGGGGTGCGGTCCTGCCCTAGGTCTTTTAGATGCAAGCCTTTCTTCCGTCTCGCTCTTAGATCCGTACATGAAAGTGTCACAGTACATTGATTCAACAGATTTGAGTAAAGGCAGTACAGAATTAACTGCCTCAAACAACGACAATTATGGAGATCACAGTGAGTCTTCAACTATAGAGAGCTTTTCGAAGTCTATTTTTCCAAATGTTGTCATGCAGCCAACTGAATCTGCATCTGTCAGTACATTTGCGACAGGCTATTATACTAGTAATGTGAGGGACTTATCTTACTCATCTTCAACTGGCTCAAGAATTGGTTGGGTAAGCGTTGATTTAACAGACACGACAAGTTCCTCAAAATTTACTAGCGTTGCAACAAGAGGAATTGTTAAACCTGGAGATGGTGCGATGTTTGCAGCTTTTGAGATTTTGGGAGATTCGACGAGTAAGATTAAGATTTTTTTGCGTGGGAGGGGTGCTAGTTTGGCAAATTTTGGAGTTAGTAATGTTCTGCCAAATCCCATGCTTAAGCTTTATCAATACAATGATACTAATGATTACACTAAAGGCAGTACTTTAGTTTTGGAAAACAATGATTACACCACCCAATCAAATCATACTGAGATCGCTGACAAGGCTCAATTGCTTCTTAGTCAACCTTTGAGCTCAACTGACCCTGGTATGATCGTTGAACTTGGTGCTGGATATTATTCGATAAAGTTTGAGGCTGAGGACGCGTCCTCTGGTAACGGATGGATAGGTATCGATGATATTACCCCATAATATTTGACTTCATAGATTTGGATTGTCGCTCAACTTCTTGAGAGCCTTATAATTCAAATCTTTGAACTAAAGAGATTTGAAATCAGTAAATAATGTTGTAGAAATTGTCTCTGTTTATAAAATTTATGATCGTAGGTTCAGAAGAGCACTTCGCTTCCTTTCCCTTTTATTTAGCAATAAACATAATTCGTGCGGAGTTTATAAAACATCCTATAACCCAAATTTATTTCATGCTCTAGAAAATGTCTCCTTTGTTATTTCCCCAAAGCATTCCCTTGGAATTGTAGGTTCCAACGGAGCGGGTAAGAGTACTTTACTTCAAATCATAGCCGGTACTCTTAAACCTACAAGTGGTAGCGTTAAAGTTAATGGTAGAGTTGCTTCATTACTAGAATTAGGTTCTGGTTTTGCTCCTAATTTCACAGGAAGAGAAAATATAATTCTTAATGGTTCAATTCTAGGATTATCAAGTAATGAAATTAATGAACGCATGGATTCGATATTAAATTTCGCTGAAATTGGTGAATTTATCGATATGCCAGTTAAAACTTACTCAACGGGAATGAGTCTACGCTTAGCATTTTCTGTAATTGCAAATGTAGACGCAGATATTCTAATCATAGACGAAGCTTTAGCTGTTGGCGATGCAGTATTTGTTCAGAAATGCATGCGATTTATTCGTGAATTTAAGAAAAATGGTACTTTAATATTAGTTTCTCATGATATTGTCGCGATACAAAGTTTATGTGAGGAATGTATTTGGCTTTCTAAGGGTAATTTAATTTCACATGGTAATACTGAAAAAGTAACAAAGGAATATCTTTCACATACTCTTCTAGAACGAAACAATGCCTTGGACAAAAAATCAATAATTCCTGATTCTTCTCATGAAAATAAAGTAGTAAACATCGAATTGTGCTCAGGGTCGGCTAAAATTAAGAATGTTAATTTTTTTGAACAATCTACAATGGAACTAATTAATTCTTTTATTGGAGGAGAGTTAGTAGTTTTAGAAATCAAGGTTGAGGTAGGAAAAGAGGTTATTACACCAGTTGTCGGATTTATTTTACGCAACAGATTAGGGCAAGATTTATTTTCAGAAAATACCTACGGAGTTAAGAATGAAATAGTTTCAACTAATATTGAAAAGATAGACCTAAAAGCTGTATTCATTTTTCAGATGCCTATTTTAAAAAAAGGGAGCTATAGTTTGAGCGTTGCAATAGCTGAATATAAAGAAAACTCAGACTTTTTACATCATCATTGGATGCATGATGCATTGACGATTAATTCTTACAATGAAAGTGAATTTAATGGACTAGTTGGAATTCCAATGAAGTCAAAAAGTTTATCGCTTGAGAATTAGATTTAGTGTATGGAATATACTCGAATGAATCTAAATCTAGAAAACACTAAAATTCTCCAAGTAATACAGGATAGACTAATGTCTAAATCTACTTATTGGGGAGTGCCAACATTAAAAAACCCTCTTGATTTCTGGGTTTATCAAGAGATATTATTTAAGAATTCACCCGATTACCTAATTGAGATTGGAAATTACATGGGAGGAAGCACATTGGCTTTTGCCCATATGTTTGACTTATTAGGCAAAGGCCAAGTCATAGGAATCGATATAGATCACTCAAATTTACACAAATCTGTAGTTGATCATCCGCGCATTAATTTTGTCGAAGGTTGTGCATTAATTAATTTTGAAAAAGTTTCTAGAATGTTAGACAAAGATTCTTCAGTGATGGTTATAGAAGATAGTTCTCACGAATTTGATCTAACTTTGAGTATCATGGAGCTTTATTCAGAATTAGTTACTGAAGGAAACTACTTGGTAATCGAAGATGGTATTTGCCACCATGGTTTAGATGTAGGACCAAAGCCAGGTCCCCTTGAAGCTATTGAAGCTTTTATTGCCCAAAATGATTCCTTGGAGGTAGATCGAAGTTGTGAAGATTTTGGTATAACTTGGAACCCTTCTGGGTTTCTAAAAAAGATAAAATAAAATGCATAAAAGTTCATTTATTAAAATGGAGAAATTCGTTTCCAAATGGGTCATCGGAAATTTTGAGCCTATTTCAAAAGTAATTGATTTTGGTAGCCAGTGTGTTAACGGAAATTATAAAAGTCTTTTTGAGGCGAATACATGGGATTATACCGGAGTAGATCAATCACCCGGGGAAAATGTCGACTTAGTGCTCTCCAATCCATATAAGTGGAAAGAAATCGAGTCAGAGTCGGCAGATCTCTTAATTTCTGGGCAAGCATTGGAGCATGTCGAGTATCCATGGGTGATTTTCGAAGAATTTTATCGCGTGATGAAAAAAGGTGCACTTTGTTGTATTATTGCTCCCTCGAGTGGGCCTGAGCACCGATATCCAATAGATTGTTGGCGATTTTATGGTGATGGCATGCGTGCATTGTGTAAGCATGCTAATTTAACTTGTATTGAATGCCACACTGATAGTGAGCAAGATGATTTAGACGAAGAAAGCAGAGTTTGGAAAGACACCATCCTTATTGCCAAAAAGTAATAGAACCTAATTTTGATGGGTAAAAGCAATTTTCCTTCCTTCGATTTTTCCCCTAAATATCTTTCAGGAATTGAGAACTGGCATCCTCACATGCCATTTGCTCATGATCTGTTGCGGGAACATCAACCCAAGACAATAGTTGAACTCGGCGTTCATTACGGTGATTCTTATTTCTGTTTTTGCCAATCCGTTAAAGAATTAAATTTAGATAGTCTTTGCTACGCAGTTGATACTTGGGAGGGGGATAAGCAAGCAGGTGTCTATAATGATAAGGTCTTCGAACAAGTCGAGCAACACAACGCTCGTTTCTACTCTGATTTTTCCTATCTTTTAAGAATGCCCTTCGACATTGCTAGTGAACAGTTTGCTGTAGAGCAAATTGACCTTCTGCATATCGACGGGTTGCATACCTACGATGCTGTTTCAGAAGATTTTAACTTATGGATAGACAGGGTTTCGCCAGGCGGAATTGTATTGTTGCATGATGTTACCTGTCGTGAACTTGGTTTTGGGGTGTGGCAATTTTGGGAGGAAATCAAAAATGATTACCCCTCCTTCTTGTTTGGTCATGGACATGGCTTAGGGATTATCAAGAAAGCCAAACTAGATTCACCAATGCAATTTGGTGAATTCAACTTTTCCTCTCATTCGGCCAATGAAATAAAAACGCGTTATGCTCATGCATACAAACTCATGAGAGCGATGCTTCTGTTCGAGAACCAGCAAGAGAAGCAATCTGACCTTGAAAATAAAAGGCGTGAGATTCTCGAGAAACAGCAAATAGCAGGGAGACAACTCGGCGATATTCTATTAAAGAACGATCTTTTGGAGAAAAAGATCGAAGAGCAATTTAAGGATAAAGCGGCCGTTGAAGTAGCGAATCAAGAACTAGCGAGAAAACTCGAGAAGTTTGAGTTAATTTGCTCCGAAAGAACTCCTCAGCGAGTTAAGGTCGTGCAGTCAAAGGGCCAGCTTAAGTTGGTTTCTTGGATCGAGCCTAAACAAAAAATTAACCTAATTTTCGGCACGGTTCTTATGAGTGCTGTGCTAACTTTTGATGATGAAGAAATTTTTGAATCATTTTTCATAAGATTGGGAAAAAGATCGATACCTTGTGAAATCGAACCCTTCTACGACAAGAATGAGGGAAGACTTGCTAAGATTGAAGTCACTTCAAATTTTACAATAGGGAACGGTCTAAAGCTTTGCCGACTTTATGGAGAGTCCAAGACCGGGCAATGCCATTTATTGGGCTGGAGACTGTATTATTCAATATCTCCTCCCTCAAGGAAACTTCTGAATTATAGGCATCTTTTTTCGATTCGTGATAAGAGAAATGAATACTCCAAGTGGTTGAAATATAATGAATTTGGATCAAGGCATCGTTCTTTTTGGGATTCATTCCAAATTCTTAGACGAAGTTCAAAAGAAAGGCTTTTTTCTTTTATCATGCCAGTTTTCGAAACTCCGCTTGCTTACTTGAGAGAGGCAGTGAGCAGCATATTGGATCAATCTTACCCGCATTGGGAATTGTGTATTGTTAACGATGGAAGTACGAATCATGAAATTCATGACTACCTGTCGGAACTTTCCTCTGCCGATAGTCGAATCATCTACTCGATGCGTGAGTCCAACGGGGGAATAGCATTAGCAACGAACGATGCGATAGGATTGTCTAACGGTGAATTTTTGGTATTTGTTGATCATGATGACACGATAGAACCTTCGGCTCTCTCTGAAATAAATGCGTTTGTTGCCCCGAATGAGAACATTGACTTTCTTTACACCGACGATGATAAAATCGACCTTGAAGGAAATAGGTATTCACCCCAGTTTAAGCCCGATTGGTCTCCGGAACTATTGCTTTCCTATTGTTATGTAAGCCATATGAAAATCGTAAGGCGTACGGTTAGCGAAGAAGTAGGTCATGTGAGGACAGGATATGACGGCTCACAAGATTACGATTATGTTTTGCGGGTTTGCGAAGTTGCCCGAAAGATTGGCCATATTCCGAAAGTTCTTTACCATTGGCGGGCATCTCCGTCATCAACTGCGGCAAGCGGTCTCAATAAACCGAATTCTTTTGATGCAGGCAAGCGTGCTGTACAAGATTGTTTTGACCGTCGGGGCATAAATGCTCTTGTATCTCAAACTGATTGGGCGGTTAAAGAGGGGCTGGGGATTTTTAAACCAAATTTCCCAGACAGTGGTCCGAGTGTTAACATAATCATTCCTACCCGGAACAATGCAAAGCTCCTCAAGAGGTGTCTTGCTTCTCTCGAACTTACTACATATCAGAATTATAAGATTACGATTATTGATAACGAAAGTGATGACACTACTACAGTTGACTTTTTGCAGGAGACTGAGCATCGCGTATTAAAAATTCTAAATAATGATCACAAATTCAATTTTTCTTATCTTGTAAATAAAGGGGTCGAGGAATCGTCTTCAAAATACGTACTTTTACTCAATGATGACACAGAGGTTCTTGCACCATGTTGGCTAAGTCAAATGGTGGGATATTTGAGTATTGAAGGTGTAGGTGTTGTCGGGGCAAAGCTTTTTTTTCCGGATGGAAAAATTCAACATGCAGGTATTATCAATAATATACTAGATGGACTTCCAGCTCCTGCATTTCGGGGTTTCGATGGTAAGGAATCAGGTTACCTCAATTACTTGAGGGTCGCCAGAAACTACAAAGCTGTAACTGCAGCCTGTCTTCTTACAACTCGAAAACTCTTTCAAGAGATAGGGGGTTTTGACGAATCCAATTTGGCCGTTGCATACAACGATGTCGATTTCTGCTATCGAGTGACTGAGCGTGCCAAGAAAAGATGTGTGTATAGTCCCGAAGCGCAGTTGATCCACAAAGAGGGTTCCTCAAGAGGATCAAAAGATGATTACAATGAGATTTTTTATTTCAAGGAAAGATATGGCAACCAAAGAGATCCATATTTTAGTCCTAATTTTTCTTCTGTAAATGCGAACTTTAGCATTATCCCATTTTGCTTACCCCTTCCATTCCAATCGATGGTCAATGTTTTGGCGATCACCCATAACCTTAATTTAGAGGGGGCTCCCTTGAGTATGATGGAAATGATTACAGGACTATTCAAGATGGGTAAAATCAAACCCAGGGTTATTTCACTTAAGGACGGTCCACTACGCGAGGCATACGAAGCTTTGGGCATTTCTGTCCGCGTTCTTTCATTCGACGCGCTTGATTGCTCCGCAAGGTACTATAACATTCATTTAAGCCGATGGAGTGAAAAAGTCAGGATACGAGATTGCGAAATGGTCTATGCCAATACAATGAACTGTTTTTTTGGTATAGATGCGGCCCATAAAGAGAATGTTCCATCTGTTTGGAACATAAGGGAAAGTAGTTATGCAAAAGAATCATTTGGGCGCGTTTCAAATGCGGTAGCGCAAAGAGCTTTCAAAGCTTTCCAATACCCTTACCGAGTAATTTTCGTGGCGGGGGCAACGCGTGAACTTTTCCAGGAATACAACAAGTCAAATAATTTTGCCTTAATTAGAAATGTTCTTGCTCCAAGCCAGAACATAAACCCAAGTGCTTCAGACCATAATTTCCCCAAAGAAAAAAAGTTTTTGCTCAGTGTTGGAACACTATGCAAGCGAAAAGCCCAGGATGAAATAATAACTGCATTTGAGAATCTTTCAAAGGATTCGTTGGAAGATACAGCCTTGGTTTTCCTTGGCGATATGTCTTCCTCTTATGCGAAGAGACTCGAAACCAAAGTCAATGCGAATTCCAAAATTAGAAAAAAAGTTTATTTCTTGGGTTCTGTTGAGGATGTCGAGCCTTGGTATGACAAAGCTTGCGCTTTCGTTTTTTCTTCTAAAAACGAGAGTTACCCAAGGGTCATACTAGAGGCGATGAGGGCGGGACTGCCAATCATTACGACTTCAGTCTTCGGTGTAAAAGAACAGATCATTGCTGATTTGAACGCAATTGTTTATGAGCCTGGAGATCACGCTGCTCTCAGACAGGCTATGGAGAAGATAATTTCAAATAAAGATCTTAGGAATAGTCTTTCTTCCGAATCAAAAAAAATTCTCAAATCGCTTGGAACAAATAAGGAAATGTTGCAAAAATACGAGGATATCTTCCTTGAGACAGCTTCCTCTAGCTGAGAAAGTTTTACTTCAATGTGTGGAATAGCTGGCTTTGTTGATTTATCTGGTCGCTTTCCGTTGGAAGAAACACTCGGTTCTGCCCTTGATGCAATGCGATTCAGGGGCCCTGACGGAACTGGAACTTATGTTGGCGATAAATATGCTATTGGCATGAGGAGACTCTCAATTATCGATCATTTTAATGGAGGGCAACCTCAGTCAAATGAAACTGGTCAAATTAGGGTCGTACAAAATGGAGAGATATACAATTACAGATCACTCCGGGAACAACTCATATCAAAGGGGCATTCATTCAAATCTGTCTCGGATACGGAAGTCTTGATCCATGGTTACGAGGAGTGGGGCATTGAAGGTCTTTTGTCTAGGATTGACGGAATGTTCGCGTTTGCTGTCGTTGATGAAAACATAGGTATTCTTCATTTGGCTCGTGATCGTTTTGGGGAAAAACCCCTTTACCTTCATTTAGGTCCTCAGTTTTTTGGGTTTGCTTCGAACATGAAGGCACTCATGAAATCTCTGCAATTGTCTAAAGAAATCGATCCTTTAAGTTTAAACCGATATCTTGCACTCCATTATATCCCCGGTCAAAAGACAATTTTCCAAGGAGTCGAACGTCTTCTTCCCGGCGAGAGAATAGAGTTTTCCTTGATTGATTATACTTGCAAGAGATTTAAGTATTATGAACTTATTAAGCCTGAAGACGATATTAGCAATGCGGAAGAACTGGAATCTCTCTTAAAAGAGGCTGTCGAATCCCGATTGGTTGGCGATGTGCCGGTTGGTGTTTTCTTGTCGGGAGGCTTGGACAGTTCTTTCATTACCTCCTTGGCGGCCAAACACATGCCTGACATCAAGACTTTTTCGATAGGTTTTGATTCTGTCAGGCATGATGAAAGTCAGTACGCAATGTCGATGGCAAAGGTATGTGGCGTTGATCATCACATGGTGGAATTCAGTGAAAAAGACTTCGCTTCTTTCCTGCCCGAAGTTGCATCCATTCTTGATGAACCACTTGGAGATCAAGCTGCATTGCCAACCTACAAGTTGTGCAAGGAGGCATCTCGTCATGTTAAAGTGGTTCTTTCGGGAGAAGGAGCTGACGAATTTTTTGGTGGCTATAGTTACTACGGAATGTTCGCAACACAAGAAAGTCTTCTTAAAAAGCTTTTCGGAAGGCGATCTACGCCCAGAATCCCCTCCTTTCTGGATGAGTCTTATGGCATTACTCCATCCGGGTTTCCTTTGGTTACAAATAAAGAAGTTCGGAAACTATTGGGCAAAGAGTCGTGTATCGAAACGAATGATCAATGGGAGGCTGATCTTATTTCTTACCTTGACACCATAAATGATCCATTACGAAGAGCATGTGCAACAGATGTCTTGTCATGGTTGCCAGACAATCTTCTTGTGAAACTCGACCGCATGACCATGTCGATGAGTTTGGAGGGGAGGTGTCCATTCCTTGAGAGAAAGCTGGCCGAATATGCGTTTCGATTGCCTTCTTCGAAAAAGCTTAACGGAAATGAATCAAAAGTCGCGTTAAGATTCTTGGCTCGAAAATCGCTTCCCAAGAGTGCTTGGAAGCGAAAAAAACAGGGATTTGTTTTGCCAATGGCATTATGGTTGAAAAACTATTTGGAAGCGAATGGAGGACCTAAGAATTTCGTCAAGGATCGTAACTGTACTTTTCTTGACAGCGACGCTGTTGTCATGTTGCTAGGGAGGTGGACAAACGGAACTATTGGAGCAGAGAGGGCGCTTTATGCTCTTGTAATGCTTCTTGAATGGAATTATTCCTTTAGTAATTAAGACTCTTAGTCGAAATTAATAGAAGTTTATTTAAATGAATGTTATCCTAGAAGATATTTTATCATTTAGGAATTTTTTAAGTAAAAAATTTATTTTTGGTAATGGAATTGAGATTGGTGCCCTGCATACACCTATTAAGATATATAACCAAGCAGATGTTCGATATGTAGATCGATTTGGTTTAGATAAGTTACAGTTGCATTATCCAGGACTTTCGGAAGAAAAACTCATAGAACCCGATATTATCGATAATGGAGAATTGCTATCCAAATTTGAGAAAGGAAGTTTAGATTTTATTGTTGCCAATCACATGCTTGAACATTGTGAGAACCCTTTGGGCAGTATGCGGGTGCATTTGCAAAGATTGAAAAAAGGAGGAGTTTGTTTCTATCCTATATCGGACAAAAGAGTCAGTTTTGATTGCGATAGAGAAAAGACAGAGTTTGATCATCTTGTTCATGATGACGAAGTTGGTCCTGAAAGTTCGCGAACGCACCATTACGAGGAATGGGTTGAGAAAGTATGCAAGATATGTTTCCTAGAAAGAGGAATTGAAAAATTCAAATGGCATGAAGGACTCAGAAATTTGTTAATTGATCGGCACCTTGAATCATTAACCTCTGAACAATTAAGAGTTATTTTGGATGATATGAATTACAGTATACATTTTCATGTCTGGGACTCTGATTCTTTTCTAGAATTCATAATAAATGCCAGAGCTCACTTGGAGAATGTTTTCAGCATTATATGCTGTATTCATAATCAATCTGAAATAATAGCAATTCTTAAGAAGATTTAATTATGAAGTCTACATCTGGTTTAATACAGAAAATTATAATATTTCTTATCATAATATTTGTTTGTCACATTAATTATTGAACCATTACACAATCAAGAAATGTTTTCTTTATGGATGACTGGGTTACTCCAGGTTCGATTTTTTATTCCCATCTCAACGGTGATCTTGATTTTGATGACCTTTTCAGTCAGCATAATGAAAGTCGCCCAATTTTGAGTCTGATTTATAGTTTATTGCTTTTGGAAGTTGCTAATAATAGCAAACATTCTTTTTCTTTCCGAAATTTACTCAAGAAAACTTATGGCATCTAAGATATTCTTATTGTTTGATAAAGGGTGGTGGGATTTCCCCATGAATAATCTAAATTTAATTTTAAATTTTTTATCATAGTTAACATGATGCTTAGTAAAGGAAATGAATCTAGAAATAAGTGGTGGAACATTATTATGATGAGTTAATGAGAGGGGATTATAGTTTTCGATGATATCATCGATTCTATTTCCATATCGCTTAGAAGTTATTTGGTATCCAACTGGTATATATTCAGGTACGAATAGATAACCGTTTAATATACCTCCATATATTTTATACTCGTCAATATTATTGAAATTTACGGTTTCAAATCCGCTAAAAACCGAATTAACATTACAATATGTCCCAAAGTACGAATTATCAGAATTAACATGTATAAAAGATAGTTCATCGGAAACCACATTGTCGTTAATAGTAAATCCCCTTACGTTTTCTTGGTTTTGATAAGGAAACCACATATAAGCAGCGTCTTGGGCAACAAAAGTAACTTCATATTTATCTTCATTTATAGGATGAAGCATGATGGAAGCATCTATTTTATTGGATCTATAATTAAGAATTATTTTTAAGTTTAGTTCAAATTCGTAAAATCGGTTCTTTGTTATACTTTCTTTAGGAGGTTTGTAATAATAGCTTAGTTCGATACTTTCGTTAGAAATGATAACTTGATTTTCAAAATTTAATTCATTTAAATAAACTTCCGAACTTTTTTTAGTTTTAAGATTAAAGAAACTAACTGTCCAGTCCGGTTCACAAAAATACTCTATTCTCCAAGGTTTATTCGAATTATTATTAAAAGGTAGATCGTTTTTTGTTACTCCCCGAAAATTAGGTAATGTAATACCCAATTTATCTTTTTTAAATGTAGTTACAGTAATGCCCGTAGAGTTATCAATATAATGTGTCGTATTGTCATCTTGGTTCCAAGTTGTGAAATTACTTTTATCTGGTTTTAATAAATAAAAGAGTATTAGAAATAGGGGTATTATAAAAAGTGTTTTAACTTTCATTTTTTCCAAATAAATTAATTGCACCTTGTCCATCAACCCCCAAATAGATGATTTGATTGCATAGCAGATTCACGCCCTAAAGATGGGTTGTTTGTGCTTATTTTTCAACTAAAAAAGTAACTTAAATATCTTTTAGGTAAAAAGACAATCAATTGTGATAAGTTTATAAATACTATGCTCACGACCGTAAAAAATCATTTAAATATTGCACGGTATTTTTCTTCTTCTGAATTTACTGTAGCGGTGTTTTTTTAATGAAAGCAGACAGAACTTATGTCAATGATTTTAAAGTAAATCACATCAACGAGAGCTTTGAATCAGTTTCAATTATTATTAATGCTGGGTGCAAGTCAAGTACTACTACGAAAACGGAGGAGATTAGGAACATGACGGTTTTCTGCATAGATTTTCTATTATTTAAGCAATTCCTCATTTCTGAAGATTACACAGAGTAAGAACAAAGAAATTAACTAATTATAAAATGAACTTCTTTTAGAAATGACAAGTTATCCATCCACTCATGTTTCCGTAGCAATTGATTTACGCTTTTTTGTTACTACGATGAGGTTGAGTCAAGAATTTGATAGCGTGGGGGATGAACTAAAAGCAATTGCTCGCCTCTTAAAAATTGTATTGGGGGGCTTATTCCTAAAGTTGGTGGTAATTTCATTGTTCATGATCAATTAAGCGATGAATGTATTTGTGGAATTCGATCAACAAAGAGGGGCAGGAGTGTGGAGTCTCGAAATATCAGTCGCAACTGAATCGTAGTAATAATGAATTTTTTGGTGAATTTGTAGGCTAAGATCCAGCATTAACTTCCCTAATATTTGAAGTGTTTTTATTTTAAAA
>Ga0209632_10004454_pt1 | contig 12410 bp, 13 predicted proteins | sample COG_10_FD_184754 | JGI IMG/M metagenome (GOLD analysis project Ga0209632, IMG submission 184754) | Pelagic Microbial community sample from North Sea - COGITO 998_met_10 (SPAdes) (version 2) | ecosystem: Environmental > Aquatic > Marine > Neritic zone/Coastal water | place: Helgoland, sampling...
AATTTGTATTTTGCCTCAAGCACGACTCTGTTGTCCGCCACCACCACTACGGGAACATGCAGCTCATGTAAGGCAGGTACAACTCCTAATAACACGACGGGTGGCTGTGACTGGGACAGCTGTGCCACTGATCATCACCCGGTCAACGGTACCGCCAGTGCCACTGACACTGGAAAATCATGCACGGCGTGTAGCAATACCGCGGGCAATACCGACCCTAATTTGTATTTTGCCTCAAGCACGACTCTGTTGTCCGCCACCACCACTACGGGAACATGCAGCTCATGTAAGGCAGGTACAACTCCTAATAACACGACGGGTGGCTGTGACTGGGACACCTGTACCGCTGATCAGCACACGAAGAACGGTACCGCCAGTGCCACTGACACTGGAAAATCATGCGTGGCGTGTGGCGGGGCCACAAACAACGGCACAGCTGTAACAGACGTGCTGAATCCTGGCGTTACTCTGCTGATGACGAATGCCGCCGGCGACACCACCGCGAACCCTACCACCTGTGACTGCCCAGATTATTATGGGTCTATCGTTGGCTCCTGTGCACCAGAATATTGTTCGGCAACTCAAAAAGTGGTATCAAATGTGTGCCAGCAGTGCTCTGCAGGTAGCGAGGCTGACAGTCCTCATTTCATGGGAGGGCCGAACAGCACTTGCGTCTGTAACGTTGATCATTTCTATAACTCAACTCATTGTCAACAATGCCCTCCAAATTATGCGCGTAGCAAGGGTGATCCTATGACCGTTACTACAGAGTGTGTCGTCTGCGACCTCTTAAGTTACGTTGATAGTAATGTTAAATGCGATACATGTCCCACGTACTCTACCCCTACAGTGCTGGGGCCTCATCCATCATATGGGCAGACGGCATGCAAATGTAATGCCAATTATTACCCCACAAGTAGTCAAACATGTTCGACTTGTCCTGTTGGAAGTACTCAACCAATAGCTTATGCGACAGTTGTGAAGGGGGTTGGTTACAACCCCACCAATGATAAAACTGGATGTAGTCACTGCATAGCAAATTACTACGGTAATGGTACCGCGTCTTCCCCAACCTGCGCGCAATGCCCAAAATCTACTCCTGTAAAAAGCGCTGGCCAAGGTAATTTGGCGACCGACAATCTCACCTCCACGAATAGTGGTTGTTCAGCTTTTAACTGTACTCTTTATGAGACTGGTGATGCGTCTTCACCGTTCGAGTGTAAAAGCTGTCCGGCGGGTACGAGCGCAACAGCAACAGCAATAAGTTTGACGAACATGACGTCTGCCATTCAATATTCGACGGGTACTCCTGTCTTGAATAATATTGCAAAGACATGCGCACGTGGTACATGTGCCACGGACCATTATGTCAAGAATCACGTCTGCACGCAATGTCCTGGGGGAAAAACCAATGCCCACGGTGATCTAACGACCATGGCAGGGGACAATATAGCACAATGTACGTAGACATTTTAACTAAAACTCAAATTCAATCAATAATTTTAATTCTTTAAATAAATCAAATAAATCACTATAAATGTTTGTGTTGTTTATCCAGATGTTGTTATGGTTTTTGTTGAGTTTGTCGTTGACGACAGTTGACGGTTGGAGTTGTTATGATTATGCGCTTACTTATCCGGAGACGTCTACGACCATTCTGGTGGATCAACGGTCTCAATATTTGTTGAGATTGTGTGGTACGATTAAAGCTTGTCATGCGCACCCACAGTTATATTCGTATGACATTTATGTGAAAGATGTGTCACGTTGTTATGATATGCGAATGTATAATTTCGACAAGACAATCTTTGAAAAATATCGTGACCAGATAAGTGGTTATATTGAGGCGCGTGAATTACTTGCTGTTGCGAATTTGAATTACGACGTGTTGAATTTAAAGGCGCGTGATATGATAGAGTCTATTGTGAATGTTGTTCGATTGCGCGACGCATATTTGCGTGAATTTCGGTATTCGACGTTGCCACCGTTGACGGGCGATGTATTTTTGCTGTTGACGCAGTCGCGTGCGACATTTATTGTGGAGTCTGAGCGTCAGCAAATCGCATTGGAGACAATGGTTGGTTCTGCTGTCGAACAGTTGCAAGAGGCGCGTTCTATGGCAACGGACTTGGCGTTGGCATATGCCAAGATATTGAATTATACGACTTTGGAGGCTGAAAGGTCTATCGTCTTTGAAGATGTAGAGATAAAAATCCAAGAAAACGTGATAGGCTCGCTGTTGGAAATAGATCCATAATAATATTTATAATATCTATAATTTTATAATATCTATAATTTATATTTAATTGTTAGTTAACCATATTACACCCCTAAGGCAGCTTCCAGTTGAAAATTGACGAGGCATGTTACCAAGAGGTCGAATGCGTTCAATTTAACAATATTTGCCAATATTTTCAACCGTCCCTGTTCGTTGGAAATCTGATTGAGTTTGGACCATCTGAGGGAATCGCGTTTGAGATAATGGGCAAGTGCTTCAAAAGATTCCCCGCGTAATTGCAAGGTATCTGAGACCTTGTCGAGTTCGTTGACAGCTGACTCCGAATGCTCGCCCAAAACAGTATCTGTTGCGGCATTGTATTGACCAACTCCTGCCTGTTGCTCGGATTCTTGCAACCTTTTCAACATTGCGTCGCCATGCACACCCATTTCATTGACAAGACGTGCGCGTTGGTCTTTCCACTCGTCTTGGAGAGCTTGAATTTTGAGTTCGTATTGGTCGGCTTCAACTTTTGCCTTTTGCATGCGAAGTTTCTGTTGGTATGGATAGTTGAGGGACTCGATGTATTGTTCGTAGGTGTCGTCATTTTTGCTTACGGCACAGCCGGCATCGTGAAGTTTCCTCACAATCTGATTTTTCCAAGAGTGTGGGTGAGAAATGTACTGATTTTTACGAGACGGTGGGGCCAACAAATCGGCGTCAATATCCTTGAAAACGTTGTCGAATTTCAGGCAGGCGGTGCTAATGCCTGGGTAGGTCTCGACCAATGTATTCCAGTCATCGGTGTATTTAATCTCGCCCAATCCGTAAAAATCGTGCGTTCCGGCTGTGTCTTTTAATGCCTGTGGCATTAGTATGCCCGCTTCGTTTTTGAGTCGGAGTCCGGCGCCACAACGATGGGTGGAAACCTTTTTAAAACTGCCACCGATATTTCCGGTCTGACCGAGTACGGTGGTTGTCAATCCCAACAGTGTACCTAAAATAATTGTCTTCATGATAAATACATATCTTACTCTTTTATAGTACATTTTTTTCAAAAGATGTCGTATTTAGGGACTATTATTTGTACAAATGTTGTTGTGCGCGTTGTTTATTATTTTTGTCCAGACAGTTGTGTTAGCCTCCATACAAACTATTTCGCGCAAATGTGGCCAACTTATTCAACCTCCATTTTCTGATTCGTCTTTTGCAATGTTAAAAAGAACGCTTGATGTCAATTGTTTTAATCATTTTCATGTAAATGTTGATACTGCCACAATGATTGATTTAAACATTAAATATGAAGACGCCATATCCAGTGTGAAACTATACGAGGAAGCGACGTCTGGAAACGAACAAACGTTGTACCGTGCCAAGACATGGTTATCGATGGTTGCTGCTGACCCGTTGAGTTTGGGTCAACGCCAAGCTAAGGAGTGTAATGCCCAACTACTCTCCAGTTACTTTGGCAATGAAGATGTGTCCAGCACTTTGCCCGTGTTCATACAATCTTTGGAATACATGCATTCGTGTTTTGGTGATACTTTAGAAGATGGAAATGAATTAAAAGCCAGAATGTTACAGGAGTATAATGGTCGAATTTCCGAAGTGCGTAGGTCAATGGATGTTATGCATGTTGCTTATGTAAATGTCAGTGAAACTCGTCAAGCGTTGACTAATATGCGACGTAATTTTTCGACTGCTATAATTTCTGCATACAATAGTATATATTCATAGTATTTAAGTTTGTGTTGTTTCTTCGAATGTTGCTGTTGTTATTGATGGTTGTGGCCAGTGGGAATCCTATCTGGCCGGTGTCTAATTGTTCTGACGAAGTGACGTATATGGTTCCATCTGAAAATGATACTGTGCTTGACCCTTGTGACGATGGAGATTGTTGGACATATTGTGACCATTTGAGTTGGCACGACACAAACGTGACTGAATTTTCTGAAACGCATTTGGAGGATCAGCAATTTGACTGTGTCATGAGTGGTTGTACCGACTTGTATTATGCGAATGTTGACATTCATGTTTTAGAACAGTGTGCCATTTTAAAATGTCACGTTGAACCACATGAGGTCGAACGCGTTCGTCCGTGTTCTGGCCTTTTGAAAAAGGCATCTGATATTTATAAGGTTATTACGGCTAAAAAAATAACCTTTGACCACCTGAATCAAGTAAATCGGTCTTTCGTGGAATTTTCAAAACATCACTTTATTCATGAATTGAATGATGTTTTAAATGCAGATCATGATATGATAGGGGACTTGGAGCTGGCGGTGCACGAAATGTCTACGATATTAGAAATCAAAGAGCCGGAGCATGAAATGTCCATGATTGTGGATATGAAAGCGGCCTTAAAAACGTCTGTCGAGGAATCCAACCGTATTTCAGAGCATATCGGCACCGTCTTCGCGTCCACCGACCCCATTCTCCAGAGTTTATGGGGAATTTTGGGTCGAACGCGATGGTCTATGACGTTGTCTGGTGGGATGGAAACGCTCCGCGATTATATTGATCAATTGCGTACAGAAATTGCGCGTCAATATGTGTATGGTAATGATACCTGTCCATCGTATGCGTTATTTTTAGAAAAGATGGGAGAAGAATGTTATTTGTGTGAACAAGGTGATTGTATTTTTTCGAATAATAATTATAGATGTGATTGTAATCCTGGATGGCAAGATTTGCGTTGTACTGAAGCGAAAAAAAGTTGTGTGGACGCGCCATGTCTTGCCGGTGGACGTTGCGTCAATGAGTATGGAACGTATCGTTGTGAATGTCCGTCTGAAAAAACCGGTCGATGGTGTCAGGTCGACGTCAATGAAACATTGGGATGCAATGCGACGGGTGAAGCGCATCCATGTCAACACGGTTCTGTTTGCCTCGAGACGTCACAGGGGTATGTTTGTGAATGTCCTTTGGCATTTAATAATTCTCAAGGCCGAAATTGTCAGTATGCGCTCACTGATTGTATTGGCCAGAATCCGTGTGATAATGGCAAGTGTGTGTTTGATGGTGATCGCGTTTCCTGTGATTGTCCTCAAGAACCCGTTTATAAGCAGCCATTTTGGTCGGGAGACGTGTGTTCTTTCCAACAAGTTGAATGTGATTACGACGATGCTGTTTTTCATCACCAAGTGATGATCCATGGTCATCCGTGCAGTGGCCATGGTGAGTGTTCGTTGGACGCGTCCAATAATGGTTGGGTCTGTTTCTGTGAATCGGATTATTTGGGGGCCCGATGTTCTGTTTCGGTGTTAGACACTGATAAATGTGTCCTTCTGAATACACCGTGTGGCCACGGCACATGCGATCATTGTGTGGACGCCGCCACCTGTACGTGCCAATGTGAGCCTGGTTACGAGGGTGAGTTTTGCACAGTTGAAATCAATGAGTGTGAGCCCAATCCGTGTGCAAATCATGCCAAATGTATTGATTATGTGGCGGAGTTTGTGTGTGATTGCTCCACCGTTCCTGGTCAGTTCGGGGGTGGCTTGTGCAACACCCCGATGTCATGTGCTCAGAAGCCGTGTGGTAATCATTTTATTTCGTGTAACGACGAGTCGTCCGACATTTCTGGTATACATTGTGTGTGTCTGACGGGTTGGGTGGGTGGGCGTTGCGAGATAGATGCGCGTTCGTGTCATGACCGCGTATGTTTAAACGGTGGAAATTGTGTACTCGGTCATGCTGCCGGATTTTGTCTGTGTCCATTGGGATGGTCGGGCGAACGGTGTGAGCATGCCCCCACTTATTGTGACAACAAACCGTGTGGCTCTTACGGAAGTTGTTCTATCGCTGGTGATACATTTGTATGTCATTGTGAAGATGGTTGGACGGGCCAGCGGTGTAACGTTAATATAGATGATTGCGCGTCTGCTGAATGCAATCACGGTGCATGTATCGACAAAATCAATGATTATGATTGTTTGTGCGAATCTGGATGGCGTGGACGTAATTGTGAAATACTAAAAACACCCTGTGACCACGTGACGTGCTCCAACAATGGTGTATGCGTCGATACACGACTTGAAACGTGGACAGAAGCGGATTTCGAATGCCTCTGCGCGGCTAGGACATGCATCGCAACTTTAAGCGCGACTCATATTACTCAGGTGCCGGTATCTGGCCAAAAACTTTCTAATTCGTTGTTTTGGGCATTGTTGAGTGTTACATGCGCACTGAGTTTGACAATTGTAGTTGGCATTTATTTGTATTGTTGTAAAGACAAAACAAAAAGGAAGCCTCGAGTTTGGGCGCCTATAAAACCTTTATACATCAAGAGTCCATTGGGCAGTATTTAAGTTATTTTGTCGAATGAAATGACAACGCCCATACAGCCCATATCGGGGTTTCGCACATTTACAAAGTCCGAAGCGGTGGCCATTATGGAGGCTAAAACAGCAAAAGTCTCCGAAATATTTGAGAGAGAACTCAGGAATATGCAAGACAAAATGCATACTAATGTACGTGAAATTATAAAAGACCAACTTGCTTTGCTATCCAGTCGAATCGAACAAAATGCGAAGGATATCCAACAAATCGTGCGAACAAATGGCGCTTCGCTGGTTGCGAACGAAGAGATAAGAGCACTTGTCAAAAAAAACCAGCAAAATATTGATCAGTTGGATAGCAATATTAAAACCATTGACCATAATATTAGAGAGATGTCAGGTTCATAAAAAAACCGGTATATATAAGTGTGTACATTTTTTAAAAAAATGACGTCAGGATTAGTATCTGCTATATCTACTATAACGACTGTTTTGGGTCTAACAGCCTCTGCTGCATATGCCCTTACATTTTATCTCCTGAACTATAACGAATTATATCTCGCCGGACAGTCAGGTTACGACGATACCGATTTACCATACACCTATGCCATCGTCGAATGCGTCATCGCGGCGACAACATTTATCATTGGCATTTTGGCTTTTTCGACGGGAGGACGGCCACGTAAAAAGGCCGTCATGATTGCCCTCGTCTTTTTCAGTCTAGCAGCCATCCTTTCGGGGACATTTGGCATGTTACGGGCGTGGAATCTGGGCCTAATTGGCGACGATATGGAAAAGACCTGTTCCGACGTGGGACAAGCCACCGGATGCCCCACCACGCGTTTTGAGCACGTGCACGACCGCGAAATTGTCTACAAAGAGCCGGCCGGTGGTGATTGTACATTCTGGTTCTGGGGCAACAAAGCCGAAGGCAGCAGTGATTCCATGGAACGCTTGTTTGACATTGTGCGTCAAAAAAATGTACCTGATTCCGACAAACTCGTGTATGTCAATACAGAGACGGCGGCCGAGCCGACAGGCAAATACAAATCGTTGATGCAACGTGAAATCGAGACATACATGGATTGGTCGGAAGCTTCGTCGTACGGTTGGCGCGACGACCCGGACGCATTAGTAACACTCGCAGAAGATAGTGATTCCTTAGAGTCTGTCGATTTAGAAACACTCATGTTGCGCAAGGTGCACAACATGAAAATTATCATGGACTTTCAAACCCATATTGTTAATAATGACGACAAGGACATTGTTACGGCTGACCGATTAACAGAACAACCAACATTGTCTTACTGTTGGTACTGGGGATGTTCGCGTGTCTGTCACGGTGACCGTTATTTAATCAACCGTTGGTGGTTGGTGTCGTCTTTGGTATTGTTTGTTATTCAATTTATGTGTGTCGTATTGTCGGCCCTCGTGTATAAGAAAACGCCGGGCGAGAAGGAAGACGAAGATGCGGGTGTCGATTTGGTAGTGGATGTTGAAGATGGCGACTTCGAGTTACCGCCGTTGCGCGGCCGACGTAAACGCCAATTGGTACAAAATCCTTCGGGCTTGATGTTTTAGGTATAAAGGTGCCCATTGTAGAGATAAATGTCTGACCAAAAAGCAAATGCTATTCGGATTGTACCAAACAAATGTGTGCATGTTCGCGCCGATGTCGAAGGCCGTGCGTATCGTCTCATTTCTTTTTTCCATGTGCATCCGTCAGAAGTTCCCGAGGATTCGTGGACAATCTTTCGACATGAAGATGGTGTCTATCTCGTAGACAAATTAACCTTGTCAGTGATGGCAGAATGTGAATGTGAGTTGTTGAGTCGGACGTCCGACGAATCCTCGGATGAACCTGCGATTGTGTCTGTGTCACTAAAAGAAAATAAAACAGTATAAACATAACCATGTATTTTTTTAAATGTCTTTGTCTTTACAAGAATCTTGTCAGCTTTATGAGCGTCACGCCCGGCGTCAAAAGAAACTGCTATCTTTTGCTGATTTTAATCAACAACACTTTACTTGTTTACCTGCTGACGTGGAAGTAGAAACTGCGTTCAAGGGAGCAGTCTCAAAAACCGGTAAAGCCCATGGCTGGCCCATCCGGGCACGCTTCAAGAGTTTGCATCAACGTCTGACGAAATCCGATGTTGACAAAGTTGCCTCGAAAGTTTCTGCGGTTATTTCTCCTTCACAGAATTCGTTTATGCATGAAGATCCCAAATATTCCAAGGCCATCCGCATGAAAATACGTGCGCCCGAAGCCGTCCAAGAGGAAGCCGTTCAAGAGGAGCGTTGGTCGCTTGAAGAATACATTGATGCTGTTCGTCAATCCGAGTTGAAAGAAAACAAAGGACTTATGGTACACTTTGTCCCAACAGCAAAGGGCGAGTCCTTGTCGAGTTTGGCGAGTAAATTGACAAAAACAACGTGGGAGGCCATCCGTGGTAAGTCTGAGACGCTGGTAATCAAGATGAAAGACGGTAGTCCGATGGATTTGAGCGAATGCGATATGAATGCGGAAGATGTTCAGCAATTTGTGCATAACCGCAAGAAAAAGGTGGAGGGGCCATACTTTATTCGTTTTTCTCGTATTTAAAGTAGATAAAATAATTACAATGGATGACATAGAGAATGTTTTAATTAATTTAAGGGTTTTACACTCTTTACCATGTAATGCGAGATTAGACACGACCTCGGTTTTATTTAGAATCCACACGCAGTCTGCATGGGTTCCCACGTTTGTGAGACGGTGGTGGGCAGCTCAGAACCGCGTGACTGATATTAACAGAATTCGCACTGTTTATTCTAAAGCCATTGCGCATGTACAATCAAATTCGAATGATTGTGCCCGCGTCAAAGAATATTTACAACAATCTTTGTCGGGATTGAAAAATTTAAAGACGACATATCGAAACGACGTAACCACAGCAGCCCTGATCGATGTTATTGTCGACAATGTTCAACAACTTATGTTAGCATGAACGTGTAGGACAGTGGAGTGACAGTTCGCATTGAACGAATGACCGATATAATGTTGTTGACGTTATCCGGCGGCAATTTGTTTAAAAATACCTGCGAAACAGTCTTGTGTACGGAATTCGCTTCTGCCATCGAAAATTGTAAATAATCACCATTGACATTTGTTTCAATCAGAAAAAGAAACGATTCAACACAGTTGATGCCCGCCGCATAAAGAATTTCCTCAGCTTTGCGTCCAACCCAGCGTATTGAACGCAAAGAGGTGCTGTATGAGGGATATATTGGGCCAGTGACCGTCCACGAATTGCTGGTCAGATTGGACATAATGTTCATACATGCCACAACATCTGCCCGTGCCCGATGAACATTTTCAATAGGCTTATTGAACAGTTGTTCGTGCAACCCAGACAAGGAATAATTTCCAGTTGAGTTTCGAATGACCGACCGTGAGAAATGTAACGAGTCGAAGAAATACCAATGGAGAGGTAAACGAACATTATGACGGCGACATTCTAGTTCTAAAATAGGTTTGTCGGCGCGAAATGTATTGTGGGAAACGAACACTGGAATCGCCCCTGGCCGCGTTTGTGCCGTCACCCACTCTGTCAGTTCTTGGAATGCTTCTGACCAGAGGACAGGGTTGTTTTCCGTCAGAAATGAGCGTTCGAGTCTGGGTATTTCGGGAATTGGTGGTTCGGGAAACGTTTCAGCATTGGGGTCTGGGTCTATCACTTTCTCGAACCAGTTGTTCGACGACACACAAAAGACGGCGATTTCCCAAATACGACACGTCAGAAGTTGACGGACATCACCAATGAATTCGAGGTCAAACACAAATATTTGTGTACGACCGTTTAATAATTCAATACGCTGCATCTTTTTTTTAATTCATAGTCAGCTGTATTTTATACTTAAACTATGAGACACAAATGTTGAAACACAATTGAAAATATTTTCTTGAATGTAATCTTCCATTTGTACGTTTCCATTTACCGACTACTTTATTATAAGGGATTATCTTGGATTCGTTTGCTGTCACTTTGTAACACGAGCACCATTTGCCACCGGCGGAAACGCCAACCACCCAGTCATCCGAATTCGTATCCTGGTACGCGTGTCCCAGTGGTTGAGCACACTGTCGACAGGGCAAATGACAATCCGACCATGTTTTTTGAAAACATTCCGTATGATACCAACACCCACAATCCGTGACCATGTCCGTTTTTTTAGTTCCACAAATTGTACATATCATTTCTGTCTACATAAAAAAAAAGTTTATTTTTATAATCTATGTGGTTTATGAGACCATCAAAAATAGAATGCGTAACGACTATGTGGAATTCCAAATAAATCCAATTTTAGAACAAAAAAATGCGTCGACTTCAACAGTTATTGCAAACTCAAATCGTGTTTGTAGATGACACGCTGTACTTTTCATTTAAGAAACATCTCTTTACTGGAAAAGTTGCCAAGGGGGGTCTCATATGGAAATGCACATGGCAAAAACCTGGAGAAGAAGCGCGACCCGTGTTTTCCACGCCGGCGACGATAGAACAACAGAGATTTATACGTACATTCGAATCGTTAACAGACTGGACAGAAACATGTATACAAGAATGCCTGGACGAATACCATACAAGATACTCTTCGTGGAAACGCGTGCGCCACCAACGTACTGACCAGCCTATGGAAGTACTCTTCAAACACCTGCAAAAAAAACAACTGCCGAAGGAATCCACCAATTCGTCTAAACAAATTTTATTGTACGAACAACTCGCATCACACACACACCACATCGAAACCCTCAAGACGGCACTCGACAATTGGACACAGTGGTTTACACAAACCCATCCAAACGTCCCCGTCCCTGTTGAATCTATCCCGAGTGACGAACCGCAAGTCGAACAATCAAATAATCCACAAACACAACCCTTTGTTCTGACCTCCGACACCGGACAATATATGGTACTGCACAGAGTGAACGAAGTCGCGCCAGCTGAATGCATATCTTGGCTCAAACAAAATGGCCCAGACTCCTTTAAAGACCTGCTGAGTTCATTGCCACAGTCAATACAATTTAAACCGGCGGTGAGGGGTGAGGACACCTGCCCGACACAACCGTCGCCAGAAACGTCCAAACTTTTTGTACACGAGTTTTTTAAAAATATAGACTAATTATAATTTGTCTGTCTTCTCATTTTAGCTCTATAATCCGAACTCGATTGAGTATCATCTTCCCAATCAATGTATTTTACAATAATGCCGTAGAAAAGCATTTTAAACGTCTTTCCAATCTCATCCCTCGATTTGGCGCCCGTTATGACGATTTTACCCGACCGAAATAACAGAAAGACCAATTTGGGTTCGGTTGTTCGAAAAACAAGTCCCGGGAAAAGGTCGGGCTCATAGGAGACATATGGCCCGTAAGCGCGCGATAATTCTATCAACTTGAGCGTGTGTGGAACCTCGGCAGATGCTACGATGTTTTGTATTTTAAAGGCTCTGAATGAGACAGGAATGCCGTGCTTTTGCAACAAACGAACATACTTGCGCCCCGCTAAACGTGATTCTAATTCTGTCTTGGCACCAGTACACACCATATTACCAGAGGCAAATGCTAAGGCCGTCGTCCGAGGTTGGCGAATCCGCAAGGTGGCCGCGGCAAACTTTTGCGGGTTGTATTCAATAAATGGTTTTTCGAGTGCAATGGCTCTCAAGTCGAGATGGTCAACACCGAGATTGAACGTAGCCACCACATTTTGGAGTTCAAATGCGGGCAATGTCAAATCTTCACGTTCGGCATCTTTGCGAAAATCGTTAGGGTCAATTCGCTTTCGTTGTTGTTTCTTTTTTTTGGGACGTTTGACTTTGGGCATTCTATTGCTTTATAGGGAACAATTCTAGATCGGCGTCGAAGCCATTTA
>Ga0209632_10004455_pt1 | contig 12407 bp, 8 predicted proteins | sample COG_10_FD_184754 | JGI IMG/M metagenome (GOLD analysis project Ga0209632, IMG submission 184754) | Pelagic Microbial community sample from North Sea - COGITO 998_met_10 (SPAdes) (version 2) | ecosystem: Environmental > Aquatic > Marine > Neritic zone/Coastal water | place: Helgoland, sampling...
AAGCAGGTCCTCCTTGTATCAGAAGGTCGCGAGACCGCGAATCTGATCATCGACGTCAACCGTGAAGGCCCCGTTACCGCGGCCGACATTCAACTCGACGCCAACATTCAAGTCGTTAATCCAGACCAAGTCATCTGCACACTCGATAAAGAACAGCGTTTCCTCGCTGAACTCGAAGTGCGTGTCGGACGTGGTTACTGCGCAGGTGACGACAATAAGAAGGATGATCAGCCGATCGGCGTAATCGCTATCGACTCACTCTTCAGCCCTGTTAAACTCGTAAAATACTCGGTCGAAAACACTCGTGTTGGACAGGAGATGGACTACGACAAACTCATTCTTGAGATCACAACAGACGGACGTATCACTCCGGATGATGCCCTTAAGCAAAGCGCTGCAATCGTGAAGCACCACATGGACGTCTTCGATGAAGTATCGAAGGAGGACATCGAGTTCGAAAGCGAAAGCAAAGAAATCAGCGAAGAACAGAATCGCCTACGTAAGCTGCTCAATATGAGCGTCAACGAAATCGAACTTTCTGTTCGTGCGGCCAACTGTTTGAACAACGCAAATATCACCACTGTTGGTGAGCTTGCGATGAAGTCTGAGCAAGAAATGCTTAAATATCGTAACTTCGGTAAGAAGTCCCTCAACGAGATCAAAGACAAGCTCGAGCAGCTTGGCCTCTCTCTGGGAATGAAAATCGACGAGCGTCTCCTTGAAAAAGGTACTGAGCTTTAATCCGCCTTTTCAGGCACAAGTAATTTAGATCATGCGTCACAGCAAAAGAAGACATTCACTGGGGGTCTCCGGACCACACCTATCCGCCATGATGGGCAACCTCGCAGTTGCACTCATTACACATGGTCGTATTCAAACAACATTAACTAAAGCTAAAGCGCTTCGTCCATTCATCGAGAAGATTATCACCTTCGCGAAAAAAGCAGAAGCCGCGAACGACACTGCACGTAAGCTGCACTTCCGTCGTTTGGCGATCTCTCGTGTTCGCGACAAAAAAGCAGTTGCCAAACTGTTTGATGAACGTGCGAGCGAATTCACCGACCGCAATGGCGGTTACACGCGCATCTACAAGGTCGGTCAACGTATCGGCGATGCTGCTGAAATGGCATTGATCGAACTGATCGATGGTAATGATGAGGGCTACTCTAAGAAGCCGGCAAAAAAAGCTACCAAAAAAGCCGCCACCAACAAGGCAGCTAAGGCTGAAGCAGAAGTAACTGAAGCAGAAGTAACTGAAGCAGAAGTAACTGAAGCAGAAGTAACTGAAGCAGAAGTAACTGACGCAGAAGTAACTGACGCAGAAGTAACTGACGCAGAAGTAAATGAAGCGGAAACGAAGAAGCCCGCGAAGAAAGCCGCTAAGAAGGCCACTAAGAAGCCCGCTAAGAAAGCCGCCAAGAAAGCTGTTAAAAAAGAAACACCGGCTAAAGAAGAGACGGACGCATAGTCCCTTTCAAAATTACATTCTTTCAAAAAACCGTCCGACTGGACGGTTTTTTTTGGTTACAGGCGAAGTGGTTTGGAGCACGGTTGATCGCTCTTCTATCTCATTGCAGTGGTAATGGTGCGTGTCCTTATACGCCGGTTGTGGCCAAGGCTATGCGTGTCGCGTGCGGTTTACTTGCCGAATAAGCCTTTGATGCTGTCGGTTGCTTTTTCGAGTGCATCATCGCCTTGTTCGAGTACACCTTTGCCGCCTTTACCGATAAAGTCACCTGCACCTGCAATGGCGGGGCCGATTGATTTGAGCACTTCGGTAAGGATGAGGTCGATAACTTCTGCCATGCTCTTCTTGTTGCCGTCTTCGCCGATGTTGGTCATCTCGATACGTGGGAGTGGCACCGTTGTGCCGGCACCCATCAGGCCTACGAAGATGGTGCCGTCTTCGATGACGAGTTGCTTGATGACTACTTGCGTGGAGGAACTGTCTTCTGCTGGCGCCGCTTCTGTAGCCTTGGGTGCGTTCTCATCTGTACTGCCAGAGAAGGCGTCAATATTTGCCATCAGCGCTTTAATGTTGGAGCTCATCAGCGTCTTTTCATAGCTAATTTCAGGCTTCTGGATGATGATCTTGTTAATGATGATCTTATCGCTAAAGACGGAACTAGTATCGATATCGACCTCGATCTGGCCGAGGGCGAAGATATTTTCACTCTTATATCCATCTGGATTTCCGACGTATAGGCCAGAGAGAGAGCCCTTGCCGGAGAGGATCGAGAGGTTGACCGCGTCGAGCGTGACCGAGGTTTGGGTGACTTCCGGACCAAATGTTTCGACGCCTGCCTTAATGCTTTTATTTAATACGCTTGAGCCGAAGAAATAAATCCCAGCCACAGCAGCGACTGCCAAGATTACGAGAAATAGAAATATTTTTTTTATCATATGTGTGATAGCTTTATTGGTTGATTGCGTGTTGGAGACTAGAGCATAATGCCAATATGGCGAGCTTGAAAGCGATAGAAGCTAAGTGGATGCCGTCTGATCTAGTTGATTTCGAGTTGGATGAGGGGCTCGTTGCGGTGGCTGTGTTTGATGATTATATCAAAGCGGGTGAGGCGGGGCTAGCCATTTTGGCGATGGGGGAGGCGTATTGGATGATTCTACATGCCGGGCTCTATGTGATTTGTGTAATAGAAAATCGACACATAGCAGTCAGTGCAGAGCTGAATGCCTTGGCTGCTTTGGAGTCGAAGCGTAGCCGTGGCGCTCGGGTTGAGTATCAGGAATTTGATTTCGGCGGGCTGTCGTTCGTGTTGTATGCTGCGGTTCTGACCGCCTGCTTTATGTGGCAAGGGCGCGCGGATGTCGTCTCAGTGGGACAGACGGATGCTGTGGCCATGGTACAAGGATCGCAGTGGTGGCGAGCGGTCACTGCGCTGACCCTGCACGCGGATGTGGTGCACTTGGTCTCTAATTTGATCTCGGGGATGGGCTTTGCCTTTTTTGTCTGCCGCTTTTTTGGTGCAGGGGCTGGTTGGCTGCTAGTGTTGCTCAGTGGTATCGGGGGAAATGTGCTCAATGCGGTAGTTCATTATCCCGAGTCGCATTACTCGATTGGGGCTTCGACTGCAGTATTTGGGGGATTGGGCTTGTTGACCGGAGTGGGTATTTGGGCTGCGGTTTCGGATCCTGAACATCGCCTGTCGCTCCCGCGTTGGTTGATTCCAGTCTTCGGTGGGTTGACGTTGTTAGGCTTGTTTGGCGTGGGGGATGGCAATGTGGACGTCGCAGCGCATATCAGTGGGTTTACCTGTGGTACGGCCTTCGGTGCGCTGGGCGCCTGTGTGCAGCGCTGGTTTGTGGTGTTGCAGCGCTGGTCCATTGCCTTGGGCGGACTATCTATAGCCTTGCTGGCCTTAGCATGGTACGCGGCTGTTGGGGTATGACTCTCAACAGAGGGGTGAGAGTGTAGAAGTTGTAGGTCAAATGTGAAAAGCTCTAGATCATGAATCGCCGCACGTGCGCTAATTTAGAGCAAGGGTGATGACGCCACTGATTAATAAAGGATAGCTAACTAGCTTGACTGGCATGATAGGTCTTCGTCCTCGCGGTTATCTCGCAAGATGTGCTTGGCAATGTGCTTTACCTTCTGTGGAGAACTGGTTAGCTCTGGAATATGAGTAATTTAGGTCTCAGTCGACTCGAGGTAGGGCGTCAATCAATGCAGGCGGAGGCTGCCGCAATTCAAATTGCGGCAGATCGTTTGGATGGTGCCTTTGAGCGCGCATTGGATTTGATCTTAGAGTCCAGCAGTAAGTTGGTGATTTGTGGCATCGGTAAGTCTGGCCACATCGGCACGAAACTGGCGGCGACATTGTCGAGTTGCGGCATCCCTTCAGTTTTCTTGCATGCTGCTGAAGCGATTCATGGTGATCTGGGTGTGTATCAGCCTGGGGATCCGACGATCGTCCTGTCGAAGAGCGGCAGCACGGCGGAGGTACTGCGCTTGATGCCTATGTTCAAACAACTTAAGTCTCCAGTGATTGCCATTGTCGGCAATATGGATTCTCCGATCGCTACGGCGGCTGATGTGGTATTGGATAGCAGTGTCGAGCGTGAGGCTGATCCACTGAATTTGATGCCGACGTCTAGCTCGACGGTGAGCTTGGCGATTGGTGATGCCCTAGCCGCGGCGTTGGTTAAAGCGCGTGACTTTACTAAGGAGGAATTTGCAAGCTACCATCCCGGTGGACAGCTTGGCCGAAATTTGCTGATGACAGTTGGTGATGTGATGCAGGTCGCCGATCAAATCGCTTGCGCGCGCGCTGAAGAAACGCTGCGCGAAGTGGTGATTCGGATGACCAAGTTTCCATACGGCGCGGCTTGTATCGTGGATGGAGCGAATGGCTTGGCTGGAATTATTACGGATGGCGACATTCGCCGCATTCTTTCGCAGGATGGCGACATTCTGAATTTCAAGGTGGGGGATTGCATGACAAAATCGCCGATTTCGACTCATCCGAACGTGCCTCTGGGTGATGCGGTACGCACGATGGAAGACCGCAGTTCGCAAATTTCGGTGCTACCCGTCGTGGCTGAGAGCGGCGAGCTGTTGGGTTTGCTGCGGCTGCACGATGCGTATCAACCCAGCTTTTCATAAGGCACTGCTATGGGATCTCCATCTGTTGCGCCTCGTGAGTGGGCAGTTGTTGTAGTCGGCGGCTTGACCTTGGCCTTTACTGCTTGGGGGCTTGGGGGCATGCGGCTCTGGTCGCTACATATTTTGTTAGCGGGCGGCTTGTTGACCTGGCTGCTCTCCATCGTGCCGATGTCGCAGCGCTGGAACGGGACGGATGGCGAGCATGGTAATGCGCAAAATCTGCTGCGCCTACTAAAGTTTCCAGTCTTTTGGCTGAGCGTGGCCTTTCTGGTCTATATTACGATTCAGGGGATGAACCCTGCGTGGGAGCAACTACGGGATGAAAGGGGCTGGTGGGTCGAAGAAGTGGAGCCTGTGAGTTGGCTACCTTCTGGAGTCGATACCAGCTATGTGCCGATGAATGCGTTTCGCGTGCTGTCGAGTTTTGCGGCGGCGTTTACGTTGATTTGGGGGCTGTGGGTCGGGGTGCGGCGCCGTAGCAGTGCGGTGCTCTTGCTGTGGTCATTGGTGATCAGTGGGGTGGGAATGGCGATTGTGGCGATGTTGCAAAAGTCCTCTGGTGCAGATGCGGTGCTGTGGGCTGTGAAATCACCGAACCCTCATTTCTGGGGCACGTTCTTCTATCGAAATATGGGAGTGGCCTATCTGAACTTGATCATCTGCGCCTGTGGGATGCTGTATTTTTACCATTTCAATCAAGCAGAGCGTCGTGAGCAGAGTGGCGGGCCGCACTTATTGCTCTTTGTGTTTGTGGCGGTGCTGTATACCTCGATTGGTTTGGCGCTTTCGCGGGGCGGAATTCTGTTTGGCGGCGTGATGGTCGCTGGTTTTTTTATCGTGGCCGCTGCGCGCGGGTTGTTTGCGAGCTCGCTGCGCAATTCGATTTTGCTGAGCTTGCTGATTGGATCGTTAGTCGGCGGTGGCGGCTATATGATCTTTCAATTCGTTGATATCCAAAAAATCGAACAGCGCTTTGGTGACATTGAAGAGACGATTCAGACCGCGGATCAAAGTGACCGAGCGATCACGACCAAATTGACGTGGCAGATGGCGCAAGAGAAATTGTGGCTCGGTTGGGGTGCGGGGTCATGGCGCTACATTTTCCCGATGTATCAAAAGAGCCATCCAGAAATCTTCTATCAAGGCTATCGTGCCCGCGGGGGGTGGTGGGGCCGGAAGATTTATCACTACGCGCACAATGATATTGTGCAGTTTCTCTGTGAGTATGGAATTGTGGGCTGTGGAATATTACTGATGATCTTTGGTTATTGGGTCTGGAACTTACTATTTCGAGCAGCAGGCAATACTTTAAGCGCTCTGATGTTGCTGGTCGGTTTGGGCGCCGCATTTGGGCATGCCTTTGTGGACTTCATCTTCCAAAGTCCAGCCTATTGGCTCGCGCTCAATGGGTTGCTCTGTGTCAGCGTGAAATTGCTCTCACTGCATCGTGAGCGCGTCTATCGCTGAGGCAGTCGTTAGGATAAGAACCGCGTCGTCAGTTGCTCGATAATAGTGTCACGTGCCTCTTCAACAGTATCGACCACTTTAAATAAATCGAGGTCTTCGGGTGAGATCGTACCCCATTCGATCAGTGACTCGAAGTTGACCACGCTGTTCCAAAACTCACTGCCAAACAGTATGATTGGTGGCGCTGTCGGGTCTTTACCAGTCTGCACTAGTGTGAGTGTTTCGAACAGTTCGTCCAGGGTGCCAAATCCACCAGGGAAGGCGACCAGCGCCTTGGCCAGTAATACAAACCAGTATTTACGCACGAAGAAATAGTGGAACTCAAATTGTAGCTCATTGGGGATGTATTCGTTTACGCCTTGCTCAAAGGGCAGGCTAATGCCAAGGCCGATCGATTTGCCCCCGACATTGTGCGCACCGCGATTGGCGGCTTCCATAATGCCGGGGCCGCCACCAGAGCAGATGATGAAACGGCGTTGATCTTTCTCCGGAAGACTCATCGACCATTGAGTGAGTTCTTCGGCGAGTTCGACTGCCATCTGGTAGTAAGGCGCTGCCTTTACTGCACTTTGCGCGAGGTGCAGCGCGCGCTTCTCGGCGTCGTTGAGATGATCGGGGTCAACTATGGCGGCCTGCGCCTCCTCTAGTTTAGCTTGCGCGACGTCGACAGGCATGATCCGAGCAGAGCCAAATAGCACGATGGTGTCTTTGATTTTTTCCTCTGCGAAGCGTAGCCCTGGTTCAGTCATTTCGCAGAGCACCCGAATGTTTCGGGCGGCATCACTATTTAAGAAATTGAGGTCTTTATAGGCTTTGATTGGCCATTCTTCACGGGAGCATTGGGTAGATTCGGGCATAAGAGGTGGGATAAGTGAATATTGGAGTGAACATGGGCAGATCCTAGTCCGCTAGCAACTCTTTCTCTGTTATCTTTTAGGGTTGCGAGCGCCGCTCTGGGCTATTCTTCTAGAACTTTTCTACCCACCCTCAGCTGTCCATATTTAGTATTTATGTATCTCAAAGAGATCGTCATTAGTGGCTTTAAGAGTTTTGCTGATCGCACTCGCCTCGACCTGCGCCGTGGGGTAACTGCTGTCGTTGGTCCGAATGGTTGCGGCAAGAGTAACATTGTTGATGCGATTCGCTGGGTACTGGGCGAGCAGAGTGCTAAAGCGCTGCGCGGTGCGTCCATGCAAGACGTCATTTTTGAGGGAACCGATAAGCGCAAAGGACTGCCAACCTGCGAAGTCTCGTTGACGTTTACCGATTGCGAAGCCGAACTTGGCACTGCCTTTAATGAGGTCGAGATCGCTCGCCGTGTCACGCGCGACGGCGGCAGTGATTATTATATCAATGGTAAGGTTTCGCGCCTAAAGGACATCCAACGCTTGTTCGCTAATACTGGGATAGGCCGCGTGTCTTACTCCTTTATGCTGCAGGGGCAGATTGATCAGATTTTATCGACGAATCCCGGCGAGCGCCGCACCATTTTTGAAGAGGCTGCGGGTATTACACTCTACAAAGCGCAACGTAAAGAGGCGCTTAACAAGCTCTCGCTCGTCGATGCAAATCTTGCCCGTGTCACCGATGTGATCGAGGAAGTCAGCCGTCAAATCGGCTCGTTAAAGCGTCAAGCTAGTAAAGCGTTGCGCTATCAGCGCATTAAGCACCGTTTAACACACTTGGATTTGGCATTTAGTTCGTATCGCTTCACCGCTTTAAAAGGCTCGATTGATACGGTCGCAGGGCGCGCGAATGAGCTACGTAAAAAACTGGAGTCGCACACCGAATCGATGGCTGCCGATGAGGAAGCACTGGCGTCACAAAAAACCGCGCGTGCCGAGTTGTATGACAATATGCAGGAGCTGCAGCAGCGCGTGTTTAATTTGCGCTCCGAGAAGGAAAATTCCGAGAACCAGGCGGAGTTCTCCGCCATTCGTATTAAGGACTTGGAAGCGCGTATTGCGGAATATCAAAAAGAGATCCAAGGCCTCGAAGTACAGCAAGACGAACTTGCCGCGCGTGCACGAAGTGAATCCGAGAATAAACAGCTACAGAGTGATGTCGTGGATGACTCCGATCGCATCTTCCGAGATCGCAATTCAGAGTTGGTCAATTCCCAAGAGCAACTCGGCGAGATGGAGGCGCAACTGCAACAGCGCAGACAGGCTGTGCTGCAGGCGGAGAATCGGATTAATCGGGCACGCTCGCGGTGCACCACGCTCGAAGTCGAGTTAAAGACATATCAGGTCAAACACGCCGCGTTGACCGAGGCACTTTTGACGTTGAAGCAAGAAGTCGTAGTTTTGGAAAAGGGCCATGCTGACATTCAACGGATGTTGGCAAAGCGTCGCGAGGAGCAACAGCTTAGTGAGGTTGCATTAGAGAAAGCTCGCACCGAATCAAAGGCAATTTTCCAGCAGTTCCGCACGATGCAGGAACAGATTCAGGAGCAGGACCGAGGCATCGCACGTAAGACAGCACAGCTCAATGTACTTGAGGACTTGCAGGCCAAATTTGAGGGATTTGGCGAAGGTGCGAAGGCTATCCTCGGCGATAAACTCGGCGACCTCGTGGCAAAAGACAGCGTTTCGATTATTTCCAAAGAGTTGAAGGTGCAGTCTGCCTTCACCAGTGCCCTGCAGACCCTACTCGGTCAAGCTGCAGAAGCCCTGTTTATTGGTGATCCGAAACAAGCGCTAACAGTGATCGATAAGCTCGATGCTGATCAACTCGGGCGTGCCTGCCTACAGGTCAACCTTGAGGCGGGCCATAGTAAGCTGCCTGGAGTGAAGCTGCCAGACGGGATCGTGCCAGCCGCCTCAGTTGTGCTTGCGCGCGATTCCAATCTCAGCGAGGCAGTCACACGTTTGCTGACCAATTGCTATTTTGCGGAAAGCCTTGAGGGATTTGTTCAATTTTGGAAGGCACATCCGGATTTTAACTTCCTGTTAGTTGCAACTCAAAATGGTGAAATTATTGATTGCCGTGGTCTAATTCATGGCGGACGAGCCTCTGGCAAGAAGTCCTCCAGTGTAATTGAGCGCGAATCTGAGACTCGTAAGCTTCGCGGCGAAATCGACACCGAGCGTAAGGCGCTCAACACGTTGCGCCAGCAATCCACGACTCTCGAAGATCAGCGCCATGACGCTGAAGCTTCGGTTGAGGAGCAGCGGCAACGCCTCAGCGAACTTGCCAGTGAAGTGTCTGGGCTTGTCGCGGAAGAGCGTAACCAAGGGCAGAAAGTTGAGCAAAATGCTCGCTCGCATCATCAGAGTGAGGAAGAGCTTGAGCGACTCGATGCGCATCACAGTGATTCTGTGCAAGATCTCGAAGACTCGAAGCAGGAGCTGGTCGCAGCCGAGCAAGGCTTGCTTGAGGAGCGGCAGAACGGCACTGATTTGGAAGATGCGATTGCTCATTCCCGTGAGTCTCGCGACCAAAAGCGCGAAGCTTTGGCTGACGTTCGTCTTGAATTAGCAGAAAAGAAGCAACGTCTCGAATCTGTTGATCGCGTGCTCGGAGAAGTGCAACGCGAGACCGCGAGTTTGCAGAATCGTATCATCCGCCGTAATCAGGAAATTGATACAATCAATGAACAGATCAGCCAACTTAAGGGTAGCGGTGTTGAGGAATCTGAAAAAAGTCTCGAACTTGAAAAGACCTTACAGGTGGCCGCCGGACAGTTATCTGAGGACCGCGCGGCGATTAAAGAAATGGATGCGAAGATTGCTGGAGTTGATGGCGGTCTTTCTGGGCGTCGCAATGAAGGTCGATCTTTTGATCAAGAGATGACTCGTCTTGAAGTCCGTCTAGCAGAAGAGCGCTCGCAGATTGGTTTTATCGAAAGCACAGCCCAAGATGAGTATCAGATCGAACTGGAAAACGTTAACTGGAAGACCGAACTATGGGAAGGCAATGTCGAGTTTGATAAACGCGTAAATTTAGACGACATCGATGACCCCGACAAGCTCGCCGCACAACCAAAGCATGAGCGACGTGATCCGACCGAAGAAGAACTCACGGAGATGGACGGCACAAATTGGAGCGTGATCGAAGAGGAAGTGTCCGAGTTGAAGAGCCGTATTTCGAATATGGGGCCAGTCAATCTCGATGCGATTAGTGAATATACGGATTTGAAGGAACGGCATGATTTCCTGAAAAACCAGAGTGAAGATCTTTGGAATGCGAAAAATGCACTGGTAAAGAGTATCGATGAAATCAATGAGACGTCGCAGAAGTTATTCCGCGAAACCTTCGATCAAGTGCGTAAGAATTTTGCCTTCACGTATGAGAAGATTTCTGGTGGTGGTGAGTCTGATCTTATTTTAGTTGATTCTGATGATCCACTGGAATCGGGGATTGATATCATTGCGCGGCCTCTTGGAACTCGTTTAAAAAGCGTGACACTGCTGTCAGGCGGCCAGCGTACCATGGCTGCGGTAGCATTACTGTTCGCGATCTACATGGTCAAGCCCAGCCCGTTTTGTGTGTTGGATGAGATCGATGCCGCGCTCGACGATGCCAATATCGGACGCTTCTGTGAGACGCTGCATGGCTTTACTGATAAGTCTCAATTCTTGATTGTAACTCACAATAAGCGCACGATCTCTAACGCAGATACGGTGTTTGGTGTAACGATGCCAGAGAAAGGTGTATCAAAGTTGCTCTCAATGCGCTTCAATAAAGACACCAATCAGCCGGACTTAGCTGGCATGGATAATTCGCAGTCGATCTAAGTAGAGTTTGGGGTGTTCAATCCCGGCATGAAGCCACTGTCCTAACTGTGAGCCTCCGCTGAATCGATAGGTTTGTCGCTGGGTTCATTTTCCACTGGGCCATTAAGTATAATCCAAATAAGTATCAAGCAGCTCCAGTAAGTAATGGTGCCGACGATTTCGTGCATGAGGTGGTAGTGATCCATCATTGATGGTGCTAGCAGCACTATAATCAGAATGCGTAGTGTGTTAAATATAAAGCCGAGAGTGATGCTTGAAAGTAAATTGAGGGCGATGTCGATCGGGCCGAGTCTGCGATAAATTGCCAGTAGCACCGCGAGCAGCAAGCTGGTCAAAATGACACCAAATCCATTACACTCGGACGCGACATGAAACGGATGCTCATTGACCATTAGTATGAGTTGGGGCGGTGTCGAGGCGGTGCTATCCTGTACGCCGAGTTCGACGGTCTTGCCAGCAGCACTTAGTGCCATCCCACTCCATTTACCCGCAAGAGTGCGTAGCGGCCAGTCTAGCGGGGTCATTAATATACTTAGAAGTATGAACGCGCAGAACGTGCCAGTCGCAGTGTAGGTAATACGGCGCAGGCCTTGGCCGAAGATGAAGAGCACTAAGGAAGCGATGCCGAAGCAATAGGCTGGGACTGCGATTAGTGAGCTGAGCAGGTAAAAAACCTCTGATGAGGGCTGGATTGTTTGGCGCGAAATAATACAGAGTGATAATAAAGCATAGGATACCAAGAGTGTGTTACGGGCGCTCTTGTTGAGGGTGAGTGGCGCTTCGACTTTGATCCGATTATAAAGAACGAGCAAAAAGATCGCCATGGCTAGCACGAGTAGGGCATTCAGAATTCGACTTTGTTCATTCGCACTCGTGGCGACCCAGAGTGTGATTGGCAGAAATGCGATACTAAGGCATGCATACAATAAACCATTTAACCAGAATTCGGATTGCGTACGCTTTTCCTTAAGACTGGCGAAGATCTGCTGACGATTAGACATGTATGGAGAACTTGGGCGCAGTCGTACTTAATGACAAGGCTATCAGGCTGTGGACCTGTGTTGCGGAAATCGCATTGAGAGTCGAGGACGCATGTCTTCGAGGTCTCACCAAAGTCACTCTCGACTCGCTAGAGTACTTTATTTTACGGGCGCTTAAGCCTAGCATAACGCTGCATAAGATACAGTAAAGTGAAGTGGGCTTAGAACTTCTTTTTGCCACGTTCCCAGGGGCGCCGGTCATCGACTGGTTGCACTGCGATCGATTGAATGCGCACTCCCGCAAGAGCGGGGTGGCGCCGTAGTTGTTTATAATTTGTGCCAGTGATCGTGAAGGTTAGAGACTGTGCGGTTTCGGTCTCGACGATTTGATTGTCGACTAGAAAGCTTAGATTCACACGGGTGGAGCCGTATTCAACATCAATCATCTCGCGGAATTTGTCGATGAAGTCAGTGGCGTTTTTCTCGTGTGGGTGCAGGATGAAGTTGATACGCTGAATGATGCGTGGGATCGATTGCTCGAGATCGAATACTTCGTGTGCGGTGAGGCTCATCTCGCCGTTACGTCGGCTAATCTGGCCG
>Ga0209632_10004456_pt1 | contig 12405 bp, 9 predicted proteins | sample COG_10_FD_184754 | JGI IMG/M metagenome (GOLD analysis project Ga0209632, IMG submission 184754) | Pelagic Microbial community sample from North Sea - COGITO 998_met_10 (SPAdes) (version 2) | ecosystem: Environmental > Aquatic > Marine > Neritic zone/Coastal water | place: Helgoland, sampling...
GCACAACCGACTCAACATCGACAGGCACAACCGACTCCACATCGACAGGCACAACCGACTCCACATCGACTGGTACAACCACCATCACAACTGATTCAACGTCGACAGGCACAACCACCATCAACGAATGCTTGTCCAATCCGTGCCAAAACGAAGGAACCTGCATTGACGGTCTTCGCTCTTTCACTTGCACGTGCAAAGATGATAATTACGGCGACATGTGCGACAAGGTAAAACTTGACAATACGGCCAAAGTTGATTGCAAGAATTTTTCATTTGACGAGGTGGTGGAAAAAAAAAACGGACGTCAATTTAAAAAAGTCAATAGGGAAACCTTACTCGACTTTATTGAGAAAGGAGATTTTCAAAACGTGTCGACGGTTTGTACAAGCAATATCACGAATATGACCGGATTTTTTAAAAACAGTACGATATTTGAAAACGATATTTCGAATTTTGACATGAAGGAGGTTAATGTTACAGAAACGTTTTCAGATGCTACTTTTCCGGACGACCTCTATTCGGTCTGTCTTCCCCGTATGACCGACGCCCAATATCAAGAATTAGAAAATCTGAAAAAGGCGGGAACGCGTGACTGGGTTCTTAAAAAGGCCGAAAATCGGACCTGCGCCTGCCTGAACAATCCATGCGGAACTGACGGAGAATGTTTTAATAATCTCGTTGAAAATAGTACCGAATACCGCTGCATTTGTCCAAGCACACGTTCTGGAGAAACGTGTCAAACACAAAAACCAAAAAGCAATCCCAACCGGCGGGCAACTATTGTTTTTCGCGGCGTTAATATCGAAAATTCTACGTCTTTAGTAGAAGATTTAAAAAAACTGGCGTCGGACAAACTAAATATCCATCCATCTCAAATTACCGTCAATGTCGTGTTTTCAAATCCAGGCCGCCGACGAAATGGTAATACAGCAACTGTGACTTTTACAGTTGACGACACGTCCATAACCGATGCAACCGCTTTACAAGATGAGTCTATTTTTGATCAAAGCACCCTGTCATTTTTTGTGCAAGAAGCACCCTCACCAGCTACCACCGCACCAGCTACCACCACCGCACCTAAAAATAGCGACTCAAGCAATCTGAGCACAACTCAAATTATTCTTATCGCGGTTGGGGGACTTGTATTTTCCGCTGTTGCTGGATTTGCCATCTACAAAGGAGTGCAAAAGTTTAGAGGTGCGATGGGTTACAAATACGTATTTTAGCCGTGAAAAGGTTGTTTGATATAACGTCCAACAATGATTTCACATTTTAAAAAATAAAATAAATTAAATAAAAGTAGTCTTCATTGTGGCACCTACTATACACCATTGACACGAAGCAGCTAATATTAGAAAATTGCCACAATGAAGTTTTTCTTCTTTCTCCTTGCAGTGGCGGTGGTGACTTGTTACGTTGACCACACTTCATCCGCAGCAGAAATCTTTTGTTCAGCCTGCAAGTGCGAAAGCACCACAAATCCTTCAAGTTTAAGGCTCATTAGATGCAATAGTACAGATATGAACGTCATCAATTTATTTGATGAAGGGATTACCGCTGTGAATGCCGACGCTTTTAACAATAACCTAAATATGATTAAATTGTAAGTCTTTGTGTTCCTTTTTTTGTTTCTTTTCTCTTTCTCATTTAAATTTGCGTTTCTTTAGGTATTTGAACAATAACCAAATCACAGAAATTCCATTCGGCTTTCTTGAATTGAACACCGCATTGACCGAATTGTAAGTCTTTGTGTTTCTATGTTCTTGTTTTCTTTTCCATCTCATCATTTGGAACTGTTTTCTTTTAGGCGTTTAAACGACAACAAAATATCTAAAGTTCCACCCGATTTCCTCAAACTCAACACCGGATTGACCAATTTGTAAGTCTTTGTGTTCCCGTTTTGTAGTTTTTTCTATTTCTCATTCAAAATTGTACCTTTTTAGAAGATTATTTGGCAACCCATGGGATTGCTCGGATTGTTATGTTCAAGATTTTGGAAATTCAGCCGTATACACTGATGGAATTGCGTCGCCATTACCCACCTGCAATAGCACCGACATTCTCATTTCAAACGCCACGTTAAATTTTGATTGTACATACCCATATATGTTTGAAAACGGGACGCTTAAATGCAAAGGTGTGGATGTCGGTAAGACCTTTCAGCTTGATGGTATAATTTATAAACGCGTGGATGATACGGCTTTGCCAGAACGAAGCAGTACGTTTGATTATTCAAAGGTTTGCACGACAGGCGTGACAAACATGTACCTGATATTTCATCAAATGACTACATTCAACCAAAATATCAGCCACTGGGACACTAGCAGTGTTACTAATATGGCTTACATGTTCAATCAAGCACAGTCCTTCAACCAAGACATCTCCAAATGGGACACTTCGAATGTTAGGGGCGATGCAATTAATACAGGCGTGTCTCGAATGTTTCAAGGTGCGACTATTTTTAACGCAGATTTGTCTGGCTGGTGCTTGTATATTCCGGTTATTATTTCCAACGGCTTTAGTCTTGGTTCAGCCCTAATAAATGACCATAAACCGTTATGGGACGGAGAAGGTTGCCCGATCACCACTACAACCACTACCACTACCACCGAAATTACAACTACTACCACATCCACAACCACAACCCCAACATCGACAGCTACAACCGAGTCTACGTCGACAGCTACAACCGACTCCACATCGACAGGCACAACCGACTCCACATCGACAGGCACAACCGACTCCACATCGACAGGCACAACCACCATCACAACCGACTCCACATCGACAGCTACAACAGACTCCACATCGACAGGCACAACCGACTCCACATCGACAGCTACAACAGACTCCACGTCGACCGATACAACCGACTCAACATCGACAGCTACAACAGACTCCACATCGACAGCTACAACAGACTCCACATCGACAGCTACAACCGAGTCCACGTCGACAGCTACAACCGAGTCAACATCGACAGCAACTTCTATTAACGAGTGTAGTGAAGTTACATGTTATAATAACGGAATATGTATTGACAGTCACCTTAACTATAGCTGCAATTGCATACCTCCCTTTGAAGGAAGGCATTGTGAATATACATTTATAAATGGAATACTCACGTGTAACGATATTCCTGTAGGTTCTGAGTTTTTTGTCATATCATTAGAAAAAAACTTTACACGCATAAATGATCAAATTTTATTAGAACAAAACCTTCGCAACATCAATATTGATTATACGGCGGTTTGCACGACAGGCGTAACAAACATGTCCGGTTCATTTGAGAACTACCTTAATTTTAATGATGACATTTCAAATTGGGACACTTCAAGTGTGACCGATATGTCTTACATGTTCTATGGTGCATCTGCCTTTAACCAAGACATCTCTAACTGGGACACTTCAAGTGTGATAGATATGTCCAACATGTTCTATGATGCAATTTCCTTTAACGGAACCATTTCCAACTGGAACACCTCAAGTGTCAATAATATGAACAAAATGTTCTATGGTGCAGAGGCCTTCAATCAAGACATTTCTAAATGGGACACCCCAAGTGTAAACAATATGGATGAAATGTTTTCTGGTATTTATGAGTCAGACATGACTTTCAACCAAAACCTGTCTAACTGGTGTGTGCCTTTGATTTCCGCCGAGCCCACGGATTTTGCAAAACCAAATTCATTCTTTGCAAGTCAACCCGATTTACATCCGTTATGGGATGGGCTTGGCTGCGGATGGTTCTTTAAGGACGGGACGCTCACGTGCGAGGGTATTGATGTGGGTGCAACATTCTTTGTCCCGCAATTGAAGCAACCCATCACACGCGTAAATGACACGACACTGCCAAAACAAAACACTTCGTTTGATTATTCGGCGGTTTGCACGACTGGTGTGACGGACATGGATAGAATGTTTGCCTACTTAAATGATTTTAATGATGATATCAGTCACTGGGACACTTCAAGTGTGAACGATATGGGATATATGTTTAAAGAGGCACACATATTCGACCATGACATCTCGAACTGGGACACCTCAAGTGTGACCAACATGGATCAGATGTTCACTTACGCAGAGGTCTTCAACTCCTCCATCTCGAACTGGGACACTTCGAAGGTGGGACAGATGGGATATATGTTTAAAGACGCAGACGTCTTTAACCAAGATCTGTCTGGCTGGTGTGTCAACATCGGCCAGCCCGATGGATTTGCTTTAAATTCACCTCTTGAAAGTAATACCGGTTTTCATCCATTGTGGAATGGACTTGGCTGCCCAACCCCAACATCTACTGCTACAACAACCTTATCATCAACACCAACGTCGACAGGTACAACCGAGTCCACGTCGACAGGTACAACCGACTCCACGTCAACTGGCACAACCGAGTCAACATCGACAGGTACAACCGACTCCACGTCAACTGGCACAACCGAGTCAACATCGACAGGTACAACAGACTCCACATCGACAGGCACAACAGACTCCACGTCGACAGGCACAACCACGACGCCCACAAATGAAGACAAGGACGAACTGAGTACAACCGCCACACCCAAAAATGAGGACAAGGACGGACTGAGTACAACTGAAATAGTTCTTACGTCTGTTGGTGGAGTATCTGCTTCAGCCGTTGTTGGATTTGGGATTTATAAAGTGGTTTTAATGTTTAAAGGTGCGATGGGTTACAAATATGTATTTTAGGGATGAACAAGCTGTGAAATCTAACCGTCAAGGTTATGATGCTTTCACATTTTTAAAAAAAATAAAAATAAACTTTCTATTCCTAATCTTCCTCGTCGTCTGTGTCCAGAGCCCGCTTGTTGGTAGTGGGAGGAACGAAATAGCGGATAATTTCATCATCCAGATTGGCCGCCTTCATTTTGACGGCAAGATTCTTAAAGAGTTCGTAGATGGATACTGTTCCTTGCGGCAGAGCATGCGTTGGTTTTGGCGGAAAATATGTTTTGTAGTTATCGCACGACCCATGTTTAAGAAAATGATCAATAAAATCAGGGCGGCTGATTTTCAGTGGCGTTTGTCGCTGAAGAACAAACGTTCGCGTGTAGAGCATATACAATTCAGTAGCATAGCCGGTCGGAATTTCGATTCGTTCGCATTCAGTGCCGAAAAATTCTTTCTCAGCAACGGACGATTCAAGGCTTGGAAGACACCGGTTGTGGGCCCGGCAATAATGAGGATTTGTAATAACAAACGATTCAGTCATGGCTTTCAAATCAACTGTTTCGGAAATGTCCGGATTGGACGCCTTCCCCGTTGCAATCATGCACTTCTGGGAATGAAAACAAGGCACATAGCCCAAAAATCCAGTTTCAGCTTGCCCGCCAATAGCGCCCAGTGTTTTTAAATTCACAGCCGTGCAGCCGCGCATGGTGGGTGTGCCTGGAAAATGATGCGACAGCGTTGCTGGTTTAGTAATGTCCCGCGGATGGATATTTTGGACAGGCGTGTTGATGGCAAGCGCTTGTCCGCACGTCTTGTTATATTGAAGAAGACTGAGCCCCTGTTCAAATTCGTTTCCAAGTTCATTGATCTGTTCATTGTTGGCGTGGCGGCTGAAAATATAGGTTTGGTCAGACGGGATCAATAAATATTCATCGTCTTCATCGTGGGGAAAACAGTCGTGCATATCCGGGTACTTGGTCCGAAATTGCTCGAATTGGGTGTTCATAATAGAAAGAACATCCAATTCATTAGTTGAAAAGACATAATCCAGCGGTTTTGCAAAAAAGATCAACGACTCGCCGTTTTTTTCCAAATAGTGCTGCCCAGAACGCGAAGCCGACGTTTTGCAGATATCGTTTAATTTCGTGTCAACATCAGCGGGTTCGTATTCAGGCATGTGGTCGCGGATATTCTGCTGAAGTGCCGTGTAATTCGCGCACCGAAGAACATAGTAAGATTTGCCGCCTTTGCGCACGCTTCGAGGCAAAAAGGGCGCCATCACGTCAAAATCAACGAGTTCTTTGATGAGACGCATGATTTTCTTTTGAATATCAAGAGCGCCGTTACACACGGGCATGGCGCTTGAAAGCGCGAGCACAATAAGTTCAGTAGAAACAAAATTCGCCTGCTGCAAAAACATATACTTCTTCAGCGTATTTTTTCCAATAAACGTTTTTTCAAAATTGCCTGTTTGCAAAAGATGAAAAAGTTTGTTGTTGGCCAGATTCAAACTGTTGCGAACGATGGCGCCAACTTTCCGCGGACTCATTAAGATTTTCAATTCTTCGGGAAAATCTCGCTGCGCCAAATCAGATTCCAGCGCACGAATAATAAACACCTGCCACAGACTAACACTGGCATCATTTGCAAGACCAAACGCAATAAGTGCATTGTAAAACGAAACTTCAGCGTTCCGGAGCTGGTTGGCCGCATACATGCTTTCCAGCTCGTCGGGGACGCTGTTCACATCAAGCGGGCAAACGGCGCTAGCAGAATGCGCAGGCGCTACCGTGCTGCTTTTAACATAGAAGCACTGCATCCGCGACGCGCCTGCATTTGAGCCTGAATTCCCGTTCATGGCCATGAACCGCGAACTTTTGCAAGCAACAACGCGGGTCTGAACTTTGTTGATCTTGTTTCCGCGCTCATCTTCGTGCGGCGTGATAACCTGGTAGGTAATACAGCCGCGGCTAGCTTGCGTCAGTTTCATAGCATCGCCATCTTTGTCCGCATGTGACCCCTTTCCAGGCTGAAAAGCCCCAGCGCCATCATCTGTAAATGTGATGCGGCCGTTTTGAGGCGCTTCGCCAATAACACGCCCAGCAACAACAACAGGATTAAGCGGCATCGTGATTGCGCGCGCACTAGCTGCATCCATGCTGTACTGACTGACATCATTCACCAACGCGCTGATCATGTTGAGCAAATTTGATTTTCCTTTACCTGCTGTGCCGGTGAAAGCTGTAATGTCGCTGTCGCCGCCAAAAATGCGGCAGCTGCCACTTGCGCTCAAATACGCCAACGCCACAACAACATGGTTGTCGCGCAATCCAGCACTGTGCAAAAGCGCAATAATCTGTGTAACATTGTGGTGAATAACGCCCGTACCCGGCACAAGCTGCCGCCCAGCATAAAACCCATCCATGAGTTTGTCGCTGCTTTTTTTGGCGCGAAGACGGTCGATTTCAGAAAACAGGTCGCGATAAATACTTGGAAAACCAGGAACAAACGGATTGGAAAAAAGCATCCGCATATACTTGTGGCAGTAGCGGTAAATGTGCTCCCAGTCTTCTAACGATGTCGCCAGACTCAGCATTTGCCGGAATAATTTGCTGCAAATGGCAGGCAGCGGCGACAGCAATTTTGAGGGATCTTTGAACGAAAAACCCCGCGTTTCACTTGCCACATACAAGGAGTCGTGAGATTCGCCGATCATTTTCACGTCAAAATCGTCCTGCTCAAGAACACGCGTTTGATTGATAATACCAGGCAGCATAAAAAGAGCAAGCTGATCTTTTCCCGTCGTAATGGGAAGATGGTAGATTAGTTTGTATCTGACAAAATCCATCGGCGGCCGGAAGTCGCGGCCGTCGTCAATTTTCAGGCCAGGCGTAAATGGCGGGTACTCGAATCCATTCACCTTTTGCAGGTTTTGCACAACCTTGGAAAGGGTGAGATGGGCCACAAGCATTTTCCAAATCTGGTCAGGCAGCATCGACTCGTCTTCCGCAACTTCAACATGCTGTGCACCAGTTGCAGCCACTGCCTGTTGAAGGTCGTGGATCGTGTGAAACATGAGTTGAGTAGCAACATCTGGCGGCAGACCGTTTTTCCCGATTTTCACGCGCGGCGTTTCCAGCACCTTTTTAAATCCAGCTTTTGAAAAAATTCCAGACCGGTCGTTGCTTTCGCCGTCTTCTTCATTGGTCACCGCAGGTTTCTGTTCTTGCATGGAATTGTTGTCTGTAATCAGACGAGACACAACGCCCTTGAAAACAATCTCAGCATCTTCAGTTGGAAAAACAATAATCATGATGTAATACAACATAAAATTCAGCGTTGTTTCAGGCGTGTCAAGCGTGTAATTATTGTCTGAAAATAATTTCCATTCAGGCAAGGCGCAGAAATACATTTTCAGGCGCGTCTCACATGCCGCCGCATACAACAGTTCTGTCAACGACAAAACTTGGTTTGCGCGCTTGTTTCCCATAAACTGCTCAGAAAACCGTTTTCCAATTCCAAGCGGAAAAACTCCAGCGCCGCCAATCGGGACGGCCAAAATCGTAGTGGCATTATCTCCTGGCGTCGCATCTAGCGGATCTAAAATTTTGGGGTGCATCCCGCACGCACGTCAAAGTTTCCAACCCCTGTCCTGTAAAATGACCGCGGCCATCATGGTAAATAGTCGAGTGCTATTGCGATTATATATTCTGCAAATTTATTAAAAATAAACAAAAATGGACCGCAGATGTATTTTTGACGCCTTTCGTGCACTGTTTAAAAACAGCAGCCCGTATTTTATTTTCCATCCATTGATACGCCAATTATTATAATACCAAAAGAACAAATTTTTATTTTTGAAATGGTGTCTACTTGGTGCTTTTTTATACTGCGGCTATTTACGCTGCTTAAAAAGCCACACTTACATCCCTCACAATGGCAAAAATAAAGTATAATAATTTCGCGCTACATCCCAAACAATGTTGGGGGATGTATTCGTGGATCCACCACTTTCCGTGGTGGGCGATTGTCTGGTCATTTGCGTATTCAGGGTTGTCGGCGCTTGTTGTGCTCCTGTATAAAAATGTCATTGTTAATTACACGATCAATCAATATGAAGGCGCACACGAAATCATGTTTAATTATATTATTTTAATTATTGCCTGGCTGATCACTGCTCGTCCCGTCTATGCTTTAGACGTGCATGACAAATTAACCGAGAAACTGCACATCATCATGGAAGCCTTGTTTGACTATTTAAAAGAAGAAAATTCAGAACGAGGAAAATTGGATTTGAAAAATTTAAATGGCAATTGGGCCAGTGTTTTTAAATATATAGTCACGTCTATTTCTACCGACGAAACAGAATTTCAAGGAAAATTTGATGCGCCCAATTTAAACGACAAAAACATAAGAATGATCAGCACCGAAAGCGCCGATAAACTAAAATTGATTTTAAAAGATTTCCGAGACTTTCAAATGAGACAAACCTTTGCGTCTCCGCAAGCGCTGCACGGCATGTGCCATGTGTTGCTTTTTACATTTCACGTTATCTTGTTGCCGATTCTTCTCTACGAAAACGAAAGCTCTTTTTGGGCCACGGTTATTTCTAATTTTATACTAGCTGTTTATTCGCATGGCTGTATTCAGGTTGCAATTAATCTTGAGAACCCTTACCGAGATGTCACAATACACAAAAATAATCTAGCTACCACGCGCTTCCAAACAATATACCATGAAATTACAAAATCCTGGGAAGTTGTCAACAAGAGCTTTTCCGGCTACTCGTTGAAAACCGACCTGGAAAACCACTATTTTAAAATTTCAGATTGCACCGGGGATGGATCATCTGATGACAACACCAAATTTGTCTGATGACGCACCTGAAAACATTAACCAGCTATGTTTTTGCCTGCAACTAAAACCCACAGCTGTTACAGAACAAACCCACATTGCGTCGTGCCTGCGACCGTATTTAATAAACACATCGTTTGACTTTTCATCCTACATCCGCGACCCTCAAAAATTCTACCCTCTTTTAACATCAACTGCAATATCTACCCACGCTGATCCTTTTTCGCAATACGACACAACCGACACCTCGCGCGATGCTGGCTTTGAACGCATCGATACTTTTATGACAATTATAAACTACATTCGCACCAACTGCCAGGGATGCACTATTTTCTACGGCGTGACCGATACGCTGCTGCGGCACATGTTTTCGCAACTGCTACCGGTGATTGTTGGCGATAAGCGCTTTCTGATCAACCCCAACAAGTACTACAAATATGCCCAACTTACCCAGGTGCCTGTCCGATCGTTTATAACGACTGCGCGCCAGATTGGGAAAACTACTACCATGGCTATTGTCATCAGCGCTCTGATCTGCGTCGCGGACGGCATGGATTTATGCAAAATATATGCGCGCACTCAAAATCAGGCTGTCAATTTATTGTCGGAATTAAAAAGCATTTTTTTTCGCATCCCGTTGCATCTGCGGCCCCGCGAAATTCTAAAACAAAATGAAACAACGCTCAGTGTCATCAGCAACGCTAACGGCTTGGCAGCAACCGTCATGGCGGCGCCAGGAAATGTCGAAGGTATCCGCGGCCACAAACCACGCGTCATTGTTGTTGACGAATACCAATTTACTTTGCCGGAATTCTGGACGCAGCATATTTGGGCCCTGACGCAAGTGACTTCGCGTGTCTTGATCTGTGCAAGCACGCCAGGCGAACCAGGATCATACATGGCCGCAGAAACAAACAAAATAAAAAACACGCCGCACCTCTATCCCGAAAGCCGCGTTCTTGATTTTAGTCTTGTGTGCCAGAAGCACCGCGACGAAGACACCCCGCTTCTGTGCCGCTGCAAACTTGAAAATCTGCCGCCGTGGAAAAATGTTGCGGCTATCCGCCAGGCGCAAGGCCAATATGGAGACGGCAATACGGGCGATTTCATCCAAGAAGTTTTGGGCGAGCCCGTGTCTTCTGGCACGCGAATTTTTGATCCTAAAAAACTAGCTGCCGTGTTTCAATCGCCGCCTGTCTCGTTTCATGGCCGCGCGCAGGGAAATGTCATCTACGTCGCAGTCGATCCAAGTGGTGGCGGCGAAAGTGAAATGGCTATTGCCAGTATTTTGTACACGGCCGACAGCCAAATTGTGATTCTCGCCCTTGATTCCGCCATGACAAAAAAATTAGGTGCAGTGGATATTTCCAATTTCGTGCGGTCGCATTTACGCAATTTGCGCAGAAATCATTATTTGCACGGCTGTATTCTCGTGCCCATTGTTGAAGATCAGGGCGGCGTGCCGATGGCGCAAACAATATGCGATATTTTCAGCGAACAGGAATTTGTTCCGTCAATCTATTTATTGGGTCACCGTGTTGATGCATCCTGCCGAAGCGACGGCGTGCCTACGACTAAAGCCATCAAAGAAAATATGGTTTTTATTATTGAAGGCTTGCTCTCCGACATGCGCATTAAAATGCTCGACTTCCTACAATGCACAGGAAGCCGGAACGCGCTTCAAGCAACTGGCTCTTCGCCGCCGCAAGAACTGCTCGCGCTTTTATTGTCGCAGATGACCAACCTCTTCTACGACGAAAAAAAACACATCACCGGAAAACTTGGACCAGGCTTCAAGGACGATCTTGCCATGGCTTTTATGCTCGCTATTTACTGGAGCAATAAACTGCGAACTTCAACTCCATCACTTGTCTCGGGCGAGATCGTCTATGATCCACACGGCGCATTTAATTATTACTGAATGTTTTATCTCTCGCGGCGTTGGAGCTATTTACGCGCGCCGTCTTTCCTACGTGTAAATATCAAAAGTCAGTATGGGCAATACTTTTGCAACAGGCGCAGGACGCCAAATTCCACCGATTTCCGAATTTCAAAAAATTAAATCCCATTTAGAAATAGGAATGAAAAATTTAAAGGAAACATCAAGAGAGGATTATGATAAATTGAAAGTACATTTTAAGAAAATCTTTGATCATGTCGGCACAAGCATGAATAGTAAAAAAAATAAAACAAAAATGCCAACGCTGCCATCTAGCGAAAACGGCGCTCAGCCCAAAAAAAGTGACATGAAAAAAATAAGCGAGTATTTACACCATCATTTGGAGGAGGGCATCGATGCTGGCAAAAAAGGGTTGGAATTTACAGAAAACGAATTTAAAAAATATAAAAAAAAACTGCATTCAAAACTTGATGAAATATTATTATTAAAACGAAAAAAATAAATTTATTATAAATTCCATTCAATGCCCGTTTCATTTGTACTCCAAAGAATATTTCCTATCAGCACAAAACCACTGTGATTATTTTCTTTTGTCAAAGTACAATATTGCCTTTTTGTCATTTTATGTTTTTGCGTTAAAAAGTCAACACAGTCAGGAAACGAAAACATAGTTATTGCATCCGCCAATTCTGATTCTTGAGGCCATGCCAGTCCAAGGCACATGCCCATCGAAACTAAATACGAATTGTAATTTTGCCATTCTTGCGGCCAATGCAATTGTAAATAATTTTCCAAAAATAAAAACCACACCTTATATAATTCCTGCACCGTTGTCGTTTTTTTAATTTCCTTTTCAGAGCGCAGAAACCTCTCCATAAAAATTTCCACATTCGCGCATTTCGCGCCTGTTTTTAACATTCAACTAAATTTCCAAAAAAATTGTCGCAACTTTTCGT
>Ga0209632_10004462_pt1 | contig 12396 bp, 14 predicted proteins | sample COG_10_FD_184754 | JGI IMG/M metagenome (GOLD analysis project Ga0209632, IMG submission 184754) | Pelagic Microbial community sample from North Sea - COGITO 998_met_10 (SPAdes) (version 2) | ecosystem: Environmental > Aquatic > Marine > Neritic zone/Coastal water | place: Helgoland, sampling...
GGAGCCGGCCTAATATCGACCACGCTTTGCCGTAGATCGAGTGTGAATGGGCGGCCGCTGTGACGTCGGGGCGTGCTATGTGGATACGCGAATGAATCGCGAAGGCAGCTTGGTTCAGAGCGCCGTTACCTTCCACGATCGTTCCATCGTGGTCGACCTTGATGAGATCCGATACGCACATGAGTTTGAAGGATCGACCCACTGGGTTCACCCAGAATTGATCGGGGTCGATCGGATCGCGCACGGTGATATGGCCGGCCACGCCTTCGTCAAATCCGAAGCGTCCGAAGACCCGAAGCGCGCCGGCAAGTTTCGTCTTTCGTTCGACCAGTTCCTCTTCGGGGCTGCGCTCGGGCGCCTGCATGATCGACGCGAGCCCACTCAGTTCTTCGCTTTCAGAGGCGCCTGTGTTGCTGGCGTCGGCTGTGGATACGGAATCGGGTGCAGACATTGTGGCTCCTCGGGGTCGTGACTGGGGCTGCGGGGCGGGTACAGGGGCAAAGATAGCGGCGAAGATAGGAGCAAAAAGAGACATGCTGAGGCTACGTCATCTCTTAGCGTGCTTCGAGCGCCTTCGGGCCCTCGCGCGGGGATGTCGTATTGATTACGGAACCCGAATGATCCTCGGTGGTCCCCTCTTAAAACGAATCACACGCATTACTGGCGTTCCGGCGCGAGGTGAACCCTTGGGATTGGACGGCATTGATAGCGGGCTCTTGGCGCGTGGCGAATGCATGGTTGTAGCGATGGTTGGCGGATTCGTGTCGACTGGCTTGAAGCTGTTCGTGAAGCACTTCGCGTCTGATAGATCCTGTCGTGTATGCAGTTAGGTAACCGCGACGATCTCGAATGCGCGGCGACCGCGAGGGGTTGTCGCGACGCCTTCGTCACCCGGCTCCAATCCGAGCAATGATCGACCAAAAGGCGATACGGGGGTGACTGTCCTGATCGACTGTCCATTGGATTCCAGATCCGTGCCGCCTGCGCCAGGGACGACGAACCAGACTTCGCGGTTTACCCCGTCTTTCACTTCGACGTCGAGTTCCACTAGAGAGCCAACAGCGATAGAACTCTCTGTATCGAGGTTGCCTAATTCGAGTCTGGTTAAGGCTTCGAGATTCCTGCCAAGCTCCTCGACCCGGTCCGCGAGGCCGCGAGCTAGATAGCTTTGTTCCGTGGCACGAGTGTCTTTCGCGTGTTCCGCGCGGTTTTCTTCATGGGTGGCGGCTTCTTGGGTATCGAGTTGACGACGTTCAAGAGCCCTTAGATCCGTTTGAATCTTGGTGACTAGGGCAGCAAGAAGGCTCGCTTTGTCGAATAGTACGCGAGCGGAGTTCATCGCGGATGGCCCTTCGAGGGGCGCGGAGATATGGTGCCCCACACCGAGCGACTCCCGTCGCCTGCGGTATGGAAAGGATCGATGTGCTGAAGCTCTATCACTTGCCAGGGTCTCGTTCTTGTCGCGTGCTCTGGTTGATTTTTGAACTCGGTCTCGAATGCGAAATAGAGAAGATGTCGCTGGCGGACGGCTCTCTGCGGACAAAATCGTACCGAGAGCTCAATCCACTTGGTAAAGCACCCACCCTCGATGACGGTGGGGTCGTGCTCTACGAGTCTGGTGCGATCGTAGAGTATCTGCTTGAGAGATATGGTGCTGGCCGCCTAGCGCCGGCCGTAGGCAGTGCCGGTCGCGCACAATACCTGCAGTGGCTGCATTGGGGGGAAGCAACGCTCCTGCCACCAATCGCGGCGATCAATGGCAATCGCTTCGTGCTCGCCGAATCGGATCGTAGCGAGGCGGCGCTCGATGTCGCGCGCCGCCAGTTGTCTCGAGTGCTGAACGTTTTAGGGGGCGTCGTAGCGAATCGTGAGTTTTTGGTTGGAGACGAATTCAGCGCCGCAGATATTATGGTCGGCTACGGAGTGAGGCTGGCAAAGATGGTCGGTGAGTTGCCCGAACAACCCGAGAGCATCCATGAATGGCACGACGGACTGGCAGCGCGCCCCGCCTATCAGCGAGCCTTTGACGGCGGGTTCGGAGGGTAGGCTTCTCACTGCCGATGTCCGTTCTGGAGTCGTCCCTTAGTCGTGTCCGAATAGGTTCTTTTTCGCCTCATCATCCATGCCGCCTTCCATTCCAGCGGCGAGCTCGGCGCCAGCGGCCAGGCCGCGCTGGAAAGCGGGACGCTCTCCCAGCTCTTCGAACCAGCGCCTCAGGTTTGGGAGATCATCGAGGCTCTGTGCGTGGTGGTCGCGCATCTGGATCCATGGCCAGCTCAAAATATCCGCCATGGAAAGCTCTTCCGCGATGTACCGGCGATCGGCTAGGCGCTGGTCGAGCATTACGTATAGGCGACGGGCTTCGGTGGTGTATCGCTCGATCGGATAGTCGAGCTTGGTCGGGGCGTAATTCCGAAAATGACCGGCTTGGCCACACATGGGGCCCTGGTTGGCCATCTGCCAATACATCCATTCGATCGCCTGGACCCGGAGCCGTGGATCGGCGGGCAGGAGTCGGCCAGTTTTCTCGGCCAGGTAGTGGAGGATGGCGCCGGATTCAAAGACAGGGATCGGGGGGCCACCGCCGGCGGGCTCGTTGTCGACGATCGCCGGAATTCGGTTGTTCGGGCTGATTTCGAGGAATGTCGGCTCGAATTGCTCACCGCGGGCGATGTTACACTCGACGATTCTGTACGGGAGCTCGAGCTCCTCGAGAGCAATGCTGACTTTCCAGCCGTTCGGAGTCGGGAAGTAGTGAAGATCAATCATGGGCGGAGCATATCAGTCGGGACCGGGGCGGGGCACGCGGGTAGTTCTGCAAAATATTGCGATAAGACTTTGATTTTGGGCCGAAAATCTGGGTTGCCTCGCACGGTTTTTTTATCGGTGGTGCGCATCTCTAAGGAATTTTCTGAACGATCGCGGAGGAAGTGAGTGCGGAGGGGCAGCGTGTCCCGTGCGGGGGTGGTAGAACGTGTTCCGGCCTCGTTTTCTAGGCCGCCCGTACGGCTGTTTTCACAGGAGATTCAGACATGTCCGAAACCATCGATTTGCTCAAGGAAGCCAGCGGCCTCCGACCTTTGATCGAAGCCCACGCGGATGCCGCGGACGATGCGCTGACGATGCCCAAGCCTGTGGTAGAAGCCTTCGCCAAAACAGGGCTCTTTCATCTTATGGTACCGAAGGCGTTAGGCGGTCACGAAGCCGATTGCTCGACGATCATGAACGTCTTCGAAGAACTCTGCCATCAGGATGGATCGATTGGTTGGAGTCATATGGCCAACGCCAGCGCGACTTCCTACTGCGCGTTCCTTCCGCCAGAGATCGCACGAGAGATGGTCGGCGACAGGCCGGGCTCCGTTTTTGCGGGACAATTTGCTCCGCGCGGATCGATCAAGCGAGAGGGCGATGGGTTCCGTGTAAGCGGCGAGTACGGTTTCGGGAGCGGCAGCAGTCATGCCTCCTATCTTGGGGGGGGCGGCATCTTGATGGGAGAAGATGGTAAACCGGAAATGCTACCCAGCGGGATGCCCGCCTATCTTTGTTATTTCGTGCCCAAAGACTGGGTTCAGATGAAGAATGGTTGGGACACGATGGGGCTGCGTGGCACAGGTAGTTTCGACTACGAAGTGCCGGACCAATACGTCGACGCGAAGTACACCTTTTGGCTCTTCGAGCACGCCGCACAAACGGGCGGACCTTTTTATGGCCTAGGCGCAACGGCGCTCGCGGGCCTTGGTCATGCTGGCTGGGGGCTCGGTGTCGCGCAGCGTGCTCTAGACGAGATCGGAAAGATCGCGACGGGCGGACGATCCCGCATGAGTGGCGGCGCGATTCGCGACCAGCAAATTTTTCAGCGTGAATACGGAGAACGCTGCTTCGCTTTGAAGTCGGTCCGCGGCTTGGTGCACGAGGTTTACGCTCGAATGGAACGAAGGCTCCACGATGGCGAAACCTTGAGCAAGGTAGATAATGACGAGATGATGGGGGCAGTCGCGTATATGACTCAGGTCTGCGAGGACATCGCGCTCTGGTCGTACCGCTTCGCAGGGAGCCAAGGACTTCGGAACCCGAGCGTCATTCAGCGATGCTTCCGCGACATGATGACGGGCGGGCTGCATATTTTTGTGGATCGCAAGAGCTATGAAGAGCACGCAAAGAACGTGCTAGGCGCCCTCGGCTAGCCGCTTCGGCCACTAATGATTTTGAGCGAGCGCGTCCGGTGCGGCGCGACTCAGGAGTAGAGATGGATTTTGGATTGAGTGAAGAACAGGAGATGCTTCAGGAAACGGTGCGGGGCTTCGCGCAGAATGAATGCCCCACGACTCGTTTGCGGGAGCTCTTCGATGAAGGAAATGGACACGACCCAGCACTTTGGCAGGCGCTTGCCGAGATGGGCGTAGCTGGCTTGACGGTTCCGGAAGAACAAGGCGGAGCAGGGATGGAGTTCCTTGATCTCGCACTCGTCGCTGAAGTATTAGGCGAATTTGCGCTGCCTAGTCCCTTCATCGGACATTCCCTAGCGATCCAAGGCATCTTGCTGGCGGGTAGCGAGGCTCAGTGCGCGTCGCTTTTGCCGGCTCTCGCAAGCGGGGAATTGATCGCGAGCATCGCGCTTCAGGAAAGCGACGTCGTTTGGGCTCCCTCCGATTGGACAGCCAAGTTCGAAGGCGACCGGCTTTCGGGGACGAAGACATACGTTTCTCATGCGAAGGTTGCTGACCGCCTGCTCGTGGGTGTCCAAGGCGGTGAATTCGTCTGGGTCGATACGAAGGCTGAAGGTGTTGAGATTGAGGACTTGGGCGCGATTGACCGCACGCAGCCGATGTCCAGGGTGACCTTTACGGGGGCTCAAGCGATTAAGCTCGAGGGCGGCCCTGGGACGGCGAGTGGTCTTCTCGACGCCGCCGCAGCATTGCTTGCGGCGGACGCATTCGGTGCGGCGTCGAAGCTGATTGACCTGGACGTGGCGTACTCACTTGAGCGCGAACAATTCGGTCAGCCGATCGCACAGTTTCAGTCGATCAAGCACACGATTGCGCGACTCGGCTTGGACATCGAACCGGCTCGCGCGCTTTACTGGTATGCGGCACACGCACTCGATCACCTGCCGGCTGAGGCTTCGAGGGCAGCTTCAATTGCGAAGGCGCATATCACGGATCGGGCGATGAACGCCGCTCGCGAATCCGTTGAGCTGCACGGCGGCTACGGCTTTACCTGGGAATGTGAAGTTCAAATGTGGTTCAAGCGAATCATGGTCGACCGTGCGATTTACGGAACCCCCGATGAACACCGCGACCGAAGTGCCGCGCTGGGAGGCTACTAAGATGGATCTTGAATACAGCGCCGAACACGAAGCCTTCCGCGAGGAGGTCCGGACTTTCCTGAAGGGATGGCCGCTGATAGGCGACGAAGCAAACCTTCCTAAAGAAGAGCAGGAGCAGATTTTTCGCAAGCGCGGAATCGATGCGGGCTATGTCTACCGATCGGTTCCGAAGCAGTACGGAGGTTCGGAGCAGCCCCAAGACGCGATCAAGGATCAGATAGTCATCAAAGAGTTTTACGCCGCGAACGCGCCGCGTGATCTTCTGAGCCAGGGTGCAGGCTTGCTCGTTCCGACATTGCTCGAGTTTGGTACCGAAGAGCAAAAGGAACGTTATGTCCCGCCAGCGCTGACTGGGGAGCAGAATTGGTGCCAGGGTTACAGCGAGCCTGGCTCCGGTTCCGATCTGGCCTCGCTGCAGTGCCAGGCACGCCTCGAGGGAGACGAGTGGGTAATCAACGGCCAGAAGATCTGGACGTCATCGGCACAGCGCGCTCAGATGATGTTTGGCTTGTTCCGGACGGAGCCGGATGCGAAGAAGCACGAAGGCATCTCGTATCTTTTGATTCCTATGGACACGCCCGGGGTCGAGGTTCGTCCGCTGCGCGAAATGGGCGGCGGCTACGAATTCAATGAAGTTTTCTTCACGGACGCCCGCATTCCGGCGGGCAATATCGTGGCGGCTCGTGGGCAGGGATGGCAGGTTTCTCGCGCCACACTCGTCCACGAACGAAACTTGATTGGCAACCCGAACATGATGAACGAGGCGCTCGCTGATCTGATTGCGCTGGCCCGGGAACGGACCTTAAACGGTCGGCCTGCCATTACCGATCCCGGCATTCGTCGACGCATCGCGGAGATAGAAGGCTATGTCGAAACGAGCCGGCTTTCGAATATGCGACAGTTCACGGCAGCGAATCGCGGCGAGATGATCAAGGCGATGCGGCCCATGATGATGAACAAGGTGTTCTCTACGGATGCTATGCAGCTCATCATGAAGTGCGCGTATGACCTGCTTGGTGGCGACGGCGTGATTGCGCCCACGGATGCGGACAACGAGGGTTGGGGACAGCGTGATTCGACCGCGAGTGGATGGGTGCTTCGGTACATCTTCTCTATGGGCCCCGCAATCGCGGGTGGTGCTTCAAATATCCAGCTCAACATCATTGGCGAGCGTGGTTACGGCTTGCCGAGAGACATGCGTCCGCCGAAGTAGCTCGCGAAGCGTAGAATCGTAGAATTGGTTCCTAACGAAGGCGTCGAGTGAGAGCTCGGCGCCTTTGCGCATTTAAGGCGCAGGGCCTGCGCGTCTTTCATTGGCTGGGTTGGCTTTCTCAAGGGGTTTCGTGGATCGGCCGATTAGGGCGCGAATGGACGCGAATCTCAATAAGACATTTCGGAACGCCAGCATTAAGCTCGTGGGTGGACTGCTGATCGTGGTCGGCTTTATCGGTATGGGTGTCGTGACGGCGGATCCACGTGGAATTCAATCTCAAATTGCGGAGCTCGAAGCGTTCGAAGAAGAGATGAAGAGCGATGCTGATAGCCGTGGTGAGGCACTTGCCCCAGCTGCTCGTGATTCTTTGATAGCGCTCGTCCGTAGCGTGATTCCGGGTGGCGCGATCGGCGGTCCCGATCTCGACCGACTCGTCTCCTGTCGCCTAGATGGCGGCGGCATCCAGTTCATGCGCGCAGGCGACTGTCGATCCCGCGGCGGTCGTCCGAAGGACTTCGACCCGGAGCAGTAGCGCGGCGCACGGTCGATGTGTTTGATGTTGTCGACGCCTAGATGCCGTTGGTGTGGGTGGGGCGCCGACCGAGTGCGCTTGGGCTTATGGGCGCGCTAGGGCCGTCTCAGATTGCGCTGGATCGGCCTTTTGTGCGTCATTCGATCCGCCAGCGACTTCCGGTTCTGCATCGTGGTCGACCCGACGGAGAAGGCAGCTCGAAACGACGCCTAACGCCGCGAATCCGGCGCCAACGAGATAGGCATCGCGGAACGTTTCGGCGCTCGGCTCAGTCCCTATGACCGCGGTCAAGATCGAGATGCCGAAGACGGCGCCGATCCCAGTGGTCGTCGACATAGTTGAAACGGCGATCCCGTGGTCCTGTTCAGCCACGGAAGAGGCGACCATCGTTGAGAGTGAGGGCTGGGCGAGTCCCATGCCCATGCCGGCTAGGACGAGACCGGCGACGATGGCCATCATGCTTTGCGCTGCTGCGCCGACAGCAAACGCGAGCATCGCGCCGAGCACGAAGACGCTGCCCGCGATGATCATGGTGCGCTCGCCGAATTTTGCACCAAGAGACCCGCCGACCGGAGACGTCGCAGAGAGGGAGATCGGGCGTAGGATCGTCCACATGGAGACGCTGATCTGATTAAGGCCGAACATGCCAAGCATGATGAGTGGGCTTATGATGAAACCGCCCATGTAGGCGAATTGCATAAGAAACCCCGTGAGCAGCGGGAATGTGAAGTTCCGCCGGGTGAGGAACTCAAGCGGCAGGAGGGGGTGCGGTGTGGCTCGCTCGATGCGCACGAAGAGATAGAGGAAGAGAGGGGTTGCTACGAGCGCGAGGATGACTCGCGGGTCCGACGCACCCCATGCGGGCATACGGTTCGCGCCAAAGGTGAGAGCAAAGGCTGCAGCCGCCAACGCTGCAGCGCCGCGAACGTCGAGCGCTATGTTCGTACGCCGTGGAGTTTCAACTAATACGACGATTGCGACGGCACACGCTAGAGCTGATAGGCCGGCTTGGATCATAAAGATCGGGCGCCAGCCAATCCATTCGATCAAGACGCCGCCGATCGCCAGACCAAGGACTGGCGCGCCCGCGATCACGACGCTCATCCAGCCCATGGCCTTCACGCGTTCGCGTCGGTCATACATGCGGAAGAGGATCGCCATCGACGCGGGCATAGTGGCCGTGCCCGCAAGCTGCCCGAGCGTGCGCAGCCCGATCAGGCTAGTAGCATTCCAGGCGAAGGCGGTTGCTGCTGCGGCGAGCGTCGCGCAGAAGAAGCCGATCAGGTAGACACGACGATGACCGTGCAGATCGCCAAGCTTGCCGAGTAAGGGGGCCGAGACGGCTTGCGCCAACATGGGCGCTGCCAGCACCCAGGCGATCGTCGTAGCGTCACTGCCTAGATCGTCGGCAATGGCTTGAAGAGATACGCCGAGGATCGTCATGGTGAATGTCGTGGCGAAGCAACCCGCTAGGCATGTCCACAAGACCCAGCGACGATGCGATGGGCTTTCAAGCGCACGGGTGCGAAGCCGCTGCCAGGCGGGAAATATGGCGGGGCGCTCGGAGCGCCTCTGGCGATTGTGTTGCGATTCCGGCACGCCTTGGGCAGGCGAATGGCCGTCGGAAGAACCGTCTTGAGATGTCCGGGCATCCGGGGCTCTCGGATTGTCCATATGAACTTTCGGGTGGGGTGCGCGCAGCGCAGCATAGCGGGTCGCTTCGTGTTCGGCGGTTGGGAAGAACTGCCGGCCGACGACGAGAGTCCTTTCGATTAGCAAGGCCGAGCACCATGACAAAGCAGGGAGGCCTTTTAACGCTGGTACTTGCTTTGCAATTGCCGCTGGGTGCGCAGGTCACGGCGCGTCCGCGGGCGGTAAGCTGGCTATGCAGATTAAGATCGACGCACCGGTAGGACCTATGGCGCCTCCAAATACTGATGCGCTGGAGGCCGGCAACCAGGAGGCCGGCGGTGCATGGCGGCCCGTTGCGACCGAAACCGAGAACTCGTCGCGAGGAAGTGAGGGCTCGTTTGAGCCCAAGGTTGGGCTCGGTATTGAGAGCTTCGGATTCGGCTCGATGCAGGGCATCAATTAAATGCTCGGTCGGCTTTAATCGACCAGAGACGAGGTGAATATTCTGACTGCTGTCTAGGGGGAGATAGGTACTTGCCTCGATGATCCCACAGGCAGCTTTTGCACAATTCGCGCCTGGTTGGATTTCTGCAACGGGAGCGCTGGCGCGCCTTCCAGGGTGACGAAGATTACGATGGAGTGCGCAGTTGGACAGCAATCGACCGGAGTGCACAGAGCAGCTGGCGGCTTGTTCGGAAAATCCTTGAAAGAATCCATTCAATTATCAGATCAGTGCGCCACGTGTTCCGCGAATGGGTCACTTATATCTATGACAGCTGTGGGAACACTGTCGCTTTCTTGGGTCAGGGACTTGGCTTCTTGTCTACGCCGCGACTTCGCGACGTAGCTCTGTATCCGCCGCTAGGCGGTCGTTCAGCTGTCCCGTCGATCACCCTTATCGACATACTTGGTCCTGCCGGACCGGGTCGTGGCGGCGCCGAACGACTTCTTTGGATGCCGGATGTGGGGATCTCTGCCTCACGCGAGGCGTAAGAAGTAGAGAGCGTTCTCTTGAGCGCCATTCTAAAACTTGCGTCGGCTGCGTTATCGGGAGACCTGCATTCAAAATCCGGGCGACGGGAAGTAGGTTGATGTTATGCCGGCGCATCTTTGCGTCTATTGAATAGGTGTGCGCTCTGCGCGGGCCCGTCCTGATCTCGCCCGAAGTCGAATGTTTGAATCCTTTCGAATGTTTGGTCCAAGGATGAACTAACAGTTGGATGGACCCAGCGGAGGGGGCTGTAAGCCTACTTCAAGCCTGTGCCAGAGCTGCGTCGGAATTTCGAAAAAACGGTAAAGGCATGCCCACGGAACTTTAATGCTGAAAGATGCTGGTCAGGAGTAGTCGTGTCTCGAATGTCCTCTGCGGTGGCGTATACGCTGGATTCATCTGGTGATATGCATACAGGAACCGAAAAAAATAGAACTGATAACGTTCAATCACTGAGATCGGCCGATCGCGAATCGGACACGGATCGCACGGGTGAATCATTATTCATTCCCGGGGAACCGCTTTCTGCTATGAGCGATCAGGATTTGCTCGAAGGGATTCGCGCAGAGAGCGAGCCGCATTTTGCGGAGCTCTATTCGCGTTATTTTCAGCGAATCTATAATTTCGTTTATGCGAGGATGCGCAATCACGCCGAGGCCGAAGAAGTCGTGCAGGAAACTTTTCTTGCGGTCTTCCGTTCATTCGGGAATTACAGCGGTCAGTCTTCGCTGCTTTCGTGGATCTACGGGATTGCGAAGAACACGACGAATAATCATCTGCGGCGAGCGAAGAGTCAGACGGAGCGCATTGATCTCGCGGACGACGAAGACCTTATGCCGCGAGCATCGATCGGGGAGGGCATGCCCGATGAGCAGCTCGACCTCCACCGGTTCCGTGAACTTTTGAATGAGCGACTCGAATCGCTCTCGGATTGGCAGGCCGAGATCTTCGAGATGCGCCATTTCGAGAATCTTTCGATTCCGGAAATTTCAAAGCGCACGTCGCGATCGAGCGACGCAGTTCGGTCGAGTCTGTATCGCGTGAAACGAATGTTCCTCGACGCCGCGTCGGCTAATTCGCTGAATAGCGGCTACGCGAATGGCGGGCTGGGCGCTCAGGTCCTGGTTTCGGGAGGAGCGCGACGATGAAACGAACCAACGAGGGTGTAGTAGGTTTGCGTGGCGCGAGCGATTTAAGCTTGGATGTCGCGGGGAGCCCACTGCATCAAGCGAAAATGGATGTCGCGTCTTTCCGCCATGCACTCAACGATCCGCTTTTAACGCGGGAATCGGATGCGGATCTGCTCGCAGAGTTTGAAGATTTCATATCTGGCGGCGAGTGCTCTCTGGACGGAACACTTCCTCTCCCCGACCCCGTCTTTCAAGAACGACTTCGTCGACGTCTCTGGCGAACGCAGCTGTTTACACATCAGCCGCACACTAGGAGCCTGCACTGAGCGTGAGCGTGCTGGCTTCATATGCGCCCAGCTAACGACTTTTCGATATTCCTGAGTCCCTGGTAGCCGGCCGGCCCCGAAAACGCCGACAACGAAGTACGACGCAGAGCCGGTCACGGAAGGGACGGATTCGGTCCGACACGGGGATCAGGAGGAGAGCTTTGCGTCGGTAATCGCCCTCCGGGGCGCCTGGCCCCCCAGGCGACGCCGCGCATGGGCCGAGAATGCCACTTTGGCGGGGCATAATCCTAACATGTGGCGATCCGTCAGAATTGGGGCAAGATCGAGACACGTTATTGAGACTGCAATGGAGTGCCCCCATGCCCACCGAACTATCCACTGAACTGCCAGCCGAAATTGATCCGGGCGAGGCCCTGATTCGTGACGATGCCTATTTCGATGACGGGCCTTCCCGTGAGCGTAGCTTCGATGCACGTCTGCTCTCTGAGCCGCTAACGCTCCTGCCCAGCCGGCCTCCGCTGGCCCTCGCACCGACGGATTCGGTGAAGGAGGCCATGCACGCGATGCGTAAGCGCCATAGAGGTTGCGTGCTCGTGACCGAAGACGGATCGCTCCGGTCGCCGCTGGCTGGGATCTTTACTGAGCGTGACGTCCTTTTGAAGATCATCGATTCGGGCCGCAATCCAGTCGACGTCGAATTATCCGAGGTAATGACCCCCGATCCCGAATCACTTCCGATTGACGCGAGGCTTGCCTGGGCGCTCAATATGATGTCGGTCGGCGGCTTTCGACACGTCCCCGTCACTAACGAACAAGGATGGCCGGCCTTTATTATCACTGTCCGTGACATCGTCGAATTCCTCGTCGAATCGTTTCCAGCGGAGATCCTCAATCTTCCTCCGGATTTCCGTCGCGAAAAGGGGCTGCCGCGCGACGGTGCCTGAGCGAGCGAGTCTCGGTAGAACGCCCTGCAATGAAATGCCCTTTCTTTCATTCAAGCTGGGAAACTCGAGTTGTGCGCGACTCCGGATGATGAATCCGGTGGGTTGAATCACGCGAACCCACCTAATCGCCTCGTCTGGGGGCGTGAGGAGATCGATGCGAATCTTTCGAACTGACTCCAAGGTTTGCGCAATCGACGCGGACACGGCTCATGAAACTCCTTGTCGGCCTTCATAATGCTAGGCCGGAGATCAAGTCGCGCCGATGATCTGGAGCAGCCCTAAATGAATATCACGGCGAGATAGGTCCCATGCTCCGCCTTGCGGAGCGCTTGTTCAGCGGC
>Ga0209632_10004463_pt1 | contig 12396 bp, 11 predicted proteins | sample COG_10_FD_184754 | JGI IMG/M metagenome (GOLD analysis project Ga0209632, IMG submission 184754) | Pelagic Microbial community sample from North Sea - COGITO 998_met_10 (SPAdes) (version 2) | ecosystem: Environmental > Aquatic > Marine > Neritic zone/Coastal water | place: Helgoland, sampling...
AAAAATCATCAGAATTTGATGGTAAATCATATGAAAAAGGAAAAGGGTCTGATTTAGAAAGAAACATATATTATGAGTTGTTAACTAAAATTATGACAAGTCAGCATAATAATCAGCCATATTATAATTTTGTTTATAATATTTTAAAAATTATTGATGGTCATCATTTATATCATACATTATATGGGGATGGTATTTTAGGTAGTTCTTTATTAGGTAAAAGAAGTAAAGAATTTCAAGAGAAGGTTAATACTTATAAATCGCTTTATTATTTAAAATTGACTGACGAAGAAATAATCGAAGAATTAGTTTTATACATGTACTTACAACCGCTTCAACTACCGTTTAATAATTTTAGATTAGAACCATCAACAACTTTTCAAAGATATGATGAAAGATCATTTAAATCAAAAGATCACAAAAACAAAATGAAGAAAAATGAATTATTAAATAAAGGAAAAGAAAGAGAACAGTTAGAGTATATGATGAATAATAAATTAGATGATTTTTACTATCTCTTTAATCCAGAACATTCATTTTATAAAAGTAAAATTAAAAATTTAGATGAATACTATACAGAGTTCTTTCCAGATAAAGATAAAGAAGAAATTGTTGATAAATATATAGAGGGATTTGAATGGGTTTTAAATTATTATTTCAATAACAAAATGGACAGTATTTGGTATTATCCATATATTAGAACACCATTATTAAGCGATATTGTTAGTTTATATCATCCGAAAAGTGATACATTAAATTTTAATCAGACTTTAACATTTAATCCCTTAGAATCAATTATTTTTATATCACCATTAGAACCAGATTATCCTTTAACTTTTTTTCCAGATATTGTATCAGATGAAATTAAAGAAAAAGTTCAACAATTCATGACTACTAATAGACAATTCTTTCTACCATTATCTGAAATTAATGTTAAATTACAAACAGAGATGGCTGATTTAACTGATTTGTTAGATTGTAGTGTATCAATATTCTTAAGTAAGTGTCATTTTAAGCTATTAGAAGATAAAACTGACCCAGTGCTATTTATAAAAAACTTTCGTAAAATAATACCACTAGAAGATCAACCTATTAAAAATATTAACACTTTTAAATGTGTTAACTTGGGTTTATAAAACAATAATTTATAAAATTAAATATTAAATATTTATTTTATAAATTAAATATCAATTTCTTCAGAGAAATTAGATTTATTAGAAATACAATTTAGTTTAGTATAAGTTAGTATAAGTGAATTCATTTTCTTTTGGATTTTATACTTGATAAGTCCATGATTTTCTACTAGACACTTATTTAAATTGTTTAAATCCGGACTACTTACATTAAATTCAGTTTTTGAATCATCAATTATTGGATTTTCGAAATATTTAAATGTTTCATCGTGATTTATACTTTTTCCTAATTTCTTTAATACTTCATCAATATTCTTACTCTCTTGAAAAATATCAAACATTTCAAAACAATTAGTATCAGTTATATGTTCACAATAGTCACATCCTAATAAAATACAAAATTCTATAAACTGTTTATGAGTCCAATCAAACTTTGTTTTTATTTTACTTAAACTGATTTCAACTGGATTTCGTTTGAAAGATGTCAAGTTCCTAATAATATAAGGTGAACCGAATGTTAATATATCCATGTCCTCAGTCAAAACTGCATCTACATGACCATTTTTTGCTAACCATGCACATTGAGAATCTGCTTCTTCTGGAGCATTAATATATGGAACACCCATAAAATCTAATAATTCTCTACAATCGTCTAATTGTTTTCTTGTTATGATTACACTACGCTTAAAATACTTTATTTTTTCTTCGTTTGTTTCTGCTAATGCTAGTTTTTCTTCTGCTTTTTTTCTTATATTCTTTCTCAAATCAAGAACTTTTCTTTTTATATCTGGAGGTTTACCGTCAAATACGTAAACTGGGATTATACCCTTATTTAATAGTTTTACTGTTTTATTAAATAATCCTAATACATGTGATGTTATTTCTCCTTTTTTATTAATAAGATCTGCACCAGAATTTCTTACGGAAATAACAACTTGATATAATAATATACTTATATCAATTGCAATTTTTTTACCTGTAAAGTCAGTTATATCTTTATCTTCTACTAACTCCGGGTAAGTATTTAAAAATTTTAACAAGTTTTTAATACCCATTTATAGGTCTATACTAAATACTATCTTATTTTTAAATAAATTAATCAATTTTTTTATGTTTTGTCAACAGGTCCAACAAATAAATTTAATAATTTTTTCATATAGAGATATATATATTGACTAACTATCAATGGGAAAATTAACATTTCTCTCATGGTTGGTACACTTTTTAATATCATAGGAACACCATACTTGATACCATATTTAGTAAAAAGTATAAGAATAAAAAATCTTATAATAATCATTGCAATATTTTTCATTATCATATTCACAAATAATAAAGACTTTTGAGCAGAATTATTTCCCCTATATCTAAAGAATGGGTCATTTCTTGGAAGACCTAATGCTAATTGTATCATATATTTTATTGGACCAGTAAATATCCATACAATACCATTTATTAATCCTGTCTGCATTCTATATATTAATGCAGTTTCATTCCAAAATAGATGTATTGAAATAACTATAGCCGGAAGTAGTACAACCGGTATTGGAATACCGTTCATTTCAAATAATATCTGCCAATATTTCATCAATCCTAGTATAAGCATCACAAATAGAAAAAAGGTAAATATTCCCACTTTAAATAATTTCGTAAATAGCAACCCGAAAAAATTAAAAATAGTTGTTATCATTCGTGGTATGATTTTAAAAATAAGGTCCATGGTCCACATTAGTAGTTTCCATAATAACATAACAAATTTAGTTAACATTCCAAACATAAATTTAGCTATTTTAACAATACCTGTAATAATCGATTTAAAAGCTTTACCAATAGATGCAAAAAATTTTGGTATGGCAGCTAAACTAAATCCTTCTATTACCTTTTTATCTCTACTTATAGCTTCAAACTCTTCTTTAACAGCATCTTCATATTTCTTAGGTATTAGTTTCATAAAATCTGGTTTTCTACCATCTTTAAAAAGAAGATGATGAATTTCATAATCATCATCTTCGAATGATTTTTCTTTAATTAGGGTATTAACATGTTTTAATAAAACCATCGAAATAATAAATTTCTTTTTAATAATAAATTTATTTTCAGGAGTTTTATTATCAAGTGTTCTCATTGTATCAAAGTTTCCTTTTATTCTTTGAACAGTGTTATCAATATACATTATATTTCTAATAGCGATTGGATTAACCTTGCTATCTTGATAATGTTTATGTAATCCATAAAAGTTATTGACATGATTTTCCATAAAAATAATACTTTTTTTCATTTTTCTTAAACTATTTTGCATTTCTTGTTCGTTCATATTTTTTTTCGTAAATTTGTTATTCATATTATAATTAAAAATAGATTTTATTTATTATTAGATATTTTAAATTATTCTTCCTCATGTCCTAAAATTTGTTTAGTCGTAAAATTATATAAAAACATGACAATCGCTCTAACTAATATAATTGGAAATAATATAAACTCCCTTAATGATGGAAAAATCTTGATAAAATGTTGAGAACCAACTTTCATTATTACTTTAAATGCTATAACAAACATCAATCCTCTCATAATAACTTTTCCAATATTATTAACTATCATTGCAAAAAATAAATTAATTTTAGTCCCAATATTTCTACCTCTATACCGGAAAAACCTATCATTTGGTGATACACCTATTACAGGAACAAAAAATAATTTTAGATAAGTATCAGAAAATTTCATTGTTGTATCTAATATCTTAAATTGAATGTTCCTTATAGTTCGAGTTTGTGTCCAGAAAAAATGTGTTGATAATAATAACGCAGGATATTCAGTAAATTCTGAAGGTACTGCATCTCCTAAATCACCTAATAGTAATTCCCAATACTTTTGAATTAGTAAATTCAATCCAAAATACATAAAAATAGCAGTGATACCTGTATATTTTGCTTTTAACCATAATAATTTTACAAAAGAAAACACTTTCGCTATCATCCGCGGTATCGTTTTCGTTATCAGATTAAAAAGCATCATAAGTAAATCAAAAAACAATTTTATTACTTTAACTAACGTTGTTACTATAAACAACACAATTTGCGCTAACATTTTAAATATCTTCATCATAGCATTAAAAATACTTTTAAAAATACCTACAATTTTATTAATTAAATTTTTGATAAAATTTACTGCTTTCATAAGACCCTTTTTAATTTTATTTAGTACCTTTTTGATACCCTTTACTATAGCCTTCCAAAATGGTTCAACTACTTTATCATCAGTATTTAATACATAGTCCATGTCTATTGATTTAAATTCTTCCTTAATATCTTCTTTATATTTTTCTGGAGCACGATCAATGGCCTCTTTTTCATCGTTATCAATCATAGACTGTACTTCAAAATCAAATGAATCAATATTATATTTCTTCATCATATTAACCAGATGTTCTAATAAAATAATACTAACTATACTCTTCTTTTTAGCTAACTCTTTCAATTTAATCTTTAATTTCTTCTTAGTTTTTTTACTATGTACCAGCTTCTTTATAATTGTTATTTGTTTGAAATTATATTTTATTTTTTCAATAACGATAGAAAAATAATATAAATTTCTCATAAATATCTGATTTAATTTTTCTTGAGGAATTGCGTCTAATAAATAATAAAATTTTTCATATCTTTTCTCTATAAATTTTAATGATAATTGTAATCTATCAATGTTTTCAAATATTTCATCATTTTTAATTTTGTTTTTCATAATTATATTTTAGTCTAGATTTAAAATTAAAATATTCTTATAAATTTTATTTTTATATATTAAAATACCGTATTAAATAAAATATCTAATTATAAGTATATGACATCCTATCAAATTGTTCAACCTTTTTACTATACATTAACAGCAGACACTGTTAATTCTGCAATTAAAAGTTTTGTAAAACTTCATCACGATCTTAATATTAATAGTATTATAATCAAAGACCAATCACAACACATTCAAGCTAATTTAAGATACTTTACTGAAGATGGTAGAAATCGCGTAGGCATTAACACATACCCATACAGTGGATATGTTTCTATGGGTCCTACTTATTCTAATTATATTCAACAACTTCAAGTATTACCAGGTGCCACAGGAACTCCATTAACACCTATTGTTCCTTCAAACACTTGGAGTAGTAGTTATCCATTAGCTCCATACACAACTGGTGTAGTTTCAAATGGATTACCACTATCTCCTGTCGGATTTGTACCAACTATTATAGACGTTAACTTTAGATAAATTTATTAATAAATTAATGTATTTATAAATTTAGTTCTGTATTTTTTTAGAATAATTCATTAAACTTGTCCATAACTCTTTAATAAATTCTTCTTCAAGACATAAGTCTTTATCAACGTTATTATATTTAATTATATTACCTATAACTTCTTCTTCTCTACCAGTATTTAATACTTTTATATTATTATCCTTTTTATGCTTACCAATCTTAATTGACACTTTCATTCTTTGTTTAATTATATCAATCATCTCATTATCTAGTTTATTTATCACTTTTCTATATTCATTTAAATCATCTGACATTTAATAAATAATTACTTTATTGTTTAAATATTATTCACTTGTATTTTTGGTTCAACTTGGTATCTTTTTGGTATATTAATAAAAGTAACATACTCTTTTTCATTTTGTTCATCCCCACTATTATATTTAATCTTCAGATTAACAAATAATTCTTTGTCTGTATTCAGCTTTAATAATAAACTTGGAATATACCCCTCCTTAGCTACTATATTTCCGGTATACTTAAACCCATCATCTCCCCAAATTCTAACATCTATATTTAATTCACTAGATTCAATATAGTCATAATGTGGAATAGTAATCGCAATAAAATTATAAGTTATATCTTTCTTCTTCGTTTTTCTATTCATATTTTTATCAATAATATCTTCATGTTCAGTGACTCTTCTTTGGGTAAAAAAATGATCAATTATATCATTATGATTATTTAATTTAACAGTATTTTCAAATTTTGCATTAAATGCTTCTTCTATATTTGCCATTAATAATATTATATTATATTTTTTTAAGTCTAATTTATCTATTATAAATATCTTGTAAAATACGAATATACGAAAAAATTGATTAAAATTCCTTCTTATCAAATAAATTATTATATAATGGATTCTCAATTCAATGAAAAGATAAGTAAACAACCAGTACTTAACGTCGGAATGCTAGGTAGTGTATCTGATGGTAAATCTACAGGTGTCAGAGCATTAACCGGTATTAAAACACAAAGACATAGTGCTGAAAAAACTAGAAATATTACCATTAAACCTGGATACGCCAATATGAAGATTTGGACTAATGGTGATAAATTTTATTCTACTGATTCTAAACCAGATGAATATAAAGTTGGCGATGAAGAATGTAAATTAGTTCATCACCTATCATTTGTAGATTGTCCTGGTCATCAAGAACTTATTCTAACTATGCTTGGAAGTATCAAATTAATGGATGCTGTAATTGTAGTTGTATCTGCAGCTGACCCAATTGCGAAAAAGCCTCAATTAATTCAACATTTAGCAGCTATTAAATTATCAGGAATAGATAATATTATTGTATGTCTTAATAAACTTGATCTGGTGACTAAAGAAGTAGCAATAGAAAGATATCAAGAATTACAAAAGCTTCTTGATACTTATAATATAGTGCCGAAAAGTATAATCCCAACAAGTTTTAATAAAAATATTGGTGTATCTTGGTTACTAAAAGAAATTTTAACACATTTCATGCCTCCAAAAGAAACAGAAAATGATGCCTGTTTTATGGCTACTAGATCTTTTGATATAAATAAACCTGGATGTGATTGGACAGAACTAAAAGGCGGTGTTATTGGAGGTAGTCTATTTAATGGTCGTCTTGGTATAAATGACATTATTGAGATTAGACCTGGTATCTGCGGAAAAGGCAAAGATGGAAAGTTAATTTCACAACCAATTAAATCAAAAATTCTATCAGTTAAAACTGATCAGGAGGAATTAGAACATATTTTTCCCGGTGGATTAATGGGAATTGGTACTGATATTGACCCATATTATTGTAAGGATGATATGTTGGCCGGGAATATGATTGGTCTAGAAGGAACACTACCTAGTGTATATGATTCTGTGCAATTGAAATATAATATTATCGAAGATTTTGGAGGTTTATGGAAACCAAAGCTAAATGATAATATGTTTCTACAAATTGGCACTTTATCAATTCCTTCTATAGTTACACTAGTAAATAAGAAAAGTATTAAATTAAATTTATCAAGACCCGCGTGTATTGATAGAGATATAAACATTATGATAAGTCATAAAGAAGATGGTATTATGAAAATTGTTGCTTCGGGAAAACTTGAGAATGGCAATAAGATAGTTGATTAATTTATTTTAAACTAATGATTTTTGAATTATTATCTTTCATAGTGACCTTTTGCATTAATATGTTGGTCTAAGGAATATTGATTAAATCCACTATAATCACATTCTGTACAATAAAATCGTTCATAGTGACCTTTTGCATTAATATGTTGGTCTAAGGAATATTGATTAAATCCACTATAATCACATTCTGTACAATAATACATCTCATCACTTGCTATACTATCATTCTCATTATCCCAATTAAAATTTTCATAATCAATATTATTATCTATACTATCGGGAACAACATAGAAATCATCCAATATATTATTACTAGTATTAATACAATCATTGTATGAACCATTTGGAAAATGAGGTCTACCAATAGTATCAACATCATTACTATCTAATATTTCATTGCATTGATAACAAAAATGAGTAACACTTCTATTATTTTCATGATGTGTCATTGAATTACATCCATCTATTTTTTCAATTAATTCGTGACATCCTGGACATTGAGCCCAATTCTCTTGTCCTGCCAGACTTAATAAATTATTAATTTCATCAGCGTTGACTGTTTCTTTTTCATTAATTTGAATCGTAGAATTACAAATATAACATTCTATTGAATTCTCATTAAAATCAAATGGAAGACAATAGGAAACATCACATTCATAACAAGATACTGTTTCACCTATTATTGTTTCCATTTGTCTTGATAATAATTTATTATAATCTTCATTTGACATCACACTTTGAATAGTATCAAGAGCTATTTCTTCTTGACAACATGGACATTTCCAAGGCAGTAAATCCCTATTTCTTAACAGAACTTGTCCTTGATTAACTAAACATTCTTGACACATATAGAAATGATCTTTATGAAGGGTAATAATTTCATTTTCATTAATTTCAGACATACAAATTAAACAATCTTTTGTTTTAATTTGTATCTCTTTTTTTTCTGGAATAATATTGTTATCACAAGCTATAAAAACTTCGGGTGTAAAGTTTTTGCATTTTTTGTTTGAACAATTATCATATTCTATCTTTCTTTTCTTAAATACTACTTCCATATAATTATGAAAATATTAATTATTATCATTTACTTTCAATATTTCGTATATTATCCATATAATATCATATAATCTATCACGTTATATTCACCAGTACTATCTTTAATATACACTTTCATACTTCCATTATTATTAACTTCAAAATCATCTTTATATTCACCTGTACTATCTTTAATATACACTTTCATACTTCCATTATTATAAACTTCAAAATTATCTTTATATTCACCAGTACTATCTTTAATATATATTTTAATACTTCCATTATTATTAACTTCAAAATCATCTTTATATTCACCCGTACTATCTTTAATATACAATTTCATATATCCGCCCGGGGTAAGTTCAAACTGTTGTTTATTACCTATCTTGAAATCAGAAACTTGATTAAACTTAATATATGGTGGATTATTATAAATATTATCCCATTCACCTTGGTAGTTTCTAAACGTGCCAACATTTTTAAAATCGCATGTACAAATACCATCTGGTTTCTTTATTCTATTAATTTCTTTAATAAAATTACTAGAGTGTAATATATCCATAGTAAACCCTTCACATATAATTTCTTCAATAGATTTATCTGGTATTTCACAAAATGTTCCATGACTCATATTTGTTAAACATGATGGGTTCATTTGTTCGTTTATATCAATAGTATACATATCTTTATGTAAATGTTTCTTTACAGTTGCTTTATCAAATATTAGAGGACTGTTTCCGCATCCTAAAATTAATATTGTTTCTCCATTATAAGGTCTTTTGATTGTATATCTTTTATCTGTCATCTGTTCAATATGACCTACCACTGTAGCCCCGCCGTTTTTAATTGTTTTTGATAATTTTAAATATTTATTTTTATATTTTTGATAAAGTATTTTATAATTCTTGTCCATGTGTATATATATAGTATTATAAATAAATATATTAACTTAAAGATTAATAGTGTTAAATATTTAATGGAATCACCACAGTTTTTAATTACCGATTATATCAAAAACTTTGAAAATACTGAGACTTTTAGAAATACTTTATATAAAAAAGGTATTATGACAAAATATTATCCTGATGATAAACTACTTTTAATTTATACTAAATTTGAAGATTCACCATATGATAATACTCAATTAAAAAACGAATGCAGATCTTTAATTGTAGATGTAGAAGATAAAGTGATTGTATCCTATACATGCAATACTCCTATTTGCAACTTAGAAGCTATGAATTATTTATTAGAACATAATGATAACACAATGAAAATTTATAAATGTTATGAAGGACCATTAATGTCTTTATTTTATAATAAAGATAAATGGTACTTGTCAACAAGGAGATGTCTAGATAGTAAAACTTCTATTTGGAATGAAAACTCACATTTTGATTTATTTATGGAAGTATTAAAAGAAGATGGTTATGATACTTTTGAAGATTTTACGAGTAACTTAAATGAATCTTATTGTTATAACTTTATTTTAATTCATCATAATATTAAAAATATTGTTGACTATACTAAACAATTTGGAGAAAATTATAAGAAACTATGTTTAGCGTTTATTAGAAATAAGGATGATTTAAGCGAAGTTGAATATAAAAAGATAGAAGATGTTATGTCATTCAAATCATTTAGTCATCTATTTATTCCCGATGAAATCGAGTCACTTGAAACATATACGACAAATTTAAGTAAATATAATAATGAGGATATGTTAAATTGTTCCGATGAAGGTGTTATTATTAAAACAACAAATAAAAATAATATAAATACCTACTTAAAAATTCAAACTTATCCATATCAGTTTCATAGAGCAATTGGACTTGAAAAGAATATATTTAAGGGTTTCATTAATTTATATCAAAATGATAAACTAGCAAGTTACCTAGAAAGTAATTCTAATTTAAGCAACTATAAGAAAATTGTAAATCCAATTAATACTCAAGAATCATATGATACAATTGGTGTAGTTGATTCGGTATTTAAGGTATGTACTTCCGAACTTTACGAACTATTTAAATTACTTTGGAATCTAAGAACTGGTAAACACCTAGATAGTGTGTTATATGACATTCTTCCAAAGGAATATAAAGCAATGTTATATGGTATCAGAGGAATTTATTTCAAGAATAAATCTGAACTTTATAATTCTGAAGATAAGACTCAGAAAAAGATATATATTCAAATCAAAGATATTTATCAATATATAAAATCTGTTGATATAGATACTTTTGAAGAATATCTTAGAATAAGAAAGTTGATGAATAATTGGGTTAAATTGGAACAAACAAACGAACAATTAAAGAAATTTAATAAGATTAATGAAAGATGTGATAAAGTACATTCTAAATTAACAGCAATATTTACTAATAAATTATTTCCAAATATTATGCCAGATGACCTTCCACAAAAAGATTAAAAAGATTAAATATTAATTAAATAAAAATGAATATTCATAATGAATATTCATTTTTGTTACTAATATAAGAATGTTTTATAAATAAATTTTAAATGCGACAAAAGTGCTTTTATTAAAGTGCTTTTATTAAAGTGCTTTTATTAAAGTGCTTTTATTAAAGTAGTTTATCTATACTTTCTTTAATATTATCAAATATATTTTCATAATATACCACTACATCTTTGATTACACTATTTAGATTACCACTATCTAGTTTATAATGAAATTTAATTTGTTTATTCAATGGATGGGGAGTATTGTAACCACAAAATTTCACCGCAGAATGGTTCTGCATACCGTGACTAATGATATTTCCTAAAGTATGATCTTCTCCGTCTACTACAACGATACCCTCCATACCTTTATTTTTTGGCAAACTACTATTAAACTTTTGTAATTTCTTTTTCAATAGTTGTAAAGATAATAATATAATTCTTTTTTCTGTAATCTGTCCAATTGATTCTATTATAAAATCATAGTCGTTTTTATTTTCTTTAAAAAAGCAAACAGACGTAGCTGAATAAATACTAGAAATTTCTTCTGTGCCTAATACAGCTTTAGCAGATAGTTTAATTTCTTGTTCTGGTTGAAGTTTTACAATTTGTATCGAATTCTTGTAAGGGGATTTTATTAAACCTTCTTTATAATAAAATTTACAATCATCTGTTGTTACAACTACAATATCCTTAGTAGTATTTTTAAAATCAACATACATAGTTAATTTAGTAATAGATGAAACATCAAAATTTTTATCTACATTCAGATCAATATCATCATTTGCTAAACCCATTGTTTCTGAAAATTCTTCTTCATCCTTTTTTTCTTCCTCAATAAATTCTTCTATATTGTTATCTATTCCCCAAACAGGTATACATTGAATATGATTTTTAAGATAGTTGTTATTAAATATACTTGTATTTGCAGTTATATCAAACTCATTAAATGCAAAAATAGGAATGTCACTTTGTACAATTCTTTTAATAGAATTAGTAATAATATGGTTAACACTCTCTCCTTTTAGTTTTAAATCAACCCTTGAAAATCCCAGTTCATCTTCTTTTTCGTTAACAGAAATGCTAATTGGTTTTAATTTATTCATATTATAAGTAAAGATGCACTACTTTTTAAATTTATTTTCATCTTTTTTGATATTTAAGCATATGTAAAAATACAAGTAAAAATACAAGTAAAAATACGAGTAAAAATATTGAATTTAATTTATTATTTTACTTGTATTTTATATCAATTAATTATATGTCCGAACTAATCAATGAAAAAAACTTTGGTAAAACATTTACTAACTTGAAGATGGACACATCTTTAGATTATATTTATAATA
>Ga0209632_10004478_pt1 | contig 12373 bp, 12 predicted proteins | sample COG_10_FD_184754 | JGI IMG/M metagenome (GOLD analysis project Ga0209632, IMG submission 184754) | Pelagic Microbial community sample from North Sea - COGITO 998_met_10 (SPAdes) (version 2) | ecosystem: Environmental > Aquatic > Marine > Neritic zone/Coastal water | place: Helgoland, sampling...
CTATAACAATTTTATCCGGAGGACAAGTAGGTATTAAAGGAACTCCTAATTATGATTTTCATGTTTTTGGTAGCATAATGTCTATTCAAGGTCCTACTGCTAGTGTTAGGTTGTATGGAACGGGTATTAATATGATATTTGATTTAAAATCTGATAGTGGACTTTTTATTATTAGAGATGTAAATAATGGAAGAAATGTATACTCGGCGGATCCTGGAGTAAATGGATATCAAAGATGGTATATTAATGGCACACAAAAAATGACTCTTGATTCGGGGGGTAATTTGGGTATTGGAACTACTCCAAGCGATTGGAAATCCACTTGGAAAGCGTTAAATATCGGACAAAGTGTTGGGTTATTTTCTCATGACGATAATACAACGGGTTTATCAAGTAATCTTATTTTCGATGGAAGTAATTGGAAAAACAAAAATATAGGTGCTACTGCTTTTTATCAACAAAGTGAAGGTTCGCATACTTTTTATAGTAATGGATCGTCAACAGATGCGGCGGGAACAACATTTTCTCCAACAACACGCCTTACCATCTCATCGGGGGGTGATGCTACTTTTAGTGGAACATCAGATTTAAAAATAGATTTATCGGGAACACAAATACCCGTAATAAAACCAAATCAAGCAATTAGCGATATTAGCTTAGAATCTACGGGCAATGGTGGACACGTATATTTAAAAGCAGAAGGAGGTGCAAATTCAGCCATTATATTTAAAAATCCAACGGGTGAATCTATGCGCATCACATCTACGGGTGATGTTTTAGCTGCGAATGCAAGTACTGGAGGTAATCTTTATGTAGGTAGGAATGGAGGTAATGGTTCAACTGCTGCTTCTCAACAAGAATTATTCCTCAGAGCATATTCTTTATACCAAACAAGTGATGCTACATACTATGGATCGTATGGTTTTATTCAATTTAATGCCGATAATGGATGGACGAGTGGTGCTAGAAAATTTGCAATTACAAATGGGTATTTAGGAACTAATTTTGCGATATTGCGAAGTACCTCTGCTAGAGAGGATATTGTTTTAGATGGAAATGGGGGTGCAACTAGTACATCTATTGTTGATTTTACAATAGGAAATACTGGACTTGCTACTTTTTTTACCCCATTGAAAGTAAGTAATGCATCAGCTCAAATAACATTGAATGATGCAAATAGTGATTCATCTGGAAGTAGTAACGAGTTTGTTATGACAGATTACAATAATAATGAAATCTTTAGAATATCTAAAATAGCTAACACTTTAGACACAGAAATAGCTAATGTATTAAATGGGAATTTACTATTCAGAACAAACAACACAGTAAGACTCACCATCTCATCTACGGGTGTTGCTACTTTTTCATCAACTATTGTAACAAGTGGAAATGTTGAAGCGCCAAGATTTACGGCTCATACTTATCCATTTAATTCAATTTTAGGAAGTGGTGCAGATGCATCAACAACTACTGTAGAATCAGGATCAACAACGGGATATAGATCGGCAATAAAAGTAAATGGTGGAGGTTCTGGAAGTCCTAATACAATACAATTTATTACTACTAGTGTTGAGCGTATGTCAATAAATAATGTGGGTCAAGTTTATATTAATAATGGGTGTAGAGTTGCAGGGTTATATATTACTCTTTTGCAAGGAAATGCACAACTAACAAATGCATCTACAAGTTCGGGTAGTAATCCAAGTTACATTGGACAAGGGTTAATTAGTGTCTCTGTTTCTGATATAAAAGCAAAAGAAAATATTGGTAATGTAGAAGATAACGAATGCTTAAATCAAATTAAATCATTAGCTAATCACGTTAAAAAGTTTGATTGGAAAGATAAAGATTGGAAAAAAGAGAAAGGTAGATCAATCGGTATGATTGCTCAAGAGATATATGAAGAATTTCCTCAACACGTCCACAAGCCAAAGAACTATGAAGATGAAGGATGGGCAATTAGATATCAAGAAATAGTACCAATTTTAACCAAAGCAATCCAAGAACAACAAACCATCATAGACACATTAACAGCACGAATTGATACTTTAGAAAATAATTAATTAATATTTATACTTACCTTTTGGACAGTGAAAAAAGGAACACAATATGGCAAATGAATTTATTATACGCAAAGGTTTTAAATCCCAAGAAGACTCTCAAATTACAGGTAGTATATCTTTATCAGGTTCATTCAAAGACCAGGAAAATTCTCCAGGAACTTCAGGTCAAGTTTTATCCTCTACAGTTTCTGGTTCACAGTGGGTAGATATTGAAGATCCTGATGCTGTAACAGGGACAGGAACTGTAGGTACTATTCCAAAATGGGCAACAACTACAAGTTTAGGTAATAGTATTATTACCGAGGCTGCAAGTGCAATTACGGTTGGAGGTGCTGCTACTTTTAGTGGTGCAGTTAATGTTATTGATGCTTACGCTAATGATCCTTTAATAAAATTAGCTACAAATACAAGTGGTAATGCAGAAGTGCAAATAAGAACTGCAACCACGTCTTATAATCCGGGTATTGGTGTAGTAACAAGTGGGTATAATTTTAATATATTTACAGAGAATACTCCAAGACTCACCATCTCATCGGGGGGTTCTTTATTAGTAAAAACAACCGCTACATCGGGAATTGGTAATGGTGATATTGGTTTAGATAATGGAGCATTAAGAGGAGGTATTATTAGAGCAAGAAATGCGGCAGACAATGCGTATAAGGCTTTGATTTATTTAGATCAAAACGATGCGGTTCAAGTTGGAACTGCAGCCACAGGCTTAAACATCTCATCGGCGGGTAATTCTATTTTTAGTGGGAATATCAGCCTAGCAGATACAAAATACATACAGTTAAACAACACATCTACTGATTGGCAGTTAAGAGCGGATAATGCTGGTAGGTTTGTAGTTCAAACAAGTGGTGGTAGTGAGTTTTTTAAAATCTCATCTACGGGATATGCTACATTTTCAAATTATATTGACACACCCGAAGTAAGGCAAGGTGGAGAATTTATGATTGGGCGATCTAGCAATATTATAAGGGTAGGAAGTGGTGATGCATCAGATTCTTTAGCATTTTATGCGGGAGGTTCTCAAGCAATGAGTATCTCATCGGGGGGTGATGCTACTTTTCAAAGTGACGCTAATAAGGTTACTATTAATTCAACAAACTCAACCCAAGCCACTTTGGAAATTGGAAGAAGTGTTGACACAAAAGCAAAAATAACGTCGGGCGATGTATCCGCAAATGATTTAAATCTTTATACTTTAGGGAGTAGAAAACTATCTATCGGATCAAATTGGGCAAGTAACTTAGACGCATACGAGGAGAATACATATCAACCAACGCTATTTGGAGGAACTACTGCGGGAACTAATCCACCCGTTGGTGCGGGTGACTATACCGTAATTGGCAATGTTTGTCATCTTACTATAAGATTTAATAATGCAACCTTAACAAATGCATCGGGAGCACTTACAATTGATTTACCGTTTGCCGCAAAATCGGGAGTAAGTGGACAAACATCGGGAAATATTAATGTTTATAATTTGCCTTTTTCAACCACTGATATGACTATGATGAATTGTGCGGGTGCTAATATTTATGGTTTAGTATCAAGGAATAACACAACTTGGATAGATTGGAATCTTCCCACGGGAGTAAATACGGGAATTTATATAAATTTTAGTGTAACATATTTAATTAATTAAAAAAATGAGTATAACAAAAAAAACTATTGTTGATAAAATAGAAGTGGTAGACATTTATAAATATGTCCAAATAAAAACGGCTTTAATTATATTAGAAGACGGTGTAGAATTATCTAGAAAATCAAACAGATATGTTCTGTCTCCCGATGCTGACATAAGCGGAGAAGATGCAGAGGTACAAGCGGTATGTAATGCGGTTTGGACAGATGAAATCAAAGCAGCTTATCAAACATTCTTAGATAGTCAAACTCCAATAGGAGAGTAAAATATAATATAATTAATATTTATAATTAAAATAACACAATGAGATTGTACGGCGCGGATATAACAGGAAGTTTACAAATTACAGGTAGTATATCTCTATCTGGTTCATTCAAAGACCAGGAAAGTTCTCCAGGAACTGCAGGACAAGTACTTTCCTCTACTGTTTCGGGTTCACAATGGGTAGATGTTGGGGGGAGTGGTATTGGAGATGTAACAAAAACAGGAACAATTGTTGCAAATCAAATTGCTATTTGGAATAATACTACAAACCAATTAAGAAGTGATCCAACTTTTGTCATAGATTCAAATTATAAAATTACTTTATATCAACCAAGAGTATCTGGGGGAAGTTCTAATATAGATTCTTATAATATTGGTGGGGGCAATTTAGCAAATGTTACAGGAGGTAATAATGCAGGATTTGGTAATAATAATCTTTTTAATATTACAACAGGACAACAAAATACTGCTTTTGGTAATCAATCACTATATAACAATACTGAAGGACTTCTTAATACTGCAATAGGTCATACAGCTTTATATTCCAATACTACTGGAGGAAATAATATTGCAATTGGTAATCAAGCACTATATTCTAATACTGAAGGAAGTAATAATATAGGTATAGGAGTATTTTCTGTACTTAGTAATATTACGGGAATTAAGAATATTGGAATTGGTAGAAATTCATTAAGTTCAACAACTGGAGATGGAAATATTGCAATAGGTTTCGAAGCAGGAAAAAATATTACAACAGGAGATAACAATGTAATAATTGGAACAAATACAGGTAGTACAATAGCTACATCAGACAATAATATTATTATTTCAGATGGTAGTGGGAATAATAGAATACAAGTTGATAGTGGGGGTATAGTGGGTATAGGTTCAACGGGAATATTTGCTGGAACAAACGCAATTTTAAATTTACAAGGAAGTGGTATTGCGTTGAAGAATGATCGCAATGGTAGTAATAATAATTGGAGTTATATTCAAAATGATGGTACGGGAAATGAATCCACTATTATACTTTCTACGGGTAATGCTATACCCGCAATGAAATTAGCACATAATGGTAATGTGGGTATTGGAGTAGCACCAAATGCTACAACAAAAGTAGAGGTAAATATTATTAATTCATCTAATATTACTGCCGTACCCCCTTTATTAACCTTAAAAAATGTAGGTGCGGCTCATGTTGCAAAATTTGTTTTGGGGGATGGAACAACCTCTGATACATTTATTACTCACACGGGAGGAAACTCTGTTGCTGATCAAAAATTTGGCATTGGAATAAATGCTACTAATAAATTTGTACTTGACGGAAATGGTAATGTGGGTATTGGAACTGATTCGCCTAGTTCTAAGTTAGATATAACGGCAACTAGAACGGCACAATTAACTTTAATAGAACTTTCAACAAATACCTTATCGTCGGGCGTTGATGATGAAATTAGTATTGATTTTGGTAGAGGTTTACTTGATAAGTATTCAGCAAGAATTAGCGGATATATATCTAATTTTAGTACATACGATGGAGGATTAAAATTTTATACATCATCGGGAGGAACACTAAATACCACACCACAACTCACCATCTCATCGGGGGGTGCTGCTACTTTTGCAAGTACTATTTCTCTAGGAGAAATGGCAACAATAATTGTTTCGGATATTAATACTGGAGAGAATAGAGGATTAAAACTTGAAAATACTGGAGCTGGTGGTAAAACTTGGAATGTTACACCAGGACTTACTGGAGTAAATAATAGTAATTTTACAATAAGAAATGCTACGGACAATATTAATGCACTCACCATCTCATCGGGGGGTGCTGCTAGTTTTAGTGGTTCTGTTACTGCTGATGGGGGAATGGTTATTAATGGTAATGCGGGATTAACTGCTAATAATTATGGATCGGGTAAAAATTCATCATTTTTAAGTTCACACGCATCTCAGCCACAAGGTATACTTATTCACTATACTGCTGCTAGTCCTAATGCTACGGGCAATTTGTTTATAGAGTGTAAAGATACTTCTACTCAAAGATTTACCGTAAGATCAAACGGTGGAGTTGCAAATTATTCGGGTAATAACGTAAATTTATCAGATGAATCTGTAAAGAAAAATATAACAGATACACCCAATTCTTTAGATATTATTAAAAATTTAGAAGTAAAAGATTTTCAATATATAGATCAAACCGATAATAAAATTCATACGGGAGTTATTGCTCAACAAGTGTTGAAAACTGATCCAAGTTTAGTTGATCAATCTGAAGAACTAAAAATGGTTTACAATACAGATTTAATGTTTAAAATGCTCAAAGCAATACAAGAACAACAAACCATAATAGAAGACCTTAAATCAAGAATTCAAACACTAGAAGGATAAAATATTTTTTCTTTCCCTGCATATTAACTTGGATACCCAAGATACCTTTCGTATATTTACGGCATAAATAAACAAATAAAGGTTATGAAAAAATTAATTATTGCATCATTAGTATTATCTTTTTTCACATCATGTATTGAAGATAATTTTCTAGACAAACCACACCCATGTTTAGATGGGAAATGTAGTACATACTTTGAAATCGATCCAAAAGTATCACCAGGTGTTTATCAAGATAATAATGGTTTTCACCATATCCAATATCATGGTCCAAAATATTTCACTATTAGTGGAATTTTATCCGAATTAGATCCTTATTATGTTATAAATAAAGTCCCATTGATTGAGGTATCATATGATTCTGATTATTGGGTAGCATTTAGTAGTATCTCTTTTAAAGTACCCATTTATAGTGTATTTAGTTGGTTTACCAATGGAAGTTGGGACAATTTAATACCTATAGGAAATTTAGAATACACTCTTACTGATATAGCCGAATTACAGCCCCCACTTAATATTGCAGGTTATCAAATTCAAAAGAATTTTTGTTGGGAATGTCCTTATGCTGAATCTTTAATTGGAACATATAGTAAATATAACTATGAGCCAAGAAAGATGTTTTTTTTAGATTCCCTTATGACTGGAGATACTTTAAAAGTAATAATTGAAACTAAATTCAATAATGATATTGGAAATAGTGTAGTAGTAGAAGATTTGTTTAACATAATTGTAGATTAAAATGGTAGAAAGAATTACATCACAAGAAGCAGAAGAATTTGTTCCTATAAAAGAAAACTATTCAGATACTAGTGTGCTGGCTGCTTCATATTTTACTATAACTCCTTCAAAATTAGGAGAAGAATGGGAAGATGTTACATACTATACAGCTAGAAAAAAAGCTAAATATTTAAATAGAAAAGGAAGAGGTGATCAATGGGTTTATATTTTATCTAATCCTACCCAACCTGGAATCTATAAGATAGGGTATACAAAATTAACCCCAGAAGAAAGAGCAAAACAAATATCTAGTGCAACAGGTGTAGCACTTCCCTATGAAGTACAATGGGCTTTCCGGTGTTTTAACGGAGAACTATTAGAAAGCGAGGCCCACCATGCGTTAAAAAAATATCGCATTAATAACGCGAGAGAATTTTTTGAAATAGATTTAGGATTAGCCAAATCTACTATAGAAAAAATTGGGAAAAATTTTACTTAATATTTATAATTGAAAATATCAACTATGATAAATAAAGATAAAATATTTGATTTGTTTGGTTTACCTCTTAAAGATGAAAGGGATTTTATAAATGTGGCTTCAAGTATACTTGATGAACCATTTAATAAAATTGGGATGTTTACTAAACTTATTATTAATCATATAATTTTTCATCAAAAACTAAATAAATTCTTAAAAAAAGAATCTAGCTTAGTAATAGACCCAGATGAGACTGAAAGAGCTTCTGCATTTGCTATTTTTAATAGAGCATGGTTTTACATAAATAAAATTAATTTAAATGATGAGTTGGATTTAGAAGCTATAGTAAAATTTAAAAATAACCCATTTATTGATACTTTAAATGAAGCAATTAAGTATTTTGAGGAAGAAGAAGAATATGAAAAATGTGCAAAATTATTAAAAATAAAGAAAATTAAAGAAGAGTGTTAAAAAACGTGGAGAAGCAAAATATTGTATGTACCTTGGAAATACGGGTTTTATGAAACAATTGATACAAATGAAATGAGATAAATGGAATGAATGAGGGGGGTGATACCGGGGGAGTAAAAATAAACAATTTAAACAAAAGTTATGAAAAATAGAAACTATATAAATAAACAATTAGACAATTTAGAGGGAGTGTTAAATAACCTAAGAGCAATTGTTAGCAAACAAGAACCACTTGAAACATATTTGAAGGGTATAGAAAAAGCCGGAGAATTAGTAGAGGAAATTAGAAGTCAAGTTGAAAATGAGCCAATGAGCGCTCACGAATAAATCATATATGAATCTTACAGCAGAAGAAATCCAATCTAATTGGGTTGAGTTTAATAGTAATATTGAAAAATATATTACGGGTGATAGAAAACAGAAATTACTTGATTTCTATAAAAAATATGAGGAGCGTGTTATATTAATGCCTGCTGCTCATAAAAGAGAATACCATAGTGCATTTCCCGGTGGATATGTTTATCATGTAAATAGAGTAGTTAATGCATCACTTAAACTATACCCTGTATGGGCTGAATTTGGGATGGATAAAGATACATTTACCATTGAGGAACTTGTATTTTCTGCTATTAATCACGATTTAGGTAAAATGGGAGATGCTGATAATGAAGCTTATATTCCTCAAACTGATAAATGGAGAAGAGAAAAATTAGGAGAAGAGTATATGTTTAATACTCAAGTTCCATTTGCATCTGTTCCTGATAGGAGTTTATTCTTACTTCAATCACATAACATCCAGTACTCATTTAATGAAATGGTTGCTATTCAAACACATGATGGATTATATGATGAGGCTAATTCGAAATATTTAAAAGGATTCCTCCCAGAACAAAAACCACGTACTTCACTTCCATTACTTCTTCACCAAGCAGATTTAATGTCTGCGCGATTAGAATTTGAAATGGAATGGTTACCAAAACTTCTTAATAAAGATGTGGAGAATCCAAAAAAATCATTTACATTGAATAATAACAAAAACACAACTGCTAAATCTAAGGCATTAGGAACAATATCCAGCCCAGGATTAAAAAGTATGTTAGATAGCTTATGATATTAGAAATAGTAATAGGAATTTTATCTTTCTTAATTTTAATTTTAATGTATATTCTTATAAATCTTCTTAATAAATTAGAGAAGACAGAAGATATAATAATAGGTTATGATGAATATATAACAGAATTCAGTAAACAAATTGAATTATCCGATAAACGTCTAAAAGAAATTGACACTAAGGAGATATTTAAAAGTGATGATGAAATTGGTTGGTTTTTTGAACAAATAAAGGTAATCCAAACGAAATTATCAACTTTTAAAATTAATCAATGATTAAAAAGAAACGTAAACCTAAAAGTAAAAATTATTTTACACAAGAAACAGAAGATGCTATTGTAGCATATAATGGATCTACCGACTCAGAGTTTAAATCAACATTGTATAAAGAAAAAATCCATTATGCATTTTTTAAACTTACAGAGAATATAATCCATACTTTTAAGTTTTATCATACTGAGGTAGAGGAATTAGAACACCTACAACATGAAATAATTGTTTTTCTTCTCTCTAAAATCCATTTATTTGATCCATCTAGAGGTGCTAAAGCATATTCTTATTTTGGTACTATTGTAAAAAGATGGTTAATATTATATACTACTAAAAATTACAATACTAAAATTAAAAAAGTAGACATTGATGTTTTAGTACAAGATAATTCTACTCATTCATATGATATGGATACTAGTGATAGTATAGTTAAAGATGATTTGAGTAAATACATAGATATTTTTATCGAGCATGTAACTGAAAATGTCTTTACTTTATTCCCTAAAAAGAATGATGCGCAAATAGCAGATTCAATACTAGAATTATTTCGTAAAAGAGATACAATAGATGTGTTCAATAAAAAAGCACTTTATATCTACATTCGTGAAATAGTTGACGTTAAAACTCCTAAAATTACTAAAATAGCGGATAAATTATATGTTATATTCAAATCTCAGTATTTCTTCTATTTAGAGAACGGATATTGTAAGTTTTAAATTTATCTCCATTTCCATATTTATAATTAAACTAATATTATGAGTGGATTAAATAGTATTGTATTTGGGAAAAAGAAATTTTCCGATATATTAAACGAGATATATAACAATCAAAAGAAAAAAGAAGATCAAATATCAGGTCTAATCTCAGAACTTAAACCCTTAGTACAAGATATAGGAGATGCAACTCTCATAGTACCACTTATTAAAGAATACTTAGAAATTGGTGTAAGAAACGATGAACAATTAATTAAAATGGCTACTATAATACAACGCGCGATTAATAATAGTAGTGGTGAAGATTCATTGGGTATTACCGAATCTGAAAAAGAAGAGTTATTAGCTGAACTTGACAAGTTAAATACAAATTTATCTACTAAAGACTAATAATGGATAAGGTTGGTATATCATATTTAACCCAAAGAAATAATACTCTAAATAATTCAGAAGAATTAAATCTATTAAATGATAAAATGTTAGCTGCAAGAGTAGTTGATATTTCATTAAATAGTGATTCTCAATTATTTTCTGTATCGGGAGAATGGAATGGTATTGGTACTATTCAATATCAATTAGTATCAACTCCTACTTCACCTCAAACTTCAAACCAATCTTTATCAAGTAACTTAGCTAAACCTTTATTTCCTCAACTAAAAAACTATCCACTAGTTAATGAATTAGTAGTTTTACTTAAGTTACCCACCACAGGTGACTCTCAAGCAACAGGTACATACGAATACTATTATTTAAATTCTATAGGTATTTGGAATCATCCAGAACAAAATGGTATTCCGGATATATATTCTAGTAATACTACAACTTCTCCATCTCAAAATAAAAGTAATGCTTCTATTGAATTAGGTAATACTCAACAACCAAGTGATCAACCTTTTGAACTAGATTTAAATGGAAGAAGTGGAGGGTCATTTATAGAAAATGGGAATATTCGTCCTGTTTTATCTTTTGCTGGAGATAATATTTTTGAAGGTAGATTTTCTAATAGTTTAAGATTAGGTAGTACATCACCTTCATCAGGATCAGTACAAAATAACTGGTCAGCAACTGGTTTAAGTGGTAGCCCTATTACAATATTAAGAAATGGGCAACCTACATCAACTCCACCCCCAGGATGGTTGCCTATAACTGAAGATATAAATATAGATTTATCTTCTATTTATTTAACTTCAACCCAACAAATACCTATTAATATTGCAGTTGCAGAGTCTACTACAGGTGGAGGATCTTCTGTTCCTTTTTCTTCTATAATATCAAATACTCCACAATCACCTCAATCATATAATAGCCAACAAGCTATTATTAATTCTGGTAGACTGTTATTTAATTCAAATATTGATAGTATTTTAATGTCATCTCAAAAATCTATAGTATTAGAGTCTATTGAAGATTTGGGCATTAGATCTCAAGATGGGAATTTAAATTTATTATCTCCTCAAGGTATAGTATCTTTAGGTAAACAAAATGCAAATGAATCTTTAGTATTAGGAAATTCTTTTATGACACAATTTTCTAACCTTTTGGATAATTTAAGTATTCTATTAACAGCATTAAATGGGGAACCACTAGTTCCTGCTGCTGCCGCTGCTGCTTTTTTAGTAAACCAAAGTATATCTTCTATTAAAACTCAAATTCCTAATCTAACTTCTAAATCAGTTAAAACTGTATAAATATGAATGAGGAATTACTATTAGGATCAGCCGTTACTTTTATAAAATCTTTAAGAGGTTCACAAGTATTATCTAATCTTAAAGATAAATTAATAAAAAATCCTCAAGAGAAACCAGTAATTACCTCTTTTACTACTAAAGGTAGGATATATGATCAACAAACTAATAAACCTTTAAAAGGAGTTAATATAAAGTTTATAGATCTATTATACCCAATGAAAGCTGTAACCGTTACTAAAACTAGAAGAGTAGTAGTAGAGGGAGAAGAAAATAGTGAAGAAAAAAAGGATACATTAAGGCAAAGATTTAATATACCTCCTAAAACAGAAAAAGAGGAATATGAAGTTACAGAATACAAATTTGATAAAAATGGGGTTAAAGAAGTTAAAACAGATTCAAATGGAGAATTTGAATTAAGATTTGGAATTCCTGTTTTACCTAGTTTACCTAATGTTGTTTTAGGTCAACCAAAACTTACATATATTTTAAATGGTTATGCTCCTCAATCACAAACTATTATTACAGGTAATGGTGAAGTTTTATCTCAACTTTCTCCA
>Ga0209632_10004481_pt1 | contig 12371 bp, 9 predicted proteins | sample COG_10_FD_184754 | JGI IMG/M metagenome (GOLD analysis project Ga0209632, IMG submission 184754) | Pelagic Microbial community sample from North Sea - COGITO 998_met_10 (SPAdes) (version 2) | ecosystem: Environmental > Aquatic > Marine > Neritic zone/Coastal water | place: Helgoland, sampling...
CGCCGTCGCATAGAGCGTCATGAAGAGCACGAAGGTCCCGAGCGATCGCCCCGCAAGGAAGTGATCCGTCGGGGAGTGGTCTTCTTTGGCGCGACGTGCAATCTCGGAGACACCCACCAGTGCGGCCAAGTAGGCAACCAAAGCCACTACACCCCAAATTCCGAAATCCATTAGTTCGCCTCCGAGTCGCGCGGTGCTGGCGACGAGGCTTCGTCAAGATGGTCAGGAACGTCGGTATTCAACCATGCCACGCTATTGAGAATAGCAACGGCCACATAACACCCTACAGAAATCGCGACCCAATCGGGCAACCCAAATAACAAGGCAGGCGCTGCCCCCGCCTCCCGGTACCAGGGCACCGAAGCCACGTATAATAGGGCGATGCCCATCAAGCATCCGCGGCGGAGCCACGGGGATCGACCGGTCGATAGCGAATTCAAAACTCTTCCTCCTGGCCGCTTTCGCCGCCGTCGAGCGCGAAGAGCGCCCCCTGTTCAGCGCGGGCGATAGCGGGTTCGGGTTCCATGCAACGAGCGTCGTCATGACGTGGATCATTCACGTAACGCGTGACGGCTTCGCGGGTCAGCGTTCCGGCGGGCGCAGGCTTCATCAGCGGCCCGAGTTCTTCAGCTGACACGGCGATATCGAGCCACGTCGCTGCAGCACCAGGCGTAAGCACAACTGGCATTCTGTGATGCACCTCGGACAAGTCCGCATTGGCTTCGGTTGTGAGCACCGTACACGACTCGATCACCTCGCCGCCCTCGCCACGCCACTCCTCGAAGAGCCCCGCGAAGGTCAGCATGGGTTCGTGTGCCGACTGAAAGAAGAAGGGCCGATGGCCCTTGTTGCGCGGAGTCCATTCATAGAAGCCATCCGCCACAACAAGACATCGGCGTCGCTTGAAGGCCGCGCGAAAAGAAGGCTTCTCGGCGACGGTTTCCGAGCGTGCATTGAACATGCGCTGGCCCATCGCTGGATCCTTCGCCCATTTGGGGATCAGTCCCCATTGTTTCCAAGCGAATTCGGCCAGGTCGCCCGAGCCGGCGGGTGCTGGAACGACTGTCAGCACGTGCTGTGACGGCGTGATATTGAAGCGAGCCTTAGGCGCGTCGCCATTCGATTCTGCTACTGCATCGGCTGCCATCAGCTCTGCCATCGCCGCCGCAAAATACTCGGCGATTTCAGAGCCCGAGCGGGTCAATGTCATTCGGCCGCACACGCTTTGACGTTCTCCGACTGCGAATTTCGCCGAATGAGTCGGCGATCCGGTTATGCGATCCACCCGGGGATCGCGCTTGCTAGAGTAGCGGCTTCAGGGGGGCTGACTTGGAAGCGCAACAGGATCCGACCAGATTACAGACCGACGAGCGGGCATCGTCGCTCGCGTCATTTTTGCCGCGAGGACTCCTCGGCGGAACACTAATGGGGCTCGCTAATCTGGTGCCCGGGATTAGCGGCGGCACGATGCTGCTCGCCGCGGGTGTTTATCCAGCGTTTATCGATGCAATCGCAGAGGTCACCCGCCTTCGCCTCAAGAGACGCCCGCTCTTTGTCTTAGCCACGATCGGGGGGGCTGCGGTGCTCGCGATTGGGCTGCTCGCCGGTCCGACGCGAGACCTCGTCGTCGAACAGCGCCCGCTGATGTACAGCTTCTTCATTGGACTCACGCTGGGCGGACTTCCCCTGGTCTGGCGTTTGGCGCGTCCCGCAACCCCGGGTGTTTTCGTGGGTGCTGCGGTTGCCTTCGCACTCATGGTCGTGATGGCCGTCGAAGCGGGCGGCGGCGGAAGCGGAGGCACAAGCACGCCTCTTCTCATCCTTTCGGGACTCGCAGGAGCCTCAGCTATGATCCTGCCGGGTATTTCCGGTGGGTATCTGCTGCTCCTTCTTGGACAATACGAAACCATCCTAACAGCAATCGACAATCTAAAAGAAGGCCTAATCGGAGAGGCCGGCTTTGACGTGGCTCGCGTGATGATGTCTCTCGAAGTCGTCATTCCCGTCGGGATCGGTGTTGTCTTAGGCATTGTCTTCGTGAGTAACGGCCTGCGCTGGCTACTTGGCAGCTTTGAGAAACCCACATTAGGCGCACTACTCGGGTTGCTCCTCGGCGCGGTGATAGGCCTCTACCCGTTCCAAGAAGCCGTGCCTCCGGAATTCGGATTCACCGACCATGGTCGCATCGTGCCCGAGAGTGAATTGGCGAATGTCCCTCGCGAAGACTGGCCGCTCGAAGGCTATTCTCCCACGACTCGGGAAGTAGGCAGCGCCGGAGCGGCTCTGGCCGGTGGCTTGCTCCTCACACTAGCTGTCGCTCGTGTGGGGCGAGAAGAGGGCTGACCGGAGCATTTCGGCGCGAGTCTCGGATTCGCTGCACGCACGGAACACTTGTTCCGAAGAAACAGAAAGTTTCTACCCACCCGCCCAATCACCAGAGCCAGGCCCCCCAATATCGGGTCGGCAACGGGGACGCAGATGTCACGCTAGGCCGCTGAATCAAGGGGCTCCGGACGGACCAACGGCGCGGCGTTGAATATCGGTGCTTCGTTTGCGCACGATTCTTGCTCTCTAGCCATGAACGCTCGCCGCGACTCCCGTGGCGGAAAGCCAGGCACTCAGATTCCGCTAAAGCTGGGATTTCCTTGGCGAGTGACATTCGAGGAGAAACGCGTGCAGGACCAGCCCATGCCGACGCTCTGTTTCATGCTCGGCCTCTTGCTCGCGTTCTATCTTCTTACGCCTTTTCTCGAGCTCGCCGTTCGCTGACGACCTGCTCCACCCGGTCCGGAGCCACGAGGTCCCTTCGGCCCACTCGGTGCATTGGCCCCCGTAGACCGCTTAGGCCCGCGCGACGGGGAGGAACTCCCTGACGACGATGGCCTTCGGCTGACGGGCTTCTTAGGGGCGCGAGAAGGAGCGCGAGAGGCCGAGGGAGAAGAAACGCGAGAGGAAGCGCGAGAGGCCGAAGGAGAAGAGGAGCGAGAGGAAGCGTTAGAAGACGAACTCGGCCGTCCGCTAGATTTCTTACGCGCGGTCTTCTTGCGCGCTCCCTTCTTAGGCGCCGAGCGACCCGTCCCGTCTCGGCTCGCTCCGGCCTTACGACCTCGAATCGCGAGTTTGGATGATTTACTGGCTCCAGGTCGACTGGAAGATTCAGAAGGGCCCCTGCCTCGACGCGAAGCATTTGGCCTCGGAGGTGCCGCCACATCACGTTTTCCAGCAGGCACGGACTTCGTTGCTGCAGCGAGCGGAGCCTCCCCCGCCCGCAGTCTTCGCACATGCTCAAGTAAAGCTTGCCGCTCGTCGGAACGAAGCGCCCGGGCTTCACCTACCGCCAAACGTCCAAGACGAAGCGGCCCCATCCGAACACGGACAAGCCGCCTAACCGGAAATCCAAGCACGAGGAGGCTGCGCCGAATCTGCCTCTTCTTGCCTTCAACAAGCGTGAGTGACAGCGACGAAGTTCCGGACTCGGGGTCGTGACGCACATCCTCAACACGCACTGAGGCAGTCCGGCCCTCTTCGAGGGTGACGCCGCGCTCGAGTGACTTGATCCCCTTCGCATCAAGGAGGCCCTTTACGTTGACCCGGTACTCACGTTCATTACCGTGCGAGGGATGGAGGAGTGCGTGGGCAACATCTCCATCGTTCGTCATCAGCAAAAGGCCAGAAGTCTCTTTATCCAGACGACCGACCGGAAAGAGTCTTCCCGCATTCGCCGGCACGAGGCTCACGACGGTACGGCGCCCTCCATCATCGCGCATCGTCGTCACAACGCCGCGGGGCTTATTCACGATCCAATAGGCGGGCCGTTGATTAGCGATCCGCTCGCCGTCAAAGCGAATATCATCCACGGTCGGATCGGCCTTTTCGCCTAACGTGGCAGTGCGACCGTTCACGGTCACACGCTCTTCCGTCACATATTGTTCTACGTCGCGGCGGGAACCAAAGCCCGCGGACGCCAACAGTTTCTGGAGTCGGATGGAACGATCGAAGCCTGGGATTGCCGCAGCCGGGGCTGAATCAAGCGAAGCAGCGGATACGCCGGCCTTTTTCCTTGCCGCAGCTTTTGCGCGCGCACTTGGTGCTGGCGCACGTGCCTTCTTGGGCTTGCGCGTATGTCGAGGAGATTTGTCACCTGCCATTATGCTTAGCCGACGGAGGTCGGTTCCTCTTTCTCATCCGAAGCAGCGATCTGCTCCTCGAGGTCCGCGTCGTTGGTCGCCGCGTCTTCGGTTTCGTTAGTGGAGGTGTTATCGCCTGCTGGAGCGACGCGGTCTTCAAGAACCTCATCACCCACGGCCTCTTCGTCGAGTAGCTCTTCTGACTCGGCCTCGATGGCAGCTGCGCCCTCTTCTGCGACTTCCGTCGCTGCCTCAACTGCTGCATCGGCCGCATCAAGCATGCCCGAGATGGGAGCGACCTCGGAGCCTTCCGAACCCTCGGGACCCACGTCCGAACCTTCGCCCGCCTTGTCGAGGAGGCCTTGCTCCCGAGCCAGTTCGTCGATCTCGCGAAGCGTCGGCAAATCCTTCAGCCTTTCAAGGCCGAAGACTTCGAGGAAGCGTCGGGTGGTGCCGTAGAGCATCGGCCGACCGGGAACCTCACGCTGCCCTGCAATTCGAATCAGATGCCGCTCAAGAAGACTCTTTACCGTCGCACCGGCATCGACGCCGCGCACGTCCTCCACCTCTGCTCTGGTGACAGGCTGTCGATAGGCGATGATCGAGAGGGTTTCGAGCGCCGCAGGAGACAGGCGCATGGCCCGTTCCTTCTGCAGCTTCTGGAGATAGCCAGAGAATTCCGCGCGCGTCCGGATTTGAAAGCCGCCAGCGACTTCCCAGATTTCGAAGGAGCGGTCTTGCTCGCTGTACTCCGTGTTCAGTTCGTTGATGAGGTCCTTGGTCTGACCCTCGTTGCAATAGGGAATGATCTCCGCGATTTTGGCTGCGGAAAGCGGCTCGGCGGAGGAGAGAATCAGCGCTTCGACGATGCGGCGCTTTTCGCTGGCTTCCATTCGACTCATGACGGGCTCGGCTCCTTTGGCGTGTCATGGATGGATAAAGATCCGGGGCGGCTCGGGGGTGCTGGTGGTAAACGATCGGTGCTCCGGGAGAAGTTGTTCATCAAAGGCGCGTTACATCGTATCCGTGATGCGCTCACGCCATTCGGGATCATCCGTATCGAGCATCGCCCGACGAACGCGAATCGCGCCTTCCGGGGTTCCTCGTTCCGAGATTCCTTGGTAAATCCGCAACGCCGAGAGCCGCGCGAGTTCCAGAACCGCCAAGAAAGTCGCGACTAGCGCGCCGCGGCTCGGCGGGCCCTCTTCCTCACCCGGCATCTCGAAGATTCGGAAGAATTCGACGGTCTCGTTCTCTTCTAGAAGATCCATCACAACAAGCATCCGATCTCGAACGGTCACCTGCTCCGTTTCGATTTCGTGCCGGAAGGTCCCTTCCTTCGCGGTATCGAGCACATCCTTGAATGCTGCGACGAGGTCAAACAGCCCGACCTCGAGTTCACGCTCCGCGTCTGGTGTCTTCTCAGGCCCAGGGCCGATGACGCTCCAAACATCCCGACCTAGCAAGCGTCGGGTAGAGAGCGTCTCTGCGGCTTCTTTGAATCGCTGGTACTCGAGTAGTCGCTGAACGAGATCAGTGCGCGGATCGATGACTTCGTCGTCGTCGCCCTTTTCGTCCGGCAGGAGCATGCGACTCTTGATCAGAGCGAGCGTCGCCGCCATCACCAGATACTCAGCCGCGACGTCGAGATTTAACTCGTCCATCAACTCAATCGTCGCAAGGTATTGCTCGGCGATCCGTTGAATGGGGATATCTGTAATGTCGACTTCGTTCTGCCGAATCAGATGCAGCAGTAGGTCGAGGGGGCCTTCGAAGGCGGCAAGCTTGACCGAGTAGCCATCAAGACCATCGGTGCGCTCGTCCGGCTCGGCCCCGAGTGACTCGAGGGCGGTGCCTTCCGCTTCGAACGTCATATCCGTTGCGCTCATTCGATCGAATCCGTCCTGGGTGCCTGGGGGGAGTCAGGACTCTAGAGAGGTCTTAGCATCGATGAGGAGTTTCATTCATGCATGTGGGCGTCGGGCAGAGCCCACGAACGCGTCACAACTCTATTCTGTCGCCAAACCCAAGTAAATCGGATCTGACTGATCACACGTATCTCGGATAGCACTTCAGAGACCGCATCCTGCGTGGGCGCCAGAAAGACAGCTACATCCGTCTGTGTCTACTAGCCGCGGCATTCTGCAGTCAATAAGGTCATTCCGAGGAGTGCGATTTTCCCCCATCGACGACGGTCGGAGTATCCGCGATCGCGTCCCGGGGAGCAACTTTCCTACGGGATTTCCGGGGCTTGGGCGAAGAACTTCGGCGACTGGAGCGCAGCGCCATTTCGGCGGCAAGGGCAAGAGCTTCCTCGCGATTCGCCACGTCTCCCTCCAGGAATCCAGCACGAATCCGCTCGAGTGCTTTGCCGATTTCCGGCCCTTGCAGGCCCACTTCTAGCAAGTCGGCTCCGTTCACAGGGGCTCGGCGACGGCGATCCTCCGCCCCCCAACGAAGCATTCGGCGTCGGACGGGCACGTCTGCAAGCGCATAGAGCGCCTGAATTGACTCTTCGGTGTGACTACCGAGCGTGGCATCCACGGCTCCGCGACCGCGCGCCTTGGTGAGGCTCTTGATCGTTCGGTCTGCATTGCGGCCAAAGCCAACAATACGAGCCGCCTGATCTCCGCGGACAGAGAACCGCTCGAGGGTTCTGCGACGCAGCGCCGCCGGCAGCGGTGCCAACCAAATCGACAACGCAGCCACCCAAGCTTGCCAACGGGGTGCCGCCCATTCGGGCTCGGCCATCGCCTTCGCTAGTCGCCTCAGCGGAACACCCCGGTCCCGCGCGAGGGACAATCCCGGTTCGAGCGCCGAAAGGACGTGCCATTCCGACAAGGACTTCAGAATTTTACCTGCGTGAGTGCCCTGATGCGCCTCATTCACGGTCAGCTGAAATTCACGCCTAAAGCGCTCACCGCTCACGGCCCCGAAGGCACCGTCTCTAAGCGCGCTTCGGAGCGCTGCCCTTGAGCTGCGATCGAGTTTAAGTCCCAGCCGTGCGCCGAACCGCGCCGCACGCCAGGCCCGTGTCGGATCATCGTGAAAGCTGCGTGAATGCAAAACTCTAAGCCGCTTCGCGGCCAGATCCTCGAGCCCACCCACCAAATCCACGATTGGCACCACCCGCGTGGGATCCGCGCCATCCAAGGGACAGTGCAGCGCATTAATCGAGAAGTCCCGACGATGCGCGTCCTGCTCAAGCGTTCCGGAAACAACGTCGGGCAGCGCCCCGGGATGCGCGTAGGTCTCGTGGCGCAGGGTGGCTAGATCGAGGCTGGCTTCCGCGTTCTCAACTCTGACCGTCCCGAACCTATCGTGTGCCACCACGGAGATTTCGCCCTCGGCAGAACGCTCGATGAGTCCAGCTGCCAGTCCCGACGCCGCCCCCTCAACGAGTAGATCGACGTCGACGAGGGAACGCTCGAGCAACAGATCTCTAACCGGTCCACCGACGATGTGAATGCGAACACCGAGCGAGCTCGCGGTCTCTGCGATACGAACAAGCAGATCTCCCGTCGCCTCCGGGAGGACGCCACATATTTCGTCGAGGGAGAAACCAGTCTTCACCGTTTGCGCCCCGAACCCCGCGGATGCCGCGTCTCCACTGTCTCCCGAAGGCGCGCTCGGCTCACGTGGGTATAAATCTCCGTCGACGAAAGATCGGCGTGGCCTAACATTGACTGGATCGCGCGCAGATCGGCACCACCTTCAAGAAGATCGGTTGCAAATCCGTGGCGTAACACATGAGGCGAAACCCGATCAGCAGGAAGCCCGGCCTTGCGCGCATGTCCACGAAGGCGCCCAAAGAAATTTTGTCGAGTCATCGCGGTTCCGCGCCGCGTGAGAAATGTTGAGTGATCCTTATCCGGTCGTTCGCCTAATAATATGGGACGCGCATCTTTCAGGTAGACATCGATGGCCCGACCCGCGACATCACCCATAGGGACGACACGCTCCTTGCGCCCCTTACCGATCACTCGAAGCAACTGACCACGATGATCAATCGCATTCAAGGGGAGACCAACGAGTTCGCTCACGCGAAGGCCCGCGCCGTACAGCACTTCGAGCATCGCGACGTCTCGTACGCCCAAAGGATCGTCGCTTCGAGCCGCCTCAATGAGCGATGCGGTCTCTTCCGCTTTGAGGATAGAGGGAAGCTTGCGCAATTGTTTAGGTGCCTGCAGAGCGTCGATCGGGTCGGCGCCAACCAGTCCAAGGTGTTCGGCATAACGAAGGAACCGCCGCACCGACACGAGGACACGAGCCCGTGAACTCGCTGCCATCGATCGGTCGTTGAGATAGCTCGCGAGCGCGCTCAAGTCGTGACGTGAAATACGCCCGACAGCCAGAACCCCACGTTCTAATAGATGAGCGCGCAGGTGTCGGAGGTCGCCGGAGTAGGCTTCTATTGTCCGCGGGGACAGTCCCTCTTCCACCGCGAGCCGCGTAAGAAACGCGTCGCAGAGCCCTTCGAGCGGCGTCGCGCTCGCCGACTCAACCACGCCCGGCTCCTTCGAGCCCCACTGTCACAGATTCCAGAAGCGCGTCACGCAGCCTCTCCAAAGACGCTGGGTCCTTAATTTTTTTTGCGTTCCCATCCTTAAGGTAGAACGCGTCGGTGACCTGATCCTTGATCGTCGCGGCTTTCGAGATGTAGATCTCGAAGCCCTGTTCCCCGATCGTGCGGGTAACGTCATAGAGCAAACCTAGGCGGTCGTCCGCGATCACATCGACGACGGTATAGAACTCGGACTCCGTGTTAGAGATAATTACGCGGGGCTCTTTGCGTGAAGGCAGTCGCGTCACTCCGACCGGACGACGTCGGCGCCGAACCAGATCGCCCACCTCGACCGCCGACAAAAGCACGGACTCGAGATGTTCCTCGACTTCCCTCCAGACCATGTCGCGCTCGTCCGGCCCGCCCCTCGGAGTATGTGTCCGGTAGATCTCAAGAGCGAGCCCACCACGAGTCGTGTAGACGTGGGAGCCAAGAATATTCAGACCACAAGCCGTCATCACACCCGCGACTTGACTGTAGAGCCCGTGCACATCTTCCGCGCACACGATGAACTCGCTAAAGCCACCCTTCATAGCGCGGTGGGATGTGACGACGCGCTTATCTCCGCCAAAGCGCAGCACCAACTGTGCATGCCGCGCAATCTGCCGCGGCGTATGAGACAAGAAATATCGGCGCGGAAGCTGATCAAAGAGGGAGTCAATCTTAGTTTCCCCCACGCCCAGACGACCCAATTCCTCCCGCGCCCCGTCGCGCCGCCGCTCGACCCGGGCCTCAAGAAGCGCAACAGCCTGATCCGGACGTTCGGCTCCAGTCTCCAGCATCTCAGCCGTGCGCTCATAAAGCTCACGCAGGAGCTGGCCCTTCCAGTCGGTCCAGCCCTCAACCGATGACGCCCGGATATCTGCAAAAGTCGAGAGATAGAGATTGCGGAGATTCGTCCGGTCCCCGCAGATTTGAGCCAATTCGAGAATCAACTTCGGATCTGAGAGGTCGCGAGACTGTGCTAGATGCGACATCAGTAGATGATGTTGCACGACGAAGAGCACGCGGTCCGCCCGTTCTTTCGATAGACCTAGGCGCTCGATGGCCGGCTTTGCGCGAACCACGCCTTTGCTCGAATGATCACCGCCGAATCCCTTTCCTATGTCGTGTAAAAGGCATCCCAGGAATAAAACGGGGCGGTCATCGACCTCTCGCATTAGTTCCGTTAGCTCTGGCATCGCCCTCGCATATTTCCCCCGCCACAGACGCCGAAGCTCTTCGACCAAGAAGATCGAATGAACATCCACGGTGTACGTGTGATAGATGACGTGCTGCCAGCGGCAAACGATGTGCTCCCATTCGGGGATCACCTGGGCAAGCACGCCCACGTCATTCATCAACATGAGCGTTCGCATGACACGCGTCTCTGAAGCCAGAATGCGCATGAACATGTCCGATAATTCGGGCGTGTCTCGCACCGAATCATCGATCAGCGACAGGTTCTCACGCACAAGCCTTTGCGCCATTCTAGAGAGTCGAACCTGATGGGATTGTGCGACCTCAAAGGCTCGCAACACCCGGATGGGGTCCTCGCGTAGATGCGCCGCGTGCGGAATCGCGAGCTGATTATCGATGATCAGGAAACCATCTTCCACGATCCTCTCATCGACCTCCCCTCCACTAGCGGGATTAACGCGACGCGCGCACTGGTCGATCACCAATTCCGAATGAGACTTGATCACGCGCGCATGCCGGTAGTAGTCCCGCATGAATCGTTCGACGGGAAGATCCGGATCATCCGGCTGGAATCGCAGATCCGCCGAAGTCCCATCATCAGCAAAAGACTTTTCCTTCAGCCGTTCCATGGCCCCTGCCATGGATCCGTAGCCGATTCCTTCAGCAACTTCTTCCTGCGCCTCAAAGCTCATCTGATCGTTCGCACGCTTCGACATCAGATGCAGCTCGTTCCTCGTTCTCCAGATGAAATCGAGCGCATCGCGATATTCATCCATCTCCGATTCGGTCAAGAGCCCGAAATGAAGAAAATCATCGACATTTCGAACCGAAGGCTGCGTCCCCCTGGCTACCCAATATGCTGCGTGGTAGTCGCGAAGCGTACCTGCTCCCTCTTTTACGTTAGGTTGAAGGAGGTAGAGTGTGTCGCCATATTCCAGTTGGCGTTCGCGCATGAGTTCAAGCTGCTCGGAGACGAAGGCTGCTGGATCTGGAAGCAGCTCGTCGCGAATTCGATCTGCGAACTCGTGAAAGAACTCACCATCGCCGCACAAATAGCGTGCGGTCAAAACCGCGGTACGCACGGTGACATCTTTGCGCCCGAGTTCCACTGTCTGTTGAATTGTCCGGGTCGCCATACCAATCGTTAGGCCAGCGTCCCACAACCAATACTGCAAACGCTCGGCTATGTGCTGCACGTAAGGTGTGAGTTCACCTCGGCACAGCAGCAGCAGGTCCACATCGGAGTGAATCGACATTTCGCGGCGTGCGTAGCCACCGACGGCAATAATCGCGACACCGGTTTCGATGCCCTGGCCCCGAGCCAAGTGAATTTCTTCGGCCAGCTCAAAGAGCCGCCGTACCAGACGATCAGTAAGATCCGAATTCGCCTCGTTGACGATTCGTCCCGACCCACTCGTTCTGTGAAGGACTTCGAGGTATGAACGTACATCCCCCAAGAACGACTTAACGGCGGGTGTGACGGCATTCTGGCGCGCATCGGGCTCGGCCGGGAGCTCAAGGAGGGCATGCTCAAGATCTGGGGCTTCCTCGCTCATTATTTGCCTCCCTCTGTGCGCGCCAATCCCATTTCCATCTGATCTCGGTAGCGATCGACTCCAAGCGCGATCTTTTCCCCGAGCATGTTTTGATAGAGCGGACTACGGAGCATCTTCGCATCCTTCTTATTAGTCACGAAACCAGTCTCGACTAGAACAGACGACATGCTCGACATGAACAGCACATAAAACGGCCCCTTCTTCACGCCGAGATCCGGCAACGTCTGGTCTCGTTCGCGCACCCCGCGCATCACTTCGTCATGTACGAAGGCGGCCAAGCGCTCCGAATGCGCGCCGACTTCACCGACCTGCAATTCTGCAAGCGCACGCTGCAAAGGATCGAGGCGCGCGGCAGGCACACCATTCTCCCTCGCCGCCACCTCAAGACTGTGTCGCTCATGATTCGCATCGAGCGTATAGACCTCTATGCCTCGAGCCCTCTTTTGTTCGGATGCGTTCGCGTGAATTGAAATAAACACATCTCCGCCCGACGATTCAGCGACAGCCGTCCGCTCCTCGAGTGTCAGCGTCAGGTCTCGTTCTCGTGTCATGATGACTTCGAAGCCGCGGGACAAGAGCGCCTTCTTGAGTGATCGTGCGATTGTTAGGTTCACGTCCTTTTCACGGAGGTCACCGACGCCGACCGCACCCGGATCTCGGCCGCCGTGACCCGCATCAACAACCACGGTATGTACCCGTCGAAGTCCCGCAGGCAGCCTTCCCGACTCCTCGTCAGCAATTCGACTCTTGGCGCCCCGCTCTCCGTAGACATCCACAACAATTCTTGCAGGGCTTGGCAACACGAAGAGTCTGTGATGGTCGTAGCGCTCGAGGTCAAGTACGAGCCTAGTTGTGCGCAGCGTATTTTGGCCGAGGCGTACAGCCTTTAACAGTCCATCGCCCACTTCGATCCCACTCTCGTAACGCCGTCCCACCCAAAGGTCC
>Ga0209632_10004483_pt1 | contig 12364 bp, 10 predicted proteins | sample COG_10_FD_184754 | JGI IMG/M metagenome (GOLD analysis project Ga0209632, IMG submission 184754) | Pelagic Microbial community sample from North Sea - COGITO 998_met_10 (SPAdes) (version 2) | ecosystem: Environmental > Aquatic > Marine > Neritic zone/Coastal water | place: Helgoland, sampling...
ATCAAATTCTTGACAGATATGCTCTGGATTTATTTTTTGATTTGATTCAAATCAAATTTGATTGCAATCAAATTCTTGACAGATATGCTCTGGATTTATTTTTTGATTTGATTCAAATCAAATTTGATTGCAATCAAATTCTTGACAGATATGCTCTGGATTTATTTTTTGATTTGATTCAAATCAAATTTGATTGCAATCAAATTCTTGACAGATATGCTCTGGATTTATTTTTTGATTTGATTCAAATCAAATTTGAGCAATATTTGATGTCGCGAAGCGCCAAAATGTCTACGAAAATGTCTACGAAACGCGACTTCTCTACATTAGTACCAAACGACTCCAAATCGTCCGCCGATGCTAACAGTGCCAAGCGTATACGCACTGGTGGACTTAACACTGTGGAAACTGATAAAAACTCGAGTCCAGCAAATTCTGTAATTTCCGAAAATGAATCTAACACAAACCCGCTTCTCGATGGTTTAGTCATACCTTCTGATGGCCCTCATCATGATTCTAAATCGAATGTGGCTATTTTAGCCACGTATGAGTCGGAAACTATTACGAGAGTGGCATACGGCCACAAAAATGGGCGTGTTAGCGTCATTTCATGGGGAAGTATTGAAAACGTAAAGGCACTTATTGAAGATGGTTTGCTTTCGACAGCAAGTAATTGGGAACTCGTTCCAAACAAGTTCAAGGAGGATGTCCTGGCCACGACCGCCATTGAAAAAAATCCATACGTCTTAGAGTATTTAGGCGAAGAACACAGGAACCAACTCAACCATAGTCTACTTGCATCAGCAATTAAAAGGGTTCCATGTTGTTACAAACATCTGAGTGTTCAACAAAAACAACGAAAGGACTTTGTCATTCTTTGTTTAGACAACATTTGTGAACGTGCTACTTATAAGATGGAATTCATTCCGGACGTCTTCAAGCGTGACATTGATGTTGTCCTACTTCTTATTCGTAAATACGCTGCTGACCGTCCAGATATAGACACGGATATTCTGCCAAATCCGTACGAGTGGTGTGACCAAGAGTTATTCTGGAAGCCTCTGTTTGCGATGCAGGCTGTCCGTGAGGACTATGGAATTATGTCGCATGTTCGGTCTCATCATACTGAAATGTATGAAAGGTTACAAGACAACAAACCGTTTGTCATGCACTTTATTAGCACTTACAAAGGTAGCTGGGATAGACGCCGCATGATGAATCCTCTGCAGTACGTGTCGGAAAGATTGCGTGATGACCAGGATGTGCTCAACCAAGTTGCACAGGCCGACGACAGTAATGGTTCAATCTACCAAGATACTCTTGACTACGCTTCTAAACGTCTTTGCGAGAGTCCCGATTTTGTCATTGGTATTTTGGAATATTTGCCAATAGAGGATGTTGACCCAGACGAAATGCGCCTGATGCTTGCCAGAAACTGTCCGTTTTTATCTTGTGATATCGAATTTATTAAACGCACGATTAATGATATAGGTGTAAAACACTTCGAGATGGGTCCAGAAGCTATTTTGTGGTTTGACGAATGGTTTCGTAAGGACAAATCTGCTGTGAAAGCTATTATGGAGGTCAATCCCCTTGTGGTGGCACACGTCTCGGACGACCTCAAAGACACGTTGTGTATTATTAAACCACACTTTTGTGAGTGTCCCAGTGATGAACTACTCGATTTTGCGTCCAAACGCGTTCGCGACTTTGTTGTATCAATGAAAGATTTGTATGTAGAATACAAGGAAGCATTGCGTACACGTACTGATGGTTCTGATGACCATATTACGGTGTACAATCAGATAATTGCAAAACACGATGCTTTCATAAAAGAGAAAATGTAATAATAAAAATATCACACCAAAAGTCGTAAAACTATAAATATTACTTAAAAGATTTTTATTTTTTCTGATTCTCTAAAGCTACTGAACAAGCACAACAGGTTGATATACTTACAATCAAATGTTTGTCCACTCTAAATTTTTTGATTTGAATTAAATGTTTGACGGACAACTATAAAAGATAATAACATAATATAAATGGGATTAGACCATGTCATTTTAGGTTATATTATATATAAATGTGGTTTATTTCTAGGTTAGCAAAAGCGGAAAAGAAGGCCCAATAACCGCGCGCCAAATTATGAGAACCGTATGGGCTCGAAATCGTCCCAGTGTACAATGTCAATCTCTTTACCGAGTTGCGCGTGAATGTCAATCTCTTTACCGAGTTGCGCGTGAACCGCATCTCTCATTTTTGTAATGACCTCTTTTTCTTTTTGTTTGCGTACGTCAGATTTTTCCTCTTCCATTTGTTTCTGACCTTCGTGCGTATCAGGGTTGCCTTCTGCGTACGCCGCCGCTTCGGGGAACATCTCTATAAATGCAGGCCATTGGCCTTCGTGCGGGCCACCATTGCCAAACAAATGTCTTACCCAGACGACAAAGCCGTGTTCGGATTGAGACGGTAGTCCCTTGTATACATAATCCACTTTTTTGTATTCCGAGTCAATCGCCTTCATAATTGAAAATGTTTTCTCAGTTAACTCGTTCAATGCTTTTGAATTGTGCTGTTCATTGAGTTTATCTATTTGACTAAATACTATTTTAATCTCCCTTCTGGTGTAATCTCCAAACTGTCCCTTAGCAGCGTCTGCAAACAACATATCGGCACTATTTTTGCCGTACGTTTTATTGACAGTCTCTAAAAACCGTTGAACATCTTCTCTGTCTTCGATGTTGACCTCTTTTGTTCTTTCGTAATACGCTTTCATGGGTAGAAATTGAAAGACTCTCCAATTTTGTACAATGGCTTTCTCGACCATTGACCAAGTCATTTTATATTCCATTGGAAGAAATTCAAACGCGAGACCGTCAGAATCGAGAGCAAAAAGACACAATATGCGCTTTTTTAGTTTCAAGGGTATATGTTGCAAAGCAAGACCTCGCCACTCCACTACGTGAAACGCTGCATTGTAGTTGGATTGCACTGTCTTCGTGTACTCGTCCTCTGGAGAGCACCATTCAGGCTCAATGCCTTGCTCTTGTAATCTCTTTTTCCATATATTTTGCCGCCGCATTTCGTACAGGGGTACGGTGTTGGGGTTAAAATACCATTCGCGCGGCTTAGTAAAGCGATAATCACGCGATTTGTCATAATATTTACGCGCAAGTAAGAAATCGATAATTTCTGGCGCGGCATCGACTTGGATTGCCGACAACGTGTGTTGACGAAAGGGGCACTCCACGCGGTCATCCTGCAGCATTTTGTGTATCATAATTCGTGCCGTATCGCGGTCTCGAATATTAAGCAATAGCGATTCGAGCGCGGTTTGGTCGACATTGGGATGAACGTTTTGATTGACGTCCAACTTGTCCGAGTCCATAAAAACGTCCAACACCAAGTCATTTCCATTGTCTAATACGTAGAACAACGGGATTCGGATGTCTGGGTGTTGGTTGTAGTTGATGTCGAAACCAGCGGCCAACAATTGTTTGACGCAAGCGACGGCCACCGTCGAATCCACATTCGTTGCACCAACGTACATCAAAAACTTGGCCAGGTACGCGTCCAGCTCGTAGTCCTTGCCTTTGCGTACGATGTCACATATTTTTGTAATGTAATAGGGGAAAATGGGAAAATATGTCTCTCCACCACTGTTTTCGACTTCTAGCACATGATAAAAGAAATTAAATGTTCCTTCAGTACGTAAAAACGAGTTTGGGTCATCCCCTGATTTTGCAAACTTTATAAATTCAGACTGTTCTTTTCTTCCAAATGTATACTCGGGACATTCCTTCCGAAGCAAGTCGTAGATGTCAGCGCCGTCTCGAATGCCGTCTGAAAGGGGGTAATCGTCTGCGTTAGCAAGCATTATTTGGCCAAAATTCGGGGGGATGTACGCGCCGAGGTCTACGAATTGTTTAAAGATTTGGTAGACCTCGCCGTCGGTGTATCCATCGGATAGATTCCAACGATGTACCAATAGTGTACCAATTACGCTTTCGTCCTTAACCCGGCCCCACGTCATTTTGCCGAGTGTTTCGGCAGTTTGAGCTTTCCAATAGTCATCTTCAAAGTCTAAATCGTCAAATTCCAACTCCATGAATAGTCCCGTGTTTAGTTCTTGCAGCATCGCATTCATAATGACGGAAGCTGCTGGTACGGCGACCGGGGTGATTTCAAGAGGTATCGAAATTTTCGTGACAAACTCTTGCTTCACGCGTATTTTTTGACCATCTGCAAATGTGTACCGTCCTTTTGAGGGTTTTATTGACAACATACCTGTGATTGGAGGTTGCTTCTCTTTTTGAATGGTAATGATATCACCAATACCAAGTACTTTCAAACTACCAGCAATTTGAAATCCATCAAAAGTTTGAAGAAGCCATTCAAAATCGCCGGTAATGTAGCCGTTTTGGATTCGAAAAACTGGAGGATGTACACTCAAAGGCCACCGCAATCCAACTTCCTTGGTAGGTAGACGATACGTCCCGCCCCCCAAATCAATGACAACAGATGCGATTCTCATAAAAAACAATGCTTTGACAAACTCCTTCTGGTTATGTACGTGTACGAGAATGTGTGCATCATCTATATCCGGCAAATCATATCCATGTTTAAGAGCAAAGTCCAAATTGTGTGCTTGAACCTCTGTAATTTTAGATTCGTAATTGTAACTATCAAAGTCACAAATATCGTCCGGGACGCCAAATCCTGTGAGCACGTCCACGTCTACGTTGGCATCCACCAAAAATTCCCGTCGGTGCACAATCCTTTTAATAAAAGTGTCTGATAAACGAATGTCTTCACCAAGTCGTTCTCGATACGCCAATACTTGACGAAGAATGTCCCACGAAATCCGGAGACTGACCGATGGGGTTGTTGTTTTGTACAAAATTTTACCACTATCTACGCCAACTTCCCTCGACATGGAAATTTGGTGTTCATCTAAAAAATGCACGCCCCTTTCGATACAAACGTCAACAATTTCGGCAACCTGATACTCTATCGCATTATAAAAAAACCAAGATGCCGCATCTTTTATAAATTTAAGCCGCCACCCAACAGTTGTGACATCTTCGTTGTTGGCAAGTTCGCGTCGTCGTTTGCACAGTTTTTCATCAGTAAAATAGTCAATCAAAAGATTCGCCGATATTCTTAGTTTTTTTGGAGATACGGGATCTTGAAGCGGCGGGTGTGCAAGCTTGATGACTGTCGCTAGGTAAGGAATTTCGGCTAAATTTGTAACGACCTGAAACATGTCGGCCTTCAGTTGGTCGAGCAATAGACCCAACATTTCCGTGTGTTGTAGATTAAAAATGTCGAAATCGGCGTCTCGGATTCGAACGCCATTTTTCAACAGCAATTTTATCAATTTGAACAGTTGTGCCGAGACAACTTTTTCTCTGTTTGCAAACATAATGGCAAACGTTAGAGCGGAGAACTCTATCGAACCACCAACAAAACTGGCGTCCGACTGTACATTTACCAAGTAATGACGCTCAGTCTGAGTTGAGTGGGAACCAAAGACAGACGAGCCTTTGCGTCTTGCAAATAATTCACGGACGCATTTTAAAGCTGTAGGGTCTCCGTAGTGACAAAAAGTAATCACTGCGTACATGAGTGGATTCACTCTGTACTCGTTTGCACCTTTACTAATAAGATTTGCGTACGGAACAATGACAGCGATCCTTGTGTCGGTTCGCGCGCCTGCTTGGTACAAGGCGGAAACGCAATCGGCATGATTTCCCTTAATAGCAAGCATTAAGGGCGTCCATTCGTTCTCGTCGGTACAGTTAACTAGTTTGGCGGGCATCAGCCCTCGTGGGGTCTTGTGTTCTGCAACCATCTTTTGTATGCCCGCTAGGTTTCCGTTTTTCGCACATTCCAAGAGCTGGCGCTGGGCTGGCGTTATTTTTTCATATGCAGGGGGTATTGTTACCATGGGTTCGTCAGCAACATATTGTTTAAATTCGCCTACTACTGGAGGATTATCGGGATAAGACATTTAAATTAAAAAAAAGAAGAGTTTATAGTTATTTTTTATTCAACGACTTTTATTACAATGTCGACATATCCATCTCGACCTTTCGTCTCTATCTTCCCAATCGCGAACCCAGTCATGTTTGCATGCTGCTTCCATGTCGGCGCGCGCTTTTTTCATGGTATGTTCTAATGCATGCAGTTCTTTGTATCTTTGAAAATATTCTTGCGTGACTTGTTCGTAATATTCTTTGGCTTCGGCGAAATCCGCCATCGGACTTTGACTTCAAAATGAATCTCAAATTCGAAGCCACATATGTGTAGTATTTAAGTTTGCTTTCAAAAATAAAAATGGGTAACTACTTAACAAGTGATTCAAATTGGCATGTCCATCGGCGCGTCCTATCGACGGACGAATGGGTCAATGTTCCACTTCAAACATGGCCGGGCATTGAGGTCGATGAGGCGTTGAGCAGATTTAAACACGAAGCGTTTTCGTTCGCACTGGACAAACACACTGAATATGCCGACACAAAAGCGATATATTTATATAATGGCAAAACACGGGCCGCAAAAGCTCTCTTAGACCCGGAGTCGGGACAATTGCAAATATGGTCGATAGCAATTCGTCAATGGTTAAATCTAGAAGAGAAGTTGGCACCCCAACGATATCCACTGCTTCAAACGGAATATTTTTCTAAATATGTACAAAAACACGCGTGGATTGACACACAAACAATCGTATATGTAAAAAAATAATTTCAAACCTCGACTGCACATAAAAATAGTATATAAAGTTTGATATTTTTTGAATAAGATGTTGTTTCGTCGAGTGTGGCTCATCGCTTGGGCGCTCTTGATAACAATGTGTTTACTTGCTTTGTGGGACGTATCTGAGAAAACATGCGGTAAACACATTCCTATCTTACTGTCGCGCGCATTGACAACAGACCCGTGGAGAGGGTTTATTTTAGTCTTTAATCTCTTGGCAGTTGGCAGTTCCTTTTCCCTGAATTCCATAGTCATAGTGTCTGGCTTTTTGGGCTTTTTGTGCGCCTTTTTGGTGTCTATGTTTCAAACCAATGCACACAATGCACTTATCATTGTTTCAGCAGCGTGTATTATGTATGAATGTAAACCACCCGTGAATGAAGTCCTATGGAAAATTCACTGGTGGGGCACGTTGGTTGTTGGTTTTGTGTGCAGTGGGTGGTTATTATATTCCGAGTATGGATGTGACACGGAATATTGTGCGGGATGTTCGTGGTGGTACATCTCAGAATATCTGTTTTTCTGGTCAATGTTTTTATTAATGTGGTGGAGAATTGATCCCAAAGAAGTACTACACGACAGAATACAATTTGTGGCCGTGGCCACCGACGATACAGGCAAAAAAGAAGTTGTAAGAAATAAAAGAATTGAGTTTTAAAATATCCATAATTCGAAATGATACGTTGTGCTGCCTGTGGCGGCACACTGCTCTTTAGAGCGATAGACTAGTTTTTTATGATTCGGCAGCGTTATTTCTGTGGTATTCTGTGCGTCTACAGTGACGTGTACACGTGTCAATATAATACCCTGTAATGGATATGCAAATGCTTCGTGAAATACCTCCGAACCTCCGATAATATAGACTCTCACAGTATGTTCATACGCGTAATTAATCGCGTCCGCGAGAGAATTTTTCCATACGACGTTTGTTTGACCGTGTGGACATGGGGCTCGGGTCAAAATTATATTCAATCTGTTTTTTAATGGTTTATGTGGCAAGCTTGCCCATGTTTTGCGTCCCATGATGACGGCGCCTCCTGTTGTGTGCATTCGAAACCATTGAAGGTCTTTTTTAAGTGACCATGGTAACCGGTTATCTATACCAACGATGTTATTATCAGAGACCGCGGCAATAAGGTATAACATATGTTCATAAGTGATGCGGCTCTTAAATAGTCCGGCGTCAGCTAGAGACCATAATATTAATGTGTGCTACGGTCTCATTTTTGACGATGACCACGCTAAAATCCACGAGTAACATTTCCAAAATGTGAAAGCGGCATTTGGGACAGACATAGATGGTTTTGCATTTTCTTTTGTGTCTAATTGTCATTAAACGTGACGTGATCATATCGCAATCTTCGCATCTGTCTAACCATCCGTACGAAGGTAAATTCGGCATTATTACATTTAAAGGCAACTATATACTTCGCCATCACGAGTACTTAATGAACATCTGTTCAATAAATGTTTTCGTGCGTTGCGAAAGAGTCCCCCATGATTATACCCCAACACATTGCCGTTATTCCAGATGGAAACCGCCGCTATTCTCAACGTTTGTTTATGAATAGTATGTCTGGGTACCAGCAAAGCGGCGAATCTTTGCAGCGTCTTATTGACTGGAGCCTTCTCAACAATATTCGAGAATTATCTATTTTTGCATGGTCGTCTGAAAATTGGGGGCGTCCTCAGGAAGAAATCGATGGTGCCATGGAACAGTTTGACAAAGCCCTCGACCAATGGTTGGCCGATAAACAGCAAGATATCAGTTATATCTTCATTTCAACGGCACCAAAAAAATTGTCGTCCACCATGCGCGTTAAAATGCACAACTTAAAACTGCAAACGAGTGAAGCCACCAAATTAAAAGTATATATCTATATGTCATATGGATTCTCGGAGGACGTTGACCATATGACAACGGGTAGATATAAATTTGATTCCGTTGTTCCCAATGACATGTCTGAGCCGGATGTTTTGATTCGAACTTCGGGCGAGCAGCGATTGTCTAATTTTTGCATGTGGCATCTGCGCTACACAGAACTCATGTTTATTCGTCCGTTGTTTCCAGAGTGTGACGATACAGTGTGGGACGAGTGTCTAGAAGAATACTCAACTCGTAAACGTAGATATGGAAAATAAGTACTACTTATGTGTATTTCTTTTTTACTAATCAACACTAAACTATATGTCTCTTCAACAAACATGGACACGCATCAAGCAACAACATCCCGCGACGCCCTCTGATTTCATGCGTCTCGTGCTCGAATACAAACACGATATCACCGAACATGAAATTATCGCTTGGCAACGAGCATCACACGATTGGACAACAGGCATTTTTGATTTCTTGTGGTTTGCCTTTCAAGTGCACCAGGGTCATTCGGAGTGGCTGCCACACGTTCAAAAAATGTGGCCGCGTGTCAAGAGCATCATCAACGAACATTCTTTAGTAGATTGGATGGCCTCAATGTCACTTTAGACCTGTAAGGCAGGCACATCTTCGGTGCGCGCGACAACCACTTCGCCGTCAATCGTAATAACAGATACCGGCGAATCGACCACCGCCAGAGTCGGGACTGTTTCAGCAATCTGGGCATGTTTTCGCTTGCCCGTTACTGTGCAAGCGGTTATCATTCCGATAATGTTTACCATCAATTCCAACACATGTTTTATTACAAAGTTAGACTCGGATGGCATTTTCGAGCACTCGTCCGCGGTAATGTAGACCACTTCGTTTCTTGCAAAAGAAACATTGCAATCTTGAGCGCCATCTTCAAAAACGGGCTCGCAATCATCACATATGCCATTCAATTCGTAATAAAATCCGATGGAAGATAGCGCCGATACAATTCCAAACAACGATATGATGGACAACATAATGGTGAAAAAACGGATGGCGCCCTCTTTATTTTTCTTGACAGCGTTGTAACCATAAAATGGCAAATACACGCCGCAGATGAGAAAAGAAAAAGAAACCGCCAATAATTGGTTTTTGTCGCTGTAAACATTGCATTGATAAATAAAATATATCATATTGGCCAAAAATAATACGCATGTCCATTTTTGAGTCATTTCTTCGCGAGATTTCACGGGCACACCATTAACAATAATCAGTTGAGGTTCCGGCATTTGGTGGGAGTCGTTCAATGTTTATAGTATTTTTTCAAAATGTAATATATATAACATGTGATAATAGTCGTGAATAATGGACGTCGAAAATATGGACGCCTCTCTCCTAAAAATAGAATGTTACATTTGTATGGATCCTTGTAGAACTCAATCTCCTTGCGAATGTAAGTCCTACGTTCATCCAGCGTGTCTCCTAAAGTTTATAGAAATATCTAGAAACTCACATTGTACCATTTGTAACGGGCAATATCCAGTGGAACCTCCAGAGTCGTCCAAAATACGACCGATTAATATTATTCGTCTCTTCTGTTGTATTGGACTGTTTTTCCTATTCGGGTGTATAGGTTCTTGTACTACCGGTGACTGTCGAGATTACGACCCCTTTTCTGTAAATAGTTGGTGTTCGGCCCTGAGTGGCTACTTTGTCATCATACTTATCTGGGTTTGTAGTCGGTCATATAACAGACGATAACGGTGCGGACATATATAAATACCATGCACATATAAAATGCCCATCCCTTTGAAGCGACAAAAAAGAGTTTCTTTGCGCCGAATTGCCCAACACAATTCGTATTATGCAACACAACTTATAAAATCAACGCGTGAAGTCGCGCGCTTAACAGAACGCATTCGAGAACTTGAAAAGGAAAAGGTTCGATATAGAGAACAAACTATTAAAGCAAACAATCGCGCCATAAATGCAGAAAAGTTTGCCGGTAAAGAAACAAGACGCGCGGATGGCATTCTTCTATTTGGAATGGAAGAACAAACCATCAAAGCCGACATTAAAAAACTACAAGATGAAAGAGTCAGATTGGAAGGCCAAATCGTCCGTCTCGAAGCGGTTATAATGCAAATAAAACGTACAATTCGCCGAATAAAAAAACAAGAATATTAAACAGTTTCTTTTTTAAACACTCTTTTTGTTCTACCTTTGTAACATCCGTATTGACATCCCACACACACTAGCCAAAGTCCCACTGTACCCACAGATAAAAGAATAATAATTGTGCGCGCATCTTCCCATGAGATGCCCTCGTACACGCGTCGTACCACTGGCTTGCATTCAGACTGCGCTTCTTCGTACGTTGTCCTGTTCACCGGACACAAGTCACAGTCTTCGAGCCAGCCATCGTCGGAGTAATACGCGACTTCGCAAGCGATGCATAATTCGCCACGTGTTGACACGTCGGTCGTCTCAAAAGCGACAGGTTTTCCACCCGTATATCCCAAATCACAAGGCCAGTAATGTATGACTTTTTGATGCGACGCGAGCACCCAATGTTGAGTATTTGTACCATATTGCGCGGTATGTTTGTAGCCATGCGTTTCGCGTAATCGTGAATCTTTGCCAAAACGATGTGCCTGTGGCAAATGTTCGTGCATGAACGTATGGTGCTTGTTTTTGACGATAACATTAGAACCGGTGACACCAACATCCTCTCCAATCATGGCGTTTTGGTAATCGGGTGCTTTTATGTATCCCATTGGGCCCTCTAAAGCTCTGTCGGAATAGGACAAATCTTCCGCCGTCAAACGGAGGGCATTACCTGGTATTTTGTCGATGGAGATACCGCGGTTCTCCGATTCTTCACAATTCGATAACTTTGGATTGCAATCGTACACAATGATAAAGGGTTCGCGCGTATTAAAATACAACGGATAAGAGGATACTGCGAGCACAGACTTGGAAGCAGCGATGGCTCTCCCGTAGGCTTGATAATGGGGTGTTCGGAGATTGGGAGGGCCATAGGGCGATAGCAAACTGGGTGACCACCAATAAATATCTTTTTCTCTGGGTGTGTCCGCTGACAAGTCCCAGGCGTAGACACGGCCATAGTTGTCACCTTCTTGATGTGGATTATTTTCGATGAAGCGGTTGGTATCTCCTGGCGCAGAGACAAATATAGACGCCGCGGTTTCATTAAACGAACCCGTGATGGCGACAGAATAACCAAACTGTTGCCACTGAAAGTAGGGCACGCGGACAGGATTAAGCGGGCCACCACCGTAATAACCTCCGATGTAATACGGCAGCTGTTCGGGTATACATTTTTTCTGAAAGGCGTTCACTTCTTCGCCGGTATCTTTATCTTGCAACATCGTTTTATTGTCGGTGGCCGCATATTTATAAAATCCATAATATCGTTTCCAATCCACGTACCCCAATTTACATGTGGTTCCATCTGGATAACAACCTGTCTCATATATAGATCGGCACGAATGTAGTTCCTCGTCGCGGTACACAAATGCGTATCCCAAGGTAATGGGACGACCGGCATCGCGGCCGGACGCTTTCGTTTTGCCAGGGGCGCCGACAATCCACGTATCATCCGCGATATCTACGGAAAACCCAAATCTGTACAGTGGAATGGCATCCGCTTCATATTGATAACCCGTATTTTCTAACCAAGATATGTCAGCAATTTTTGGACGGACGGCCGTAGGGGGTGACCCTGGACGCCAGACGCGG
>Ga0209632_10004484_pt1 | contig 12363 bp, 11 predicted proteins | sample COG_10_FD_184754 | JGI IMG/M metagenome (GOLD analysis project Ga0209632, IMG submission 184754) | Pelagic Microbial community sample from North Sea - COGITO 998_met_10 (SPAdes) (version 2) | ecosystem: Environmental > Aquatic > Marine > Neritic zone/Coastal water | place: Helgoland, sampling...
AGTTGAACCAGTAGAAGAAGAGGAAGAAGTTGAACCAGTAGAAGAAGAGGAAGAAGTTGAACTAGTAAAAAAAGAAGTAAAACAAGAAAAAGAAGTTGAACCAGTAAAAGAAGTTGAACCAGTAAAAAAAGAAGTAACACAAGAAAAAGAAGTTGAACAAGTAAAAAAAGAAAACAATAATAAAGGAAATAAATAAATTATAAAATATATTTAAAGTAAATTTTATAATATCTATAAATGGGTGATAATTCTGAAACTAAAACAGAAATTAAAAAAAAAATAGAATGGAGAGAACAAAATGAACAAATTCTTAAAGGATGGGCAGATAAAGCACAATGTTATCAAATGCTTCATGATAGGGCGCATAAAAGATATTGGTGTCTAAATGCATGGTTTGCAATTCCAGTTATTATATTTTCTACACTTACAGGTACAGGTAATTTTGCAGTAGAAAATATAGATGAAGCTTGGAGACAACAATTTTTATTTGCGGTTGGTGCAATTAATATAATATCAGCTATAATAACAACAATAGCACAATTTATAGGAGTAGCTCAAAAATCAGAAGGACATCGGTTAGCATCAATTCATTGGGATAAATTTTCAAGAAGAATTAAAATAGAACTATCTAAAGTAAGAACTGAAAGAGTAGATTGTAATAATTTTATGGAAACATGTCAGTTAGAATTTGATAGATTAATTGAAACATCTCCAAACATTCCAACTGATGTAACTAGATGGTTTAGAAAGTTAATAAAGGAAGGTAACAGAGAGGAAGTCGCAGGATGTCAATTATGTATTTATGAATTTTTCTGTTTTCCATTTGGAATGGAATGTTGTAATCAAAATGATAGCTGTTGCTGTTGCTTTTCTTGTCTTCCATGTTTTAAAAGTAAAATATCAGAAAGTGATGCAATAATAGGAATTGAAATGCCAGAAATAGTTGGAAGAATTAAACCAACAATTATAAATACATCTACAGCTGAAAACGATAATGAATATGAAATATATAATAGTAATGTATAATAAAATAAATATAATTAATTTATTTTATTTAATTTAATTAATTTAAAATTGTAGTTTCAAATATTTTTCCAGTTACTAAATAAGGGTCACAATTTGAACTTGGTCTTCTATCTTCAAAATAACCTTTACCATCTTTAACAGTTTGATTACCTCTTCTAATAGAAGCACCTCTATTAGCAACACCATGTGTAAATTTATCATATGATGCTGTTTCATGAGCTCCTGTCATTCTTTCTTCATTTCCAGAACCATAAACTTCCATATGTTCCATATGTTTATGAGAAAGTTTTTCAATAGCTTCATCAATATATTCTAATCCTGATTTGCTATCAGTTCCATCTCTCATATTTTTAGTACTATAATTTGCATGGCATCCAGAACCATTCCAATCACCTTTGACTGGTTTAGGTTCTAAATCAACAACTACATTATGTTTTTCAGCTACTCTATTTAATAAATATCTAGCCATCCATAAATGATCTCCTTCTTCGATACCAATGCATGGACCAATTTGAAATTCCCATTGTCCAGGCGCGACTTCAGCGTTAACTCCAGAAATTTTAATTCCAGCATAAACACATGCTTCTAAATGCTCTTCTGCTACCTGTCTACCAAAAGCATTTTGAGCTCCAGCACTACAATAATATTGCCCTTGTTCATTTGGAAAACCATTTTGTGGGAATCCTAAAGGATTATTAGTGTTGTGATCCATTAAAAAATATTCTTGTTCTAATCCATACCAAGGTTCTTCATTTAAACCTTGATCAAATAATTTCTTTGCCCATTGTCTATGATTATTTTCTACTGGAGTACCATCGGGTCTGTATGTATCACATAATACTATTTTATGATTACCACGTCTAAATGGGTCATTAAATAAAGCACATGGTTTGATTATTACTTCTGAATCTTCGCCGGCTGCCTGGTTGGTTGAACTACCGTCATAGTTCCATTCAGATAAATCTGAAACTGAATTTACTGCTTTATCCATTACTTTTGTTTTTCCTCTTGGGTTATTATTGCCCCCAATCCATACGTATTCTACTAGTGTTTTCATATTGAATTAGAAACATTTTATTATTAAAGTTGTTTAAAATATATTATTTAAATAATAAATTTAAGGATAATTAAATTGAAAATAAAACATTTAAACATATACTATTTATTTATATTGCTTAAATGGAAATACTAAACGATATAAATAAAATCGATATAAATAGTGATGATATATGGAATTTAATTGAATCTTTAGAAATAAATAATGATTCTTCTGAAAATATAGAGGTGGAATCATGTACAAATTGTAATTCTAAAAACTTGTATACTGATATGACAGATTGTATAATTGTATGTTCAGATTGTGGATTGAAAATACGCGATGTTTTGGATAGAAGTCCAGACTGGAACAGTATTAATAGTTCAAATGATCATAATAGTAGATGTGGGTGTCCTACAAACTACTTTTTTCCTCAATCATCTTTAGGAACAAAAGTAACTAATGGTAGATATAGTAGAATATCAATATTAGAAAAATGGAGTCAGATGCCTTATAAAGAGAGAAGTAGATACGAGGTATTGAAATATATTGAAACTAAATGTAGAAATTGTAATGTTAATCAACCGATTATAGATAATGCAAAAAATTTATTTAATCAATTATCTAAAATAACTAAATTAACTAAAGATAACAAAAAAAAAAATATTATTATTAGAGGTTTAAATAGGAAAAGTATAATAGCAGCTTGTGTATATAATGGAGCTAACTTGCAAGGGAAACCAAGAACACCAAAAGAAATAGCTGAAATATTTGGAATTACAGAAAAACAAGTAACTAAAGGAAATAGAAAATTTAGAGATATAATGACTAAAGAAAAAATTGTAAAAAATTTAAAAGCATCACAGTCGTCACAATATATTGATAGAAAGGAATATATCAAGTTATTAAAATTAGAAAAATTTCAAATAGAGATAGCGAAAAAAATTGCAAAAAATGTAAAAAGGTTAGATATTGCAACAGATCACCAACCAGCGTCATTGGCAGCTGGTAGTGTAATGTTAATGGCAAATATATTAAATTTAAACTTGAGTAAAAAGAAAATATCAGAAACATTTAAAATATCTCAGGTTACAATTATTAAAACATTTAGAAAAATTTATCCTTATAGAAAAGTATTAATAAGTAATGAATCTACTGAAAAAATTTTAAAATTAGCAAAAAAACCAATAATAACATCAGAAGATTCAGAAACTGATAATATATTAAAAGAAGTAGTAGAGGATAAAGACAATGACGTTAACGAAGACAATGATGATGATGATGACGATGACGATGATGATGATATTATTTCAATAGAAAATATTATTGTAAAAAGTAGTAAAGATAATAATCTAATAAATAAGTATATTTAAATTTTAGGTAATTTAGTATTATCAAAAGATAATATGAAGTACTCCCAATTTTTTGGAATACTATATTTTTTTTGTATTTTTTTACAGAATTTTTTATCTTTTTTAAATAATTTAGTTTGATACAATGGTTTATACATTGTATCAAATTCAGATATAACATTTTGAATAAATGGTCTATCTATATGATTCTTAGTAATCATTCTTTTAATTAAGTTGTCAAGTTGTGAGTTATTAAAATTAAAAACTTTTTTTGAATGCATTACATTATAATATAATCCACCTAAATTATTTCCATTATAAGGTAGTTTATTTTTATATATTTCACATAATAAACATCCCAAAGAATATATATCAGTTTGATATGTATATTCTTTGCCCTCTATAATTTCTGGACTTATATAATAAGGAGTACCTATTGCTGTCTTGCCAAAATATTCAAATTCTGGTAAAATACAACATGTTCCGAAATCAGCCAAGTATATTTTACCATTATCAATTAAAATATTTTCACTTTTAATATCTCGATGTATAACTTTATTATAGTGTAAATATTGTACTGCTAAAAATATTTGTCTTACAATATTATTTTTTTGATTTAATGTTAATCTTTTTTTTTTTAAATATTGCCCTAATGTTCCTTCCTTAAAATACTTCATTCTTAAATATATTTTATTATTCTTAAATAGTATTTTATCATATTTATTAATATATTGGCAATTATGATAAAATCCTATAATAATTTCATTTATAAGCATTTGTTTTTCTTTATCATTTTTCATATCGTTAAGATTTAATTCTTTCATTGCATAGTATTTATTATTTTTTTTCATTAGTAAAATGTTTCCATAAGATCCTGTACCAATATTTTTTATAAATTGATAACTATTCATTTATTTTAAATAAGATATTTTTATTTAAAATTAAATTTAATTTAAAATTAATGCATGTGGGACTATATCCTCAATCGTTTTTATTAGAATAATTTCTAAATTATCAAATAAGTTCGGATCATCACTTTTAATTTTTTCATAATCACTTCTATTTTCAACTGATATTAATATTTTATTTACTCCAGCTTTCTTTGCACCATTTATTTTATATTCTAAACCACCAATCTTAGTTACATTTCCTAATAAATCAATTTCACCTGTCATCGCTACCCTATTATTAATAGGTTTTTCTAAAATTCTAGATATAAATGCAGTAGTAAATGCACATCCTGCAGATGGTCCATCTTTAGGCGTTGCACCATTTGGTGCATGAATGTGAAATCCAGATTTCCATTTTTCTTCTATATATTTCTTCATATCTTGGATTCCATATTTTTCTTTATTTTTGTTAATATAGTCAATAGCACATGTTAAAGAACATTGAACACTCTCTTTCATAACATCACCTTGTGATCCAGTTAATCTTAATGAAAATGGAGATTCGTTATTAAAAAAGTTTGAAAATATTTGAATAGGTACAATACCTCCTCCACCATTTGTTGTAGCATAAAGTCCGTTAATTACTCCAATTGTAGGTTTTTCATGAACTTTTTGTATTTCTATTTTAGGTTTTTCTAAAATCTCTTCTATTAAATCAATGGTAATTTTAATACTATCACTATTAGTTTTGAAAAGATTTCTTTGATATAATCTATCAACATTGAGATTTAATAATATATATTCTATTTTTCTTTTAAGATTTCTTACACCTGCTTCAAAGGTATACTTATCAATTAGGTATTTTATTGTATTATCATCTATGTCAAATGTGATATCATCTAATCCAATAACGGTAGATACCTCTTTGAACATAAAGTTTTTAAATATTTCTAATTTGTCATTTAATGAATAAGGTTTAATATCAATTTCCTTAAATCTATCTAGTAAGATAGGATCAATTAATGAAGAATCATTATAAGAAAATATCATAATTACTTTATCTAATGGAAAATCTACTCCCTGGAAGAATCTATCTTGAAAACAGTTATTCATATTAGGGTCTGTTAAATGAATTAATATGCTTGAAATCTCATTAGAACCATGTTTTGCACATGCTTTATCTAACTCGTCAAAATACAATATACATCTACTTTTACCAGTCTCTATCATTTTCTTTACAATCATCCCTGGCTGAGAACCAGAATAAGTATAACCATGTCCATGAAGTAACTCACCATCATTTTGTCCACCTAATGTAATTTGTGCAAATGGTATTTTCATTGCTTCACTTATACTTTTTGCTAATAAAGTTTTTCCTACACCAGGAGGTCCTACTAGTGATATTACACTACCACCACTTATTGGATTAGTTATCCACTTTCCGATTATTTGTAGTAATGATTTTTTAGCTTCATTATGCCCATAAGTAAGTTTTTTCAAATCATTTTCAATATTAGAAATGTAAAATTTTCTTTTACTTACATCTTTATTTAATTCATGAAATATAACATCATCATTTGGCGATGACCAAGGGAACTTTAAAAGTGTCTTTACATATTGCATTTGTTTATAATATTCATTATTTGATGATTTCATTTCTTCTACTTTTTCTAATGCCATAGATTTAACAGTTAATGGCATATTTTTTAGTGATAATATTTGTTTTTTAAAATCAATATCATCCATTGACATACTTTGTATTTTTTTTAGTTCGTCTTTCATATTTGAAATAGTTTTTTTTAATTTTATTTGACAAACATAATTTAAATTTTTATAAATTAAATCATAAATTAAATTAGAATTTATTTTTTTATCTTTAGTTATTTCAAATAATAAGCCAGCTACATTAATATTTTCTTCATTTCCAAGTAATAATAATCGTATTGTTGTATACATGTCAGTTATTGTATTATTTTTTTTTATAAAATCTTTCATAATGTTCATAAAAGACTTGCCTATTAAATCCATATATTTATCATAATTATTGTCAATAAATATGATGAAATCTTCATCATGATAAGATAATAGTTCATGTACTGTTAATGTTCTAAAAAATGATTTCGAAAATTTTCTAGTAGCTCTACACTTTTCTAATTTAGATTCTAAATTCTTTTTTTTATAGTACAAAAATTTATTGGAGATTTGGCAAGTTTTTATATATAAATTAATAGAATCTGGATTAAATATACCTTCAATAATAACAGTTTGTTTATTATATTTTATTTCTATACAAACTATTCTTTTTAATAACTCATCACAATTATTTTCATTTACATATATGTTTATATTTTCGTAATATGAATAAAAACATTCTTCTGATTCTGAATCATAATTTTCACAATTTTTTTGCATTTTTTTAAATGCAACATTACTTAAATTAAATTTTAATGGTATAAATACTTGATTTAAAAAATGTAGAAAAATATTAGTATCTTTATCATAAATTATATTTAACTTTAGTTTTAATAATAATTCTAAAATAGTAAAAATATTTAAATTACCAAAATCTTTAGATAGTTCTATAATATCTCTTCTTTTAAAATCTAATGGATATAATAAATTATTAATATGTTGATCAAGTTCTAAATTAAATAAATTTTTTAAATAATTTCTTAACTTAATAAATGTTTTTTCATTGTCATTAGATATATCAAAATTAATATATTTATCTAATATTTTTTTATGAGTATCTAATTTATTTATAATAAAATTATTATATTCCGAATTTAACTGTTTAACTAATTCATATATTTTCCCTATACGAATATTTCTGTCATATAATGATATTATATTCATTTCATAACAGTTGTTTAGATGATTTTGTAAAGAAGTTAGATATGATGATAAAAATCTATAATTTCTTTGTATATTAAATATTATAAATTTACTTTTAAATTCATAATTGTTATCCATAATATATATATTATATTTAATTTTTAAATATGAATTGGGTTTAAATTTTAAAAAATATATATAAATCAACTATATAATAAATGTCTGAAGAAGGAAAAAGATCTAGATCATTTAAAGTTAAAATTGGAGAAGAAAAAGCATACGGTAGATATGTAGGTGACTCACCCTACCAAGCAGCTAACAAAGCCTTATCTGAATTAATCAGAAAAAAGAAAAAGGATGGCAAGTCAGTAGCAGGAAAAATTAACTTTACATTAATTGAATCAACTAAAGGAAGTAAACACAAACACCACGATTATGTTGGAAAAAGAGTTGCATTAAAAACTCCTATCTCTTACAAAACTAAGGATGGGGTTGAAGTTACTAAAAAATTCAAAAATGAACTTAAAAAAGTTAAGAAAGGAGATAATAAATAAATATATAGAAATTTAATATAATTAAAATGTTTAATTATATTATATATGGACTTACTTAAACAAGTAGAAGATTTGGAATTAATTCCAAACCAGTTTTTCGATAAATTCGCAGGTATGCCAACATTTTTTACATTAATTGTAATTTTTCAAGGATGTTTTGGTGGAATGGGTGTAGTACAAACCCCAGAAAGATTATCAAGAGCAGTTGATCATCCAGTTATGAGAGCTTTATTTGTAAGCGCAATCGCATATACTGCAACATCAGATATTGAGACTGCAGTATTCTGTACTCTTATTTTCTTTGTATTCTTACATTTTATGAGAACTGAAGAAGAAAGAAAACAAGTACCAACTTTACTTTAAATTAATTAAAATATTACTTATTAAAGTTTTAATTAATTTCAACATTAAATTTTTGACAGATATCAAAAAGTAAGTCAAATATTTCTAAAGAGTTAAGATTATAAAATTTAGTGATATCATAGTTAATATTATTTTTGCTCAGTAAACTTTGAATAGTATTTAAGTTACCATACATATTTACTAAATCAGTATCTTCTTTGAAATAAATATTTAATATATTTTTTATTTCATTAATATTGGTTTCAAATAATTCTTCATCTAATATTATTGATTCTAATTTATAAGACTTATTCTGCAAAAATGAAATAGCATTTTTTTTTGAATATTTACTAATATTTGATAATTTATTTATAGAGTTAATATTATTATTAATCATTTCTTTTAGCCTTAAATTTAATTCCTTAGAACATGAATCTAAATTAGCATTAATATTATTATCATTTACTATATTCTTATTTTCTTCATTGTCATAAAATTGAGTTAACATTGGATATTTTTTATTATTAATCTTTAACAATTTTTTTACTTTCTGAATTAATTCAATATAATTACTATTATCTAAATCATATCTTTCAAGGTAAGGCATTATTTCCTTCATCTTTAATTTAAGTTGCTCTATATGTTTAATTAAATTTTTATTTTCGTCTTCATTTAAGTTGATAAAATCATTATTAGAATTATATTCTAAATTAGTTAAATCTAGATTCAATTTATTAAATTTTTTATATAACTTACATTTCAGATTATCAATTTCGTCATATTTATCTCCATCTGATATCATTTCATTAATTGTTTTTTGATCATATAAAATGTCATCTTTTTTAATAGTTAATTTATTCTTGTTATTTGTATTTTTCTCAAAAGCTGTAACTTCAATCATACAATTGTTATCAACTTTAATTTCAACACAAATTAAATTTTTACCTCTATTTTTATTTTGTAAATTACTTAATTTAAAATTACCTATTAAAATATTGTCTTTTACTAAACTTCTTTCTCCTTGATAAATTTTTATTTCAACAGAATCTTGACTATCTTCTTCATTAGTAAATATTTTTGTATGTTTAATAGGTAATTTACTATTTTTTTTTATAATTTTAGTCATTAAACCATTATCAGATTCAATACCAACTGACAAAGGTAATACATCAACTAGCGCAATATTTTGTGAAAAGTTATCAGTTGGATTTTTTAAAATAAAACCTTGAATTGCAGCACCTATTGAAACAACCAGATCTGGATCTAAGTTTGATATAACTTTATCTTTTGAAAAGTAAATTTCTACAAAATTCTTAATTTCAATCATTTTAGTAGATCCGCCGACTAAAACTACATAATTTATTTCATTTGAATTTAAATTAGATGAAGCCAATATGGTTCCAATATGTTCAGTAATTCTTTCAAATAAACTATTATATAATTTTGACATTTCATTTCTTTTTTTGTCATAGACTAAATCTAGTCTGATATTTTTAATTTCATCTATGTAAAAGTCTTTAATTATTATTTGATCAATTTTATTACATTTAAATTGATCACAATAATTTTTTAATTCATATTTCTTATTTTCCATAATATTATCTTCTAATGTAAATAAAGAAGAATATTTATTTTTAAAATCTAAAAGTACATCATTAAATATAGCCTTTGTAAAATCTTCTCCCCCTAATAAATTATCTCCTTCAGTTGATAATACTTCATATATACCTTCGTCAATATTTAATACAGATAAATCAAATGTTCCACCTCCTAAATCAAATATTAATATATTAACATCATCATGTAAATTTAATCCATATGCTAAAGAAGCTGCCGTAGGTTCATTTATTACTCTTAAACAATTTAAATTAGCCAATTTAGTAGATAAAATAATTGAATCTCTTTGAATTTGATTAAAATGAGCAGGAATAGTTATAACTATGTCCTTGATATTTGTATTTAATTGTCTATTTGCTTTTTGAATAATAAATTTTAATATTAAAGAATTTAATTCTTCCAACGTGTAAAATTTTTTCTCAAACTTATTATAAATTTTAATTTTATTTTCAACAATATTGTAGTCAAAATTTAAATCTGATAAAAAATTTAATATTTTGACATTTTCCAAATTTTGACCAATAAATCTTTTAATATTTTTAATAGAATTGTTAATGTTATATTTTGTATTACAAATAATTTTGCCTTTATCTGTAAACTCAATAACACTAGGAAATAAATTTGCACCATTATTTTTAATTAAGGTATATTTTAAACCGTCCCATATACTAGCAACACTATTTGTAGTTCCTAAATCGATTCCTAATATCAAATCAGTCATTATTAATAAACATAAAATAAATGATTATTAATTACGAATTAATTAATTACTATATTCATCAATATATTTATCTTTTTTGTTAATTGGATAAATAATACTGCTATTCAAGTTATCACTATCATAATCAATGTCTTCTGATGTAATAAATAAACTTGGATCAAATTCTAGAATTTCTAATTTTAGTGGTTTTATAGAATAATTTATTTTTAAACTAAAATTATTTTTACTAAAAATGTTGTTAAATTCATTATCAGAATATGTCTTTAGAAAATCTAATAAAATTTTTACTATATTCATCTTCTGTTTTAATTTAGACAAACTTTTTTCTATATTTTCTATGCATTCATTATCTTTGCTATATTTTTTAAATATTTTCATTCCAAATGTTTTAACAAGAACCTCTTTTAGATTGTTTATTTTTTCAATCAAAATAGATTTTTTTATTAAAATATTATTTTCAAATATATTTATATTTAATTTCGCACAGTTAGTTAAAAAAGATTTAATATTACTATTACTATTTATAATTTCTAACACTATATTCTTAAAAGTACTATCTAATTTATCTAAATAATTATTTAGCATATTTATAATTAGAACTTATAATATTTATTTAAATATTATCTAACTTACTTAATTGATAAAATATTATATAAGGAGCAATTATATTAACAAGTTTTTTATATTCTTTATTATCATTTATTCTATTTTCTAATTCTAAATCTAATTCTATATCATTTTCATTATTAGTTTCAAAATTATCTAATAAATCTTCTATATCATTTAATTTTGATTCAATGTCATCGTATAAAATTAGTTTTTTTTTAAAATTTCCATTAAATTTCTTATTTAAATTTTGATATCTATCTTTTAGACTATTTATCTTAATATCAATTTCATTTGTCAACTTATCCATATTTTATAATATAAAAATTTTATTTATAAAATACGTATTATTTAAATTTTAGTAGTTTAAATTTTGATAACATAATCATACTAATAGGAACACAAACATATTCACCATATTTTTCTAAAGCAAATTCTTTAAATTCTTTTATCTTATCTTCGTTTAATTCCATATTTGTTAGTTTTAACATTTCATTTTTAGAAAGATGATTAATATTTAAATAAGTAGGAATATGTGTATTAAATATTTTACAGTTAAAATCTAAATTTTCTCTAAATTCATTATCTGATATAAAATTTAAATCAAAAAATTTTCTAGTTTCAACTACAAATTTATCATTTCTACAAGTTACAATTAATATTTTACCGTTATTACTTAAAAATTCAAATGCTTTCTTTACAAATGAAGTAATATCTTCATCTAAGTTAAAGTTTGTAAAAAATATAATTAAATCATATGAAGTATATGGGTCTAATTCATAATCAAATATATCATTATAACTTATTTTGAAATTAAATTTACCAAATAATGTATCAACACTTTTTTTATAACAGTCATAATCTGATTGAACAATATAATATTTTTCACATTTTTTAAAATATTTAGATACTTCTAAATCTAAATTTGGGCTTTCACTATCTATACTTAATATATTTTTTACATTATCTTTAATACTTTTAGGAAAATGTCTTAACCAATTTTTAATTATTTCATTTTTTGAATGTATAAAATTTACATCAATATCATCAATAAACATAATTATTATAATATTAATATTTTAAAATATAAACTTATTCTAATAAACCATCAGTTAATAACGAATCTAATATAGAATTAAATTTATCTCGATCTTTCTGAAGTTCCATTTCAGTATCTTTAAATTCAGATTCAAAATTTTCTTTAATATCTATAAAATCTTCTACATATTCATTTTCATTTACATTAATATCTTTTAATTCAAATTCATTTTTAATCTTATCTTTATCTACTTTATCTTTTAATTTTATTTTTCTTTCATCTAATAAAGTTTTATAATCATCATCTATATTTTTATTTTGATTATTTATATTCATAGCTAAATCT
>Ga0209632_10004488_pt1 | contig 12361 bp, 12 predicted proteins | sample COG_10_FD_184754 | JGI IMG/M metagenome (GOLD analysis project Ga0209632, IMG submission 184754) | Pelagic Microbial community sample from North Sea - COGITO 998_met_10 (SPAdes) (version 2) | ecosystem: Environmental > Aquatic > Marine > Neritic zone/Coastal water | place: Helgoland, sampling...
TGAAAAAACAGCGTTTTTCAACGAATTTTCACAACATATTTCCACACAAAATATTGTCCATGCAGCAAAAAATCTTCTAATTCCACATGAAGGGCCTCACCCAATTAATGAAGCAATATCTACTGCAGGCGGAGTGTCAGAAAGTGCTCTTAATGATAATTTAATGCTTAAAGCAAAGCCTAGTGTTTTTTGTGCGGGCGAGATGTTGGACTGGGAAGCCCCAACAGGTGGTTACCTCATATCAGCATGTCTAGCTACAGGAAAGTGGGCAGGACTTGGTGCAGTAAATTACATTAAAAGCTTAAAATAATTTTAATATTATTAAAGATTTATAGCAGATATGTACGCAGGGCGTTTAATTTGTCGACGGAAATAATCCCGTAATTTTCCATCTGGGATATCAAACTTTGCAACACGAGCCCACCCTCCAACATGCGTTAATATAATATCAGGAATTGTAAATTCCTCACCCATTACATTTGGCCCAGAACCCATTCTGGATTCTAGAATTTTTAAAGATCTTGCAAATTCCCAACGCAAAGTATCTTTGAGCTCACTTACGCGCATCTCTTTTGGTAAAACAAAACTATGCCTTGCAGCTGTCCACAAAATTGAATCTAACTCATCAAGAATAAACTGTGTAAAACTATCTTGCTGTGCTCGCTCAATTGTTCCAGCTGGAAATGTTAATTGGTTATATTTGTCAGCCAAGTAAGTGACTATTGCAGTTGAGTCGGCAATATTTACACCATTTGCGTCCAAAGTGGGAACTTTGCCTGATATGTTGAATTTCTTTGCATCTACAGATTGAGCATTAACCTGAACATGCTCATACTTTAATCCAATTTCTTTCATTGCCCACAAAACCCTCAACGTACGAGTATTTGTATTCCCAATTACTTTATACATGAAAATTCCCTCATTTTGGTCGCATCATAGATATTCTAATAAATGCCCGCTCAACTATAGCTTGTGCAGGTGCTTTTGATGATGATCTTAATGATAAATCTGTATTTATTAAAACACCCAAGGCTTTTTCCAACCTAATACCGCCCCATCCTCGCGCCTGACGAACCATTTTGTCCTTTCGATAACCAAAAACAGGCGGCCTTGCCCTTGAAAGCGCAACGTCTGGACCTGATGGATGTGAAGCCGCTAAATGTAAATTTCTAAAATGACGCGTTGCAGTAATACATAAGGTGGTAGGATTCGTACCTTGCCCAAAAAGTCGATTTAGGATGGGCCCCACTTCATCAGATCTTGCATCAGCAATAATATTTATTGCCTCATCTAACGCTGCATCAGTTGTAACAGGTGCGCATGATTGTATATCTGTAGATGTTATTACAGTTTCATCTTTATATTTATAGAGGCTTAATTTTTCCAATGTTTGTTGAAAATCGCCTGGATCAAGACTTCTTCCCAGTGCAATTAACTCTTTTTTTGCATCATTATCAAAATTATTAAGATTATATTTCGAGGCGGTAGAGATAATTTCTTTTTCATTTGGGGGGTCATTATAAATGCCAATAGCAACAGAATTATTGTTATTTTCAATAGTTTTTCGCAGTTTAGATCGCGCGTTTAATTGACCTGCAGTTAAAACTAAAAATGCATCTCCTTTTTGCCAATCTTGGATTGCTTTATCGATAATTGGCGCAATTGTGTCTGTTACATCCTCAACAAACACAGCTCGTAGGCCAGGAAAAAATCCACTTGCCTTCAATCCATCTAATAAAAGTGCGGGATCCTTTCTTAAGTCAGAAGCTGAAACACGAGTTAATCGCATTTCTTCTTCAGCATTATCTCCAATGAGTGATTTGAGTAGTTCTTGCCTTCGTAAGGCAACACGCATGCTATCAGCACCATAAATAAGAATTGAAGTATGATTAGCATCAGGATTGGAAAAATAATTATTTGCCTTATCCCCAGCTAATTTCATTACAACCAATCCTTAGCAGTTATTAACATAAGAGTAACAATCTTATCTGCCATGTCTCGTGAAAGCCTTACATTTGCATCTCTTTCCGCCACAGCAGTCGGGTAAGTGCCCGCCGTAGCACTGTAAGCAGTATTTGAGACTATGGTATTTGTATAAATTACTTTTTTTGATGTCATATCAACTAAATCAAACTTTGTTTCACCCTGCAATGTGTAGCGCGTTACATCATTATCTTTTGATATAGTCAGGTTTTTAGATTTAATATTCGAGGTATATTTTAATAAATAAGTAGGAGTACCGTCTAATGCTCCCAAGCGCTCTATTAAACGTTCACGAAATTCAAATGCATTTCTACCATTAGAGACCTCAACATCAATTTTGCCCATAATAAGATCAGCTGGTTTATTTGTACCATAAATAGGTTCAAATCCACATGACATTAGGGGCAAAATTCCTATTAGAAGCCACCTTCTATTAAATAACGACATTCACTATCTTTCCAGGCACAACAATGATCTTTTTTGGAGCATTTCCATCTAGAATGCGCAAAATTGATGGTCTTTCAAGAACTATTTTTTCAATCTCATCTTTAGCGAGGTCAATATTAACTTCAATTTCATCTCTTCGCTTACCATTCACCTGGATAGGTAAAATGATAGTATCATTTATTAGCATTAAAGCATCTAAAGTGGGCCACTTTGCGCTCGTTACCAATCCTTCACCACCTAATGTAGACCATATTTCTTCAGCTAAATGCGGTGTCATCGGTTGCATTAATTGAGCCATTGTTAACATGGCATTAACTTTTGCATTTTTACTTGCAGATGATTTTGAAATTATATTGGTAAATTGATAAAGGGCTGCAATTGATTTGTTAAATGCAAATCCTTCAACACCATTTGTTACTGCATCGATAGCAATATTTCTTGCTTTATCTAATTCAACGTCTTTCGAAGTGTCAGTTGTTTGATCTTCAGTTATTTCAACAGTTAATCTCCAAACTCTTTGCAAATGTTTCCAAGCAGCCTCAGCTCCTGATGCAGTCCATTCAACATCTCTTTCTGGAGGACTGTCAGACATAACAAACCAGCGCGCAGTGTCAGCACCATACTGATCGATGATATCATCCGGATCGACCACATTCTTCTTAGATTTTGACATTTTAATAGACTGGCCAACTGTTACCTTTTCGCCATCTAGTGTTATAAATTCACCACTTTCAGACTGCTTAATATCATCTGGGTTGAGCCATTTTCCATCTGAATCTTGATATGTTGCATGGCAAACCATTCCTTGAGTAAATAACGCATTGAATGGTTCAATTGCCTTTTTGGATAAATGCCCAGTGGCATTCATGGCGCGCGCAAAAAATCGTGAGTATAATAGGTGTAAGATTGCATGCTCAACGCCACCGATATATTGGTCGACATTCATCCAGTAATCTGCATCTTTTTCATTGGTGGGGGTGGTGGATTCTGGCGCTGTAAATCTTGCATAATACCATGATGAATCTACGAAAGTATCCATAGTATCAGTTTCTCGAAGGGCATCTGATCCACATGATGGGCATTTACAATTCCTCCACTCATCATGTCTATCTAATGGATTTCCAGGTTTATCAAAAGATACGTCTTTTGGTAGAACTATTGGAAGGTTTTCTTTTTTTTCAGCAACCACTCCACATTTATCACAATGGATTACAGGAATAGGGCAGCCCCAATATCTTTGTCGGGAAACGCCCCAATCCCTTAAGCGATAATTCGTAGTTGCTTCACCCATTCTCTTTTCAGAAATACGCTTGATGACTTCAGATTTGCCTTCTTCAATAGTCAAACCATCTAAAAATCGCGAATTAATTAAATTACCAACACCAGTATATGCTTCTTCTTTAATAGCAAATGTATCTGGATTTTGATCAGTTGGGCACACAACAGGAGTAACAATCAAATCATATTTTCTTGCAAAGTCTAAATCACGTTGATCATGTGCTGGACAGCCAAATATGGCACCCGTTCCATACCCCATAAGTATGAAATTAGCTATGTAAACAGGCATTTCCCACGCATCATTGAACGGGTGAGTTACGGTAATGCCTGTATTATACCCTTTTTTTTCTGCAGTTTCTAAAGCTTCTTGGGTAGTTCCTATTTGCCTACACTCTAGATTAAAATTAGCTATTTCAGAAATATTTTTTTCTAATTCTTTTGCTAAGGGATGATCACAAGAAATTGCTGCAAAAGATGCGCCGAACAATGTATCAGGTCGCGTTGTATATACTTCTAATTTTTCGAAACCGACAGGAGCATTGTTAGTTTTAAAATCAAACTCCAAACCCTGTGATTTACCAATCCAGTTTTTCTGCATGGTGCGCACTTTTTCTGGCCAGTTTTCCAAGCCATCCAATGCACTTAGTAATTCTTCTGAATATTCAGATATCTTAAAAAACCACTGAGTTAACTCTTTACGCTCAACGAATGCGCCTGATCTCCACCCTTTTCCGTTTTCAACCTGCTCATTTGCTAGAACTGTCATATCGACTGGATCCCAATTCACGACAGCATTTTTACGGTATACTAAACCTTTTGACATCATATCAATAAACATAGACTGTTGTTGCCCATAATACTCTGGATCACAGGTGGCAAATTCGCGTGACCAGTCAATTGAAAGACCCATTGGCTTTAATTGAGCTCGCATGTCAGCAATATTTTGATAAGTCCAATCACCAGGATGGACATTTTTCTCCATTGCGGCATTTTCCGCGGGCATGCCAAACGCATCCCACCCCATGGGATGTAATACGTTAAATCCAACCGCAGATTTATACCGGGCTACAACATCACCCATTGTATAATTTCGCACATGCCCCATATGAATTCGGCCTGATGGGTAGGGAAACATTTCCAAAACATAATATTTTTCACGATCATCAGGGGTAGCTTTAAAACTTTCCAAAGTATCCCAGGCAGATTGCCACTTTGGCTCAGTTACTTTTGCATTATAACGCATTATTTAGTGTCCTTTAAACGTAGTACGCCGGAACGTTGTCCGGCGTATGTCAATTGGATAAGTGTCCATATGACTTATAAATCTAGATCTTTTAACCGCAACTGACGGGCTCTGCTTAATATTGCGCGTTCAATTTCACGTTTTGCTTCTGAGCTCACAGTCCCATTTGATGATCTTACTGTGACACTGAGTGAACGCGCATCAAGCGCTGGATCACTTATATATATCGTGGCATCGTAAGATTGGGAGGAGCCTGGTGCTTTTCCTTTACCAAAGACTATAATTCCAGAAAATGGATCCGCTGAATTGATTGGAAGAAAACTTAAAACTTCAATAGACGCCTGCCATAAATATTTATTCACAGAGCCTATTTCATTGCCGCCACTTTTAAAAAGATCACCAAGTTTTCCATTGTCATCAAGTAATACTATGCCTTTTTTCTTGGTTTGGTCAGTTGTAATTGAAGTGACCTTTTCCCCATTGACTTCATTTGTGTCAGTTTTATCTGCGGCACTACATGCTTGTAGAATAACACAAAGTGACAGTAAGGACTTACATTTAAAAAAATAGTTCATTTTTTTTCCAAAATTTTACAATCATTAGAATCACTATCACTCATGTACAATCTTCTCAAGTTGGATTTTAATTACCATATTCTGCTGAATCATAATAAATTGACCAAACAATATAGTGTGACAAGTTTGCATCAGTCATAATAATCTATAGATTTAAACTACTGAAATCATTGACCCAGAGCACCGAAATCCTCAAAAAGATAGGATATCTCACTGGATTCTCCAGCGGAGGTCCTTAATATGAATAACTCTACGAGGAATTTAAAATGAAAAAACTACTTATTGCTACTACAGCATTAGTCGCAACAGCTGGAATGGCTTCTGCGGATATCACTATTACAGGTTCAGCAAACGCTGGTTACTACTCAGGTCTGAGCAACAAAGACGGCTTAGGCAAAGTGACAGGAAGTGCAAGTACTAAAAATGTTACTGCAGCAAACGTATCAGACCAAGCAAGAGTTAGTGCACTAGCTGCATTAGGCACAGCTACTGATACTAGAATAGCTACACCATCAGCTACGAATGTTGCTGCAGAAGCAGTTGCACAAGCTGCATATGACAAAGCATTAGCTGCAGACTTAGCTGCAGACTTAGCAGTTCATGGTCGAGCTGCAAATCCTGGCACATACACAAAAGCAGGCATTTACTCAAACGCAGGCATCGTTGTTACTATGACTGGCGCAACAGACAATGGCATCACTTTCTCAACATCAGTAGATGCAGAAGCTGGCACAGAAATTGACACAGGTGATTTCGAATTAGATGGCGCTGCAAGTGGTGCATTTGGTCTAGGTGCTGTTTCAGCAACTGGTGCATTTGGTACAGTAACATTTGACGACAATGGCATCGACAACTTGTATGACGATGATCTTGTACCAGCACATGACGTGAAGTACGCAACTTCAGTTGGTGGCGTTGCTTTGACTGTAGCTACAAACGCACAACAATCAGCAGACCAAACATCAATGTCAGCTGCATACACATCAGGTGCAATGACATTTACTGTAGCATCTTCTGACTCAACTGCAGGTACATCAGCTTCAGCTCTTGTTTCATACGTTGTAAGCGATAGCTTAACTGTAAGAGCAAAAACTGATCAAGCAGCTGGTGCAGAATCTACACAAAAAATTGGTGTAACAACTTCACTAAACGGTGTTTCAATCGTAGCTGATACATCAAACGACAGCACATGGGATGTTTCACTAGGTTACACAGTAAACGGTGTAGCATTAACATATGCAAGCGACGAAAGTGACGCATGGAGCGCAACTGCATCATACGCATTAGGTGGCGGCGCAACTGCTTCAGCAGGTCTAAATGCAGAAGATTCAATGTACGCAGGCGTATCATTCGCATTCTAATCCAAACTGGATTTAAAGAATTTAAAGGGCACCTCATTGGTGCCCTTTTTTGTAAATAAGGCATTTTATGACTTTAAGTATAATTAATTCAAAAATTGAAAAGGCTGAAGAATCTGCAGGTCGAGCTATTGGAAGCACCCAATTAATAGCGGTTTCAAAAGTTCAGCCAAACGAACGTGTGTTAAGTGTTCTTGAAAAAGGGCATACAATATACGGTGAAAACAAAGTGCAGGAGGCACTATCTAAATGGCCAATGTTTCGCGAAAATTTTTCAAACGTGAAAGTACACCTAATAGGACCATTGCAAAGCAACAAAGTAAAACAAGCTGTAGAATTATTTGATGCAGTGCATACTCTTGATCGCTTGAAATTAGCTCAAAAGCTTTCAAACGAAATACAATCACAAGGGAAAGCGCCTGAGATGTTCATCCAGATCAATACTGGTGAAGAAGAACAAAAATCAGGCATATTTCCAAATAAAGCTGATCAATTCATTGCAGATTGTATATCCCTTGACTTGCCAATCAAAGGCTTGATGGTCATACCACCCATCAATGAAGAGCCCTCACTTCATTTTGGTTTACTGAGAAAAATTGCACACAGAAATGGTCTTACGAGCTTGTCCATGGGAATGAGTAGTGATTTTGAGAGTGCTATTGCAATGGGAGCAACACATATTAGAGTTGGCTCAGCTATATTTGGTGAACGTAATTATTCTTAAGTCTATTATTTTATAACCACGCGACTATTAAAATTCCAGTTCTCAAAAACCCATATAAGGTCTGAAATATCAAAGGCGATACAACCTTCTGTGGGGTAACGCGGCCGTCTCCAAGCATGTATAAAAATAGCACTTCCTTTACCCGGCTCAGCATTTGGCCAATTATAATCTAATACTCCATACGCATTATATAAGTTATCTGACCTACGAAGTTTTTCGTGACTAAAGGAATAATCATTAGAATAAACCTTATGATTGTAATTTTTATCTTCTGGATCGTCAGACCATAGATCATTTAAACGCGTATATTCTTTTATTATATTTCTAGAATTGAAGGAAATACGATCATTACGAAAACCAATACTTTTGATCGAAAAGTTACCAATTGGGGTAATTCCATCTCCTTCACCAACTTTTTCAGCAATCCCGCTTCGACCTATTGCAACCGGTAAAGTATATCCCATAAATCTTGCGCCCCAATGGGTTACAACAAGATCGTGAAATTTAGGATTCATAAAAGGTGGCCACTTTTTTTAGCCTTAGTTTCTAAATACTTCTCATTTAATGGGTTCGAACCAACTTGAAGGGGTACTCGTTCAGACACGGTTATACCTACTGCCTTCATAGAGGCCACTTTTTCTGGATTATTAGTCATAAGTCGAACTGACGCAAAGCCCATTAAGCGTAAAATTTCAGCTCCTATTTTGAAATTTCTCTCATCATCCTCAAAACCCAACCTATGATTTGCCTCAACTGTATCAAACCCTTGGTTTTGAAGTGCATATGCGCGCATTTTATTTGCAAGACCTATACCACGACCTTCTTGGTTCATATATAATAAAACACCAGATCCATCTGAGGATATTGTTTCAAGAGCTGCTTGTAATTGATGCCCACAATCACATTTCAAAGATCCGATTAAATCTCCGGTAAAACATGCTGAATGTAACCGTGAAAGTACTGATTTATTACGATCTGGATATCCAATTTCAATTGCATAATGCTCCTCACCGCCATCTTGCGGGCGAAAAACATGAACACGGCTTGCCTCTGCAACTTGAAGGGGCACATTAGCAGCTGAAACTTCTATTAATTGATTTGATGGATTTAATATTAGTGACAATATTTGTTTTAAATCTATAAAGTCCAATCCAACAATGTCTTGACCTGTTATATTTACCATCACTGCAGAGGGAATTAAATGAGCCGTCTTGCAAATTGCCAATGCTGTACGAGAAACATCCGCACTTCCCCCAAATATGGGAGTAAAAGGCCCCTTAAGTGGCGTATTAAAATCATCACTCGGGTCACATACTGAATGTACCCAATCTAAATCTTTGTCATCTGGGATAGCTAATCGCGCTATGTCCCCATCAGTAGCCCAAGTGGAAAGAGTTTGCGCTCTCCAATCTGTTATGGCCAGCTCTAGAGGGCCTAATTTTCGCATTCCATTAAATCGGGATAATGTTATTGTTTCAGAAGACGCGACCAACCACTTCTCAAGCCCCGACCTAAACGCAACAGCTACACCCATTCGAAAGTCTGATCGAATTCGTGCAATTCTTTCTGATGCAGTAAGTTCAATTGACATTATTGGCCTTTACCCTCTGAGGACTTACTTTGAAGTATATAATTATAGAACAAAATATTAAATATCTAACTTATTTATAAATAGCTAAAAGTAATAGCTCGTATTTCTTGTTCTACTCAAAAAAATATTTATTGTATAATAAAATACTATGGAATTTCATATGAGCTCTTCTACAAAAATACTATTAGTAAATAGTGATAGAGATTTATCTGACGCTTTAATTTATCAATTATCTTTAAATGACAAGTATCAAATAATAGAATCGGATGAAGATAACGTATTCACTCAAATTAATAATAATTCATTCAATATTGTTATCATCAATTCTCAACCCTCTAAATTGAATGGGCATAATCTTACCAAAAAACTCCGTACTGGCGGTTTTAAAAATCCAATCATAATGCTCATTGCTCAATCTGATGCATCAAATGTAGATAATAAACTCACAATTGAAGCAAATGAACATATTATTAAACCATTTAAGTATCCAGTGCTGTTAAAATCCATAGAATTACAATTGCAGCAATTTGGAAAATCAGAAGACACGCAACATAATGTTGGGTCTTATATATTTAAACCAAACTCCAAGGTTTTAGAAAGTAAAAACAAATCTATTCGCTTAACAGAAAAAGAAAATGATATCTTAAAGTTTTTATATCAGAACTTAGAAACTATAGTCAGTCGTGAAATTCTTTTACATGAAGTCTGGGGATATAATTCTAAAGTAACCACCCATACGCTTGAGACACATATCTATAGACTACGCCAAAAAATAGAAATTGACCCAGCTAATGCCTGTTTTTTAATAACTGAAACTGGTGGATACAGATTGAATCCATAAATTCTGATGAATAAAAGGAAAGATATACTATGCCCATAAAAGTATGCAGTTGGAATATTAATTCAGTACGCTTACGCGAGGATAGTGTCTGCAGATTACTTTCAGAGGAAACTCCAGATGTATTATGTCTGCAAGAATGCAAAAGCCCAGAAGACAAAATACCAACAGAAAAATTCTCTAAGCTAGGATATAAGTATTTAATTGCGAGTGGTCAAAAGGGATATAATGGCGTTGCTATATTATCACGATTACCTCTTAAAGAAATCGCCCGCAGAGATTTTGCATCCCTTGAGCACGCTCGCCACATTGCAGTAAATGTTGATAATAAATTAAATATTCATAACTTTTATGTGCCCGCTGGAGGTGACATTCCTGATAGAAACATAAATGAAAAATTTGGCCAGAAGTTAGATTATCTGAGTGAGATGGCAGAATATTTTCAATCACAAAAACCTCAGAAATCAATTCTGGTTGGTGATTTAAATATTGCTCCAGGTGAAGAGGATGTTTGGGATCACAAAAAACTTTTAAAAATTGTCAGTCATACCCCACAAGAAATTCAAGCCCTCAATGAAGTTATGCTCTCTGCTAATTGGGTAGATATAATTCGCAAAGATATACCATCAGGATTATTATATTCATGGTGGTCATATAGAGCTAGGGATTGGGATACAGCCAATAAAGGTAGACGCTTAGATCATATATGGGCGACAAAAGATATTGCCGATAAAGGGTATGGTAGTTACATATCAAGAGACGTTAGGGGCTGGGAAAAACCAAGTGATCACGCGCCAATATTCGCGAGCTTTGATCTATAGTGTTGCCTGATTTAAATTTTGCCACTAATCAGAAGAAAAAATCAATAGGTGATTCATGCTAGAGCTTAACCAATCCAATTCTGAAGAAATCTTAATCAAAGATGTCAACGAAGATACATTCATGGATGATGTCATTGAAGCATCTAAATCTTCTCCTATCGTTGTTGATTTTTGGGCGCCTTGGTGTGGACCTTGTAAAACATTAGGGCCTGCTCTGGAGGCAGAAGTAAAAGCCACTAATGGTAAAATAAAAATGGTTAAAATTGATATTGATCAAAATCAAAATTTAGCTAGCCAAATGCGTATCCAATCAATTCCTGCAGTTTTTGCGTTTGTTGATGGTCAACCTATTGATGGCTTTATGGGCGCAAAAGCACCATCAGAACTAAAAGTTTTTATAGAAAAACTTTTAGAAAAAGTGACAGATGATGAGGGCGACCTTTCAGAGGCAATAGCAGTTGCAGATGAGATGTTAGAATCAGAAGAATTCGATGATGCGGCAGAAACATTTGAAGCCATATTAGGTGAAGATCCAAATAGTTCACTTGCATTTGTTGGATTATTTAAATCAAAAATGGGTGCAAAAAAAATTAATGACGCAAAAAAGATGCTGAAAGAAATACCGGATAGATTAAAAAATAAGCCTGAAATACTTGCACTTCAAGCACAAATAGAACTGACAAACCAAGCTGAAGGTATTGGGGAACTTAACGATTTACGCAAACTACTATCTACTGATGTTAATAATCATCAAGTGCGCTTTGACCTTGCTTTAGCCTTATTTACAAATGGTGAAACGAGTGAGGCAATACAAGAGTTGCTGACAATATTTAGGGTAGATCAAGAATGGAATGATGATGCTGCTCGTCAACAATTGTTTAAGTTTTTTGACATACTAGGTGGTGAAGATCCCATTACTCTAAGTGGCCGCCGTCAACTTGCTTCAATGCTATTTGCCTGATGCAAGATTCGATCTAAATATGCTTTATGTATAAATTAAATTCACTCCCAGAAACTATTTCATTGTTTCCACTTGGTAATGCATTGTTATTACCTCACTCTCGTCTACCCTTAAATATATTTGAGCCAAGATACCTATCCCTCTTAGATGACACTATGAAATCAGATCACAGACTGATTGGTATGGTGCAGCCATTATCACCAAACCCAAAAAATGGTGACTTGCGAGTACACAAAATTGGCTGTGCGGGACGTTTAACTTCTTTCTCTGAAACTGGGGACGGTAGGTATATGGTCACGTTAACAGGTATATGTAGATTTAGAGTTACAAATCTCATTGATGGATTTCTTTCATATCCAACTGCTAATATCAATTGGGATAGTTTTGGTGAAGATCTAAAAATCCCAAATGAAAACCAAAATATAAATAGAGAGAAATTCTTTGACGTTTTAGAGCGTTATTTTAAAATAATGGAACTTTCCACAGATTGGGATGGCCTCAAAGACGCTGATGATATGCTATTGATAAATTCTTTAGCGATG
>Ga0209632_10004490_pt1 | contig 12355 bp, 13 predicted proteins | sample COG_10_FD_184754 | JGI IMG/M metagenome (GOLD analysis project Ga0209632, IMG submission 184754) | Pelagic Microbial community sample from North Sea - COGITO 998_met_10 (SPAdes) (version 2) | ecosystem: Environmental > Aquatic > Marine > Neritic zone/Coastal water | place: Helgoland, sampling...
TTCCAGTCCCTAAGTGAATGTCAATTCCCAACCGTTTGATTTCTCCTAAAAGACAATCAACAATGGTTTGAGAATCATTCGTTTTAGGAAAAACGCGATTATCATCTTGTGTGTAAAGTTTAACTCCGCGGGCTTCGAACCACTGCCAAGTGTGCTTGGTATTAAAAACCGAAAAAGCTTTTTTGAGTTGCTTTTCACCGCGCGGATAGCCTTTGGCTAGTTCAGAAATAGAAGTTGTTCCATTCGTTACGTTACATCTTCCACCACCAGAAATCTTCACCTTGGAAAGTACTTTTTGGGACTTCTCGTAAATGGTAACATGAGAATCAGGATGATTTTCCTTCGCGGCAATTGCCGAGAAAAAACCAGCCGCACCACCACCTATTACAGCAATTCTCATCAATTGCGAAAGTAGGGGATTACTTCTGCTTCAAAATTCCATGGAAACGCATTTTGAAATAACTCTCAAATGCCACTTGCAAGTTCAGTCCTTTAGATGTGAGATATTCAGCATTGGTAAGCACATCAAAGAAAAGTTCATCAGAAAGGACCATTAAATCGGGGTCAAGATTCGCGAAAGTGCCTTCTTGTATTCCATTCATGTAGAAAGTCTTGAGTTCGCTGAGCGCCATCAGTTTGAACGAATTGACGAGATTCCATATGTCAGGATACATCTCTTCCAAATCGGAGAGAAACACATTGCTTATGTCTCCCAGATGTTTTGAAATGTACGCAACAGCCAACATGTAGCGATCTTGATACGATTTTGAGCTATCTGAAAGAATGGGAGCGAAGTGCTTAAGCTCGTCTAGTTTTCTAGCCGTAACGAGAGAAACAATCTCGTGGTGAGATTCGAAGTGTTTGTATACTGTAGCTTTCGATTTTCCCAGAATGGAAACTACTTCATCAATAGGTACTTCCTTAATGCCGCGCTGTATGAAATGGGGAAGAAGTTCATCAACCCATAGACCTCGTTTCTTAGGGTCTTTGATTCGTTCTTTGACTATAGATTGTCTTCCCATAAGTATAAAAGTAAACTAAAAAAGGACAATAGTTTACTTTTCAGAATTTGTTTATACTTTAGTACCGTTGAAAAAACCATTAGCTATGAACCGATTAAGAATCATCAAGTATCTTCTAATTTTCACAGCTCCGGCATTGGCTGTACTAGGGTTTATTTATCGAGGACCTTGGACGTGGGCTGTACCTATCTATGCTTATGGTTTGGTTCCTTTTGTTGAAATTTTGAGTAAAGGAACCCGGAAAAATATGGATGATGTCGAGGAGGAAGTAGCTAAGAAGGATAGACTTTACGATTACATCATTTATAGTATGGTTCCAGTACAATGGGCCATGTTTATTGCGTTCATGTTTATCATGGAAGAGGGTGGCCTTCAGATGTATGAGTACGCGGGATTGATTTTTAGTATGGGGATAGCGTGCGGAGTATTGGGTATAAACGTGGCTCATGAGTTAGGCCATCGAAAAAAGTGGTACGAGCAGTGGATGAGCAAAGCACTTTTGCTTACTGCGCAATACATGCACTTCTTTATTGAGCACAATAGGGGACACCATAAAAATGTGAGTACAGAAGGAGATCCAGCAACTGCTCGTTATGGCGAAATGTTTTACACGTTTTGGGTTCGTTCGGTCGTTATGAGCTACATATCTGCTTGGAAACTGGAGCTAAAACGTCTCAATCGCAAGGAATTGCCTTGGTACCATTGGAGCAATGAAATGATTTTCTATACATTTTGTCAAGTAGGGCTTTTGGTTACCGTAGCACTAGTTTTTAGCGTTCCAACTATGTTGATTACCCTGGGCGCTTCGGTTATTGGTTTTAGTCTATTGGAAATCATCAACTACGTGGAGCACTATGGTTTGGTGCGCCATAAATCAGAAAAGGGATTTAAACGAGTCCTTCCTATTCATAGCTGGAACAGTAATCACCCAATGGGAAGATTAATTTTGTTTGAGGTAACTCGACATAGTGATCATCATTATATGGCGAGTAGAAAGTATCAGGTTTTACGCCATTTTGATGATGCGCCACAGTTACCAACGGGCTATCCGGGCATGATTATTTTGGCTACAATTCCGCCACTGTGGTTTATGGTTATGAACCCACGCGTGAAAGCGTTACAGGAAAAATATCCTGATGATTTAAGAGTTCCTCTTGCACAAGCAGCTTAGGAGTGCTGGTACTTTCCTAAGAGTTCATTTACAAGAGCAACGTAGGCATCTGCCGCGTCTTCTTGACTCATGCCAGATTTGTCTTTCCAAGCTTTCCATTTAAACTGACCTTTCATATCAAACATGCCAGGTTTAGAAGTCTTGTTGTCGCCAACAGTTGCTTGTTTGTACAATCCGTATAAATTCAAAAACTCTTCATTAGCAGGACGTACGGTTAGTGTCTTTAATCTTTCAGCTGCTTCTTCTACTTTGCTCATTTTATGTTTAATAAGTATTCAACGCAAGTTAGAGATGTAATTGATTTTAATCAACCTTTACTCAATTAACAGAAGGACCTTTGTATTGATAATTAACCAACAAATAGGATGAAAAAAATCTACTTATCAATTTTAAGTGCAATCATTAGCATGGGTGCATTTGCTCAAATGCAATTAGAAAACCCTGGTTTTGAAACATGGGATAATGTGTCATCAGATACGCGTGAGCCTCAGCAATGGAGTTCTATTAAAACAGGTGGAGGAAACGCAACAACGCCTGCTGTATTTGTTGTTGATCGATCTACTGCCGTAAGACCAGGCACGAGTGGTACTTATTCTGCCGTTGTCGAAACGAAGAATTGGAATATTGTAATTCTTAACGTTGATGTAAATGGTATTCTTACAAACGGCCGGGTAGAGGCTCCGACCACCACACCATCTGATGGTTATAATAGAACCAAACCTGACGATGAAGAGTTCAAAACTTCATTTGCCGATTACCCAGATACGCTGATTGCTTGGGTAAACTATGAGCCTGCTGGAAGTGATAATGGTCGGGTTCAGTGTATCGTTCATAATATTAGCGGTACAGGACTTACCGCAGGAACCATGGGCTCATTACCAGAAAACGGTGGGTCTCAGGGAAACAATGCACCGCAAACGATTGCTAAAGCGGAAATGGATCTTACTGCTAATACAGGTGGTTGGACACGCTTGGCTATTCCTTTTTCTTATTCTAACAGTAATGTGCCTGAGTATATTTTGCTAACCGCTACATCCAGCGTTGTAGCAGGTGGTGGAAGTCCAGGTTCAAAGCTATACGTAGACGACCTGGGTTTGATTTACAACATTACTCCAGTATTGGTGTCTTCAACGGTGGATGTAAGTCTAGCTTTGGGAGCTCCTCTAGATGTAGATTTCAGTACAGGAGGAACACCATTGGCAGCTACAGACTTTGTTGCCGAACTTTCTGATGAAAACGGAAGCTTTGCTTCTCCTGTAGTCATTGGTACTGAAACAGGAACAATGTTGAGTTCGGGAACAATTGGTTGTACAGTTCCAGCAGGAACGGTGGCTGGTACGGGTTACAAAGTTCGAGTAACCAACATTTCTGAATACTACGCTTCGGTAGAAGTTCCGCTTACGGTTACAAATCTTACTGTTGGAATTGCTGCTGTAGCAAACGACAACATCCGTGTGTTTGGATTGAATGGAAACGTTACCATTGATTTGACTAATTCAATAGCTGAGAATGCATCTTACGAAGTTATCAGCCTTAATGGACAACGCGTTGCCACAGGTGCACTTGTAGCAGGAAGCATCAATACATTACCAAACGTGAATACAGGAATCTATGCGGTTCGAATTATTCATGCTGAAGGAATATTTACATCAAAAGTATTGGTAAACTAATCCAATAACCTTTTTGAGTTGAAGCCTCATTCTGATGAAAATTGGAATGAGGCTTTTTTGTTGTCTATTTTAACGATGTAAATACATTTGCGAATACAAACGAATTATTGACATGGGAAGAGCATTTGAATACCGAAAAGCAGCGAAGGAAAAGCGATGGGGCAAAATGTCTAGAATTTTCCCGAAGCTAGGAAAGGCGATAACGATGGCTGCCAAAGAAGGTGGTGGCGACCCGGCCATGAATGCATCTTTAAGAACGGCTATTGCAAACGCCAAAGGGCAGAACATGCCTAAAGACAACATTGATGCGGCCATCAAGCGCGCCACAGCTAAGGATGCAAGCGACTATGCAGAGGTAAATTACGAAGGGAAAGGACCATCTGGTGTCTTGGTTTTTGTTGAGTGCGCAACTGATAATTCTACGCGTACAGTAGCCAACGTTCGTATGCATTTCAATAAGTTCGATTGTCCTTTAGTGCCAACAGGTTCATTAGAATTCATGTTTAGCAGAAAAGCTGTCTTTGAAATCAATAGAACGGACGAAATGGATGTGGAGGAAATGGAGTTGGAGCTAATTGATGCTGGTTTAGAAGAGATTATTGCTGACGAAGACACCATTTACATTCATGGAGATTTCACCCAATTCGGTAATTTATCTACAGCTATCGAAAACTTAGGGATAGAAGTGGTGAAAGCCAGTTTGGAGCGTTTTCCTACGCAAGAAGTTGAGTTTTCTGATGAGCAAATGGTTGACATTGAAAAGTTGATTGATAGGCTTGAAGATGACGATGACGTGCAAGCAGTTTATACCAATATTGCTTAAATAGCCGTTTGGGCGACTGCTTAGTGTTTACTCACAAGTATTTTAGTGGTATGTTTTTTCTTGCTCGAATCAAGCTTAGTATTCTCATTTTTGTAGCCATTAGCGTTACATCTTGCGCCCAAAAGAGCCCTAGGTCTAAAAACTGCGAGTTACCGAATCATCAAATTTGGACCGAGCTTCTTCAAAATCATGTCGATTCAAACGGTTGGGTTTCTTATAAGGGCTTTGTAGCGGATTCTGTTCAGCTCAATAGGTATTTGACAACGCTTTCAAATTGCGACCCGAGCCCAGATTGGAGCAAGGAACAAAAAATCGCATATTGGATTAACGCGTACAATGCGTTTACCGTCAAACTAATTGTTGACCATTATCCTGTTGAGAGCATAAAAGACATCAAAAAGGGAATTCCATTTGTCAATTCGGTTTGGGATATCAACTTCTTCAAAATTGGAGACGAAAAGATGGATTTAAATGAAATTGAACATTCAATCCTGAGGAAGGAATTTGATGAACCTCGCATACATTTTGCCATTGTTTGCGCTTCAGAATCATGCCCAAGGTTGTTGAATGAAGCTTATGAACCAGAAACATTAGAAGAGCAATTAATCCTGCAGGCGAAGAATTTTGTGAATGACAATTCCAAGAACGAGATTGAAGTAGAGGAGATTAGAATCTCATCTATTTTCAAATGGTTTAGTGGCGATTTCACTACAAGCGGAACTATTCAGGAGTTTATAAGACCGTATTCCGACCGTGATTTTATATCCTCGGCCAAAGTCAAGTATCTGGATTATGATTGGAGACTGAATGGTGAGTGAATACCATTTGCTTCATTAGTCTGATTTGAGGAGTGACTTTTGTTACGATAAAGTTTCGTTGAACAGAATAGATTTGAATCATGACAATTAGATTACTCATACTGTTGTTTATTCCTTTAGCCTCTTTTGGACAGAAGAACACATCGCTTGATGAAGAGGTGAAAACGCTTTATAAAAACACAGTTCCCGTTATTACTAAGGCAGATGCAGAAAAGACTACTAACGCAAAAATTCTGGACACGCGTGAACTAGAAGAATTCAATATTAGTCACATTCCAAACGCTCAGATGGTGGGTTATGACAACTTCGATTTGGCGTCTGTTGCGTCAATTCCGAAGAACGATACCATTATTGTGTATTGCTCTGTAGGATATAGGAGCGAAAGAATAGGGGAGAAGTTATTAGACGCAGGATTTACCCACGTATTCAATCTTTATGGTGGCATTTTCAATTGGAAGAATCACAATGGAGTGGTACTTGATGCATCAAGCGACACGACTGAAAGAGTACACACTTACAATAAGAGTTGGAGCAGATTCTTATCGGAAGGAGAAAAGGTTTATTGATTCTTTATGAAGCTGGTAAGAATCCTCAGGAATTTACGATAACGGGTTTTTTTCTAACGTAATCAAGTAATCTTCTTCTCGTTTATTGTAAAAGAACTTTTTACGAACGTCAGATTCGGACGCTTCATAGAAATAAGAAACGTGCTCTTCTTTACTCGCATCTTTTCGGTCAACCCACTTCACTGTATATGAATATTTTTCGTCAGAACGGTTCTGAGATTCTAGGTAATCGAGCATCTTTTGAAGCACATCTACCGAACTTGTTCCACGCGTTTGATGTAGCAAGAAAACCGCTCCGCTTCGCCCGTTTCGTGTGTACAAATCCAGCATAATGCTGTAATCTACATCGTCAATATCAACGTGGTAATCGAAGTGAACCGTGTTGCGGTTGTCTTCATAAACAAGCGTAATAATCTTGCCTTCTAAATCAAATCTTCTGTCCTTCTTTCTCATCTTCTTTCGTCTCTCAAATTTAGACACTCAGCACTTAAACTTTGTTCATTCATTGAGTTTTTCCTTATTCATAAACTCCCATTCCAAAAAGCGCAAAATCATATTTTACAGGATCATCTGGGTTGAACAACCTGAGAGAAGCGTCTAACTCTTCTACAGCTTTCCAATCGTTTTGGGTTCTATTAAGTAAACTCAATTGGCGCGCATTCCTTCCCGAATGCACGTCTAACGGACAAGAAAGAATAGAAGTTGAAATTCGGTTCCACAATCCGAAATCTACTTCACGGTCATTCGATCTTACCATCCATCTCAAGTACATGTTAATTCTCTTTGATGCTGAACCTTTCAGCGGGTCTGAAACATGTTTATGAGTTCGTTTTTCGTGTGGAATATTGAAGAAAACCTGTTTGAAATGAGCAATGGAATTCATCATGTTCAAATCATCTTTTCCAATCCCTTCAAGGAATACATTTTCCAATGAGCCGTGCTCGGAATAGATGTTTTTTAGAGAACGGACGAAATGTTTGAAGTCTTCAGAATTGAAAGTTCTATGGACAAATCCATCTAAAGATTTGAGGTCATTTTCTGTATGATTCATCACAAATCGATAAGGCTCATTTCCTATGCGATCGATGGCACTTTTCGCATTTTTGAGAATGGTTGGGCGTTGTCCCCAAGCAATGGTTGCAGCAATCAAACCACTAATTTCAATATCTCGTCTATCCTCAAATAAATGTGGAATGCTAATAGGGTCGAGTTCGATGAAATCAGGAGTGCAGTATTCCAAATACTTCTCCTCCAACAGTTGTTTGATTTCGTGCTGTGTCATTGGGGCGTAAATTAGGAGTTAGAATCTAGAAGTTAGGAGATAGAAGGGCGCACCTGTATCTTATATTTGCCCATATGCGAAATGTTTTTTTTCTGCTTGTTGTCATTGCTTTTTTCTCCGCGTGTTCTGAACGAAATGAGAACTCAGATAAAACCGTTTTTCGATACAACGAAAGCAAAGGAATTACTTCGTTAGATCCAGCGCAATCCCGCACAATGGGAAACATTTGGGCCACAACTCAATTGTTCAATGGCTTGGTTCAATTGAACGATAAAATGGAGGTAGTGCCGAGCATTGCCAACAATTGGGAGATAAGTGAAGGTGGTTTAGTTTATCGCTTCTTTCTAAGGAAGGATGTTGCATTTCATAATCACGAGCTTTTCGAAAATGGAACGGGCAGGAGCGTGGTTGCTTCAGATTTTGAATACAGCTTCAAGCGCATTCTGGATGATGCTACACTTTCTCCCGGTCGGTGGATTTTTAATGCTGTTGATTTGGAAAATCATGGTGGCTTTCATGCTGTGAACGATTCTGTTTTCGAGATTTATCTCAAGCACAGTTTTCCTCCTTTTCTGGGAATTATATCCATGCAATATTGCTCTGTTGTTCCAAAAGAAATTGTTGAGAATTTGGGAAAGGATTTCGGACGAAAACCTATTGGAACTGGAGCGTTTAAATTCAAGGAATGGTATGAAGGCATCAAACTGGTGCTCCATAAGAACGAGAATTACTTTGAGACCGATAACACTGGTGGGAAACTGCCATACTTAGATGCAGTTGGCGTTTCGTTCATTCCTGATCCGCAATCCATTTTTTTGGAGTTTATGAAAGGGAATTTGGATATGCTTTCTGGATTGGAGGACGGTAGTTACAAGGATGCCCTCATTACATCAAACGGTAATCTCCAGCCAGATATGAAAGATGAGCTTATCATGCTTTCTCGGCCATTTCTGAACACGGAATACCTTGGGTTTCTGCTTCATGATTCAATTAATGGAAGTCCAAACCCATTGAACGATAAGTTGATTCGACAGGCAGTTAATTATGGCTTTGATCGGGTTAAGATGATGCGGTATATCCGTAATAATATTGGTTCGGCTGGAATTCGTGGGTTTCTGCCAACAGGTTTGCCTGGAGAGGAATTACGGGTGAATGGCTATGATTACAATCCACAGAAAGCAAAGCAATTGCTTGCGGAAGCTGGCTTTCCGAATGGTAAAGATCTACCCGAGATTCCTCTCTATACAACTTCTCAGTATTTGGATTTGTGCGAATACATGCAACATCAATTAGAAGAAGTTGGAATTAAGCTGAGGATAGAGGTAAATCCGGGAGCAACACATGGGGCCCTGGTAGCCAATTCGCAAGTACCGTTTTTCCGTAAATCATGGATTGCAGACTATGCTGATTCAGAGAATTATCTTTCCCTTTTCTACTCTAAAAATCTCACGCCCAACGGTCCGAATTACACGCTTTTCTCAAACGCGGCTTACGACCAATTGTACGAAGCTTCTCTTTCGACCACGGCTGATAGTTTGCGGTATTCGTACTACGCACAAATGGATAGCATCATTGTAGAAGAAGCTCCTGTGGTGGTTTTATATTACGATCAGGTGCTACGGTTTGTGCACAAAAATGTGTCTGGGCTGGGTTCTAATTCAATGAACGGATTGTCGCTCAAGACAGTGAAGAAAGACTAGTCTTTTTGGGTCAGAACTGTTGAAACCGCAAAGTGATCCGACAATTCGTATGGATGAACCGTATGGGATTCTACTTTAAATAAGTTTGAGTAGAAGATATTATCAATTCTAAAAAAAGGAATTCGGACGTAAGTTGAACCTACCCCAAATCCTTTTGTGGTAAAAGAATCATTCAGGTCAGTCACCAGCGTTTGATACGAATAGGAGGTAGGCGTATCGTTGAAGTCTCCGCACAAAATAATATGGTGTGGAGAATTCCGTATGTGGTTGGCAACTAAATCAGCTTGTTTTCCACGTTCGATAAATGCGTGAGCCATACGATACACTAATAATTTTAGGTCTCCCAAAAGTTCTTTCATGCGAATTCCGCTCAAACTTTTATTCAACATAATTTGATCTAGAAACCGATACTGATCTTCACCAATTCGAACACTTTGCAAATGCAGATTGTAAACTCGTACCGTGTCTTCATCGAGTTTAAGGTCAGTGAAAATGCAAAGGTTTCCGTAGGTAGATTCAAACTCTATTTTGCCCTTATTTATGATAGGATAACTGCTTAAAGTAGCCATACCCCACAACTGATTGTTGTTTAGCTTTTTCGTGTAATTCTCGACATGCATATGGCGAATGCTATTTACTTCTAGCAACGTATCGATGGTCGGAAAATAACCAGTTTTGTCGTGATAGAATTCCTGAAAACAGAGAATGTTGGGTTGCTGATTAAATAGAAAATCGTAAATCCAATGCCGTGTATTCTTATTGTTCGACCAATTGTAATAATCAAACAACCTTACGTTGTAGGTCATCACCTTGATGTTTGCTGAATCAGCTGAAACTTGGTTGCTATTAGAGTTGAGCTGAACGGTTGCAGCCACATAATCCCATTTCAGCACTATAAAGGCGATGTTTAAGAACAAAAACCACTTTCTTCGGAGCAGCCAATAGACAATGAAAAAAGCTGTAACGGTAAGGATTATCGGGTAGCTCATGGCAACAAAAGCAAGTGGCCAAAATTTCTCCGGACTGATGATTCCTGCGAGATAGGTGGCCGAAAGAGCCATTAGCGAAAGCATATTGAGAAATAGCATGAAGCAATCAAGCAACTTTCGCTTTTTCAATTTGATGCTCATATGTCTTTACTCGCTTTGAAAAGGACTTCCTTCTCTTTTTTAGATAAACTATCGTAACCAGAACGTTTGATTTTCTCAAGAATTGTATCGATTTGTTCTTGAGCAGATGCTTTGTTCGCGTTGTATTCGTAGTCGGATTTTGGTTTGCTATGTACGACTTTGATTTTCTTTTCTCGCTTTGGAAAACCATTTCTAATCAAGTAGAGTGGTTTCAGAAAGTCAACGGTTAAATCATTTCCGCGCTGCAATTGAGAAGCAAAAACAAACCCGAAAAGCGCCCCACCTAAATGTCCGAAGTGTCCGCCAGCATTGCCGTTTGGAATAAGCAATACATCCAGAACGACTGAAACAATGGCGATATATTTCAACTTAACGGGGCCAATTAGAACCAACCGAACAACATAATTGGGAACTGTTGTGGCAGCGGCAACCATAATGGCAAGCACCGCAGCCGAAGCACCAAGTGCTGTCGTACCATCGACCATTGGGGCAAACCGTGGTACTAGGTTCATTAGTAGGATGAAAAGTATCGCACCGCTTAATCCGCCCAAAATGAAAGTGCTGAGCAGTTTCTTACTATCTAAAAAATTTAAGAAGATGGTTCCGCCAAAATGAAACCACATCATATTGAACAAAATGTGTAAAAACCCATCGTGGAAAAACATATGTGTAAGAATGGACCACGGGCGAAATAGCAGCTTAGATGGTGACGCAGGAACGGAAAATATATTTACTATTTGTGTGTAAATGGCTTCATTTCCAATTAGGAAGAAGAGAACCTGAAGCAACATCATAGTAATGAAAATTCCACCGTTGATGTAGATCAACTGCATGAGAATATTTCCTGTTTTAAACTGGAATTTTATGTCATCCAATAAGGCCATTTACTGAAACCGAGAACCTTTCTTCTGCCAGAATTTGATGAGAATAAATCCGAAAATCATCCCGCCCAAATGCGCGAAGTGTGCTACGTTATCCCCAGCACGATTGCTTATTCCTGAGAATAACTCAATCAAACCATAACCAATAACGAAGTATTTGGCTTTGATAGGAAATAGGAAATAGAGATAAATCTGGGCATTGGGGAACATCATTCCAAAGGCTAAAAGCAAACCGAAAACGGAACCTGATGCTCCAACAGTTGGCGTATTCAGTAGTAAATTGAGTTGTGCCAAGGCTGATTCGGAATAATTCTGCCCTGCTTGAAGTACGGCAGAACCTTCGTTTTTCACCATTTCAATTTGGTCGAAACTGAGTTCTTTTAGAACGGAGAAAAGCTGAATTTCCATCACACCAAGATGTATGAAACCTGCACCAAGACCAGTTACCATGTAATAAATCAAGAATCGCTTTCCGCCCCAATAATTCTCAATGGCGTTTCCAAACATCCAAAGAGCGAACATATTGAAGAAGATATGATTCATACCTCCGTGCATGAAAATGTAGGAGACAAGCTGGTGTGGTCTGAAATATTCTGATTGAGGAATGAACAACCCAAGTAATTCCACCAAGTCGATACCATAACGTCCTAACGCCATGGTAGCCAAAAAGAATAGGCCGTTTATGATTAGTAGATTCTTTACAACGGGTGGCAGAATATTGAATCCACCCGGTCTTATCTGCTGATTCGACATTTATGCTTTATCCTTCAAATCGTTGTTAAAATGCAGCCATTATCAAGTTCAAATCCTTGAATGGCAGGTCAAATGTCTTGGCTAAATACTCGTTGGTTACAGCTCCGTTGTAGGCGTAAACTCCGTTTCTTAAACCTTGATCAAATCGCATCATGTTGTTCAAGCCACCAACATCTGCCATTTGTAACATCATAGGTGAGAAAATGTTGCTCAGCGCAATGCTTGCCGTTTGTGCCACACGCGAAGCAATGTTTGGAACGCAGTAGTGAACCACGCCATATTTGGTGAAGGTTGGATGTGCATGGTCTGTTACTTCAGATGTTTCTATGCAACCACCTTGGTCAATGCACACATCAATAATTACCGATCCAAACTTCATGTTGCTAACCATTTCTTCCGTAACCAAAATTGGTGCGCGACCTTTCTTCGATCGGATAGCTCCAATTACAACATCAGCATGTTCAAGTGCATTCGCCAATATGTCTGGGTGTATTGTGCTCGTGTACAATCGCTGGCCGATGTCATTCTGCATTCTGCTC
>Ga0209632_10004491_pt1 | contig 12354 bp, 8 predicted proteins | sample COG_10_FD_184754 | JGI IMG/M metagenome (GOLD analysis project Ga0209632, IMG submission 184754) | Pelagic Microbial community sample from North Sea - COGITO 998_met_10 (SPAdes) (version 2) | ecosystem: Environmental > Aquatic > Marine > Neritic zone/Coastal water | place: Helgoland, sampling...
CATCGCCCGCGGTGAACACGCCGGTACGAACCTTGTAGAGCTCGGTCGCGGGGTCGGTGTCGGCGTCCGCATCAGAGTCCGCGTCTGTGTCTGCGTCTGAGTCGGAGTCCGCGTCGGAGTCCGCGTCGGTGTCCGCGTCGGTGTCCGTGTCGGCATCCCCTTCTGTGCTGGTATCGGTGGGGGTGGGCTCGTCCTTTTCGCAGGCGATCAGGGCGCTCAAGCTTAGGGTGCCGAGCAGGGTCAGAGTGAAGCGGGACATGGGCTCTCCTTCAGGGGTGGGCTGAGCCTTGCGCCCAGCGAACACATACCCGTAACGGCTTCCCCTATCTGTGGTTGGGCTGTCACACGCCCGTTTCGGCCACCGCGATTTGTTCGCCTTTCTCCAGGGCTGCCAGCCAGACTTGGTAGCGGGTGTGGCTGCGGGCTCCAGTGCGCAATCGCCATTCACCCTGGCTCTCTGCGTGCAGCTGAAATGGCAAGACTCCCCGCTTTAGCATTCCCAGAAAAACCTTTCGGCTGTCCCCTCCGTGATCTCCCCGCTGACTGTGGGCTCCCAACCACTGGGCCACGTGTGTGGCCCGGGTGGACCAGTCAAAGGGGCTACTCAGCCAGGCGCTTGCCCCGTGGTCCAGGACCCGGGCCAGCTCCTGGATGTGCTGCAGAGGGTTGTCCACAGAGTCCACCACGTTCAGGCTACTGGCCCCACCAAAGCTGCCAGATGCGAAGGGAAGCAAGCGTGCATCGGCGCACCAGAGGGCCAAGTTGGGAGCGGTCTCCGGTCTCCGAACCGCATGCCAGTGGTGCACCACACCCTCTTGGCGCAGGGGGAGCTCTCCTTGCCCAGCCAGGATCCGGTGGCCGGCTTGAAGCAGAGAGAAGTTCATATCTACGCCTACAACCAGGCGCTCAGGGTGAGCTAGAGCGAAGCTGTGGGTGCTGCCACCGGGCCCGCAGCCCACGTCGATCAGAGGGCCGGTTTGGCAGGGGCGCATCTCGGTGAGGGTCTTGCTGAGGGAGCGAACCGCGCCAGGGGGGCAGGCGGAGTCCTGGCCGTCCATGTACTCCCCCCAGTGGTCCCAGCCGTAGCAGGACAGGGTCGCTCGGGTGCTCTCCCAGGCGCCGTCTGGACCGCTGCAGTCACCCAGGAGCGAGTCTAAGCTGTGGCTAAGATCATGGCGTTTGACCAGATGAAAAAGTGAACCTTGCACCCACTCGCGAAGCTTCGGAAGCAGGATGGGAATACCGTCGATGATCGGGTATTCCATGCCGCAGACCGGACATTGGAGCAGGCCCTGCAGAACCTGTTCGTCATCACCCAAGTCACGACGGCTTAGGGCGATGCGATTTTGGGCCCCTTGCCCCAGACAGATGGCGCAGAGGGGCTGGAGTGCCTGAAGGTGGGCGAGTTGCACTAGCCGATCATGACCGTGGCGCAGCCTGGACCCATGATCTTGCCCACTGGCGCAGGAATGGGTGCAGTGCAGGCACTGTGCTTGGTCATGTCAAAGACGCGTGCGGCAAACTTGCCTTCTATCTTTACGGTCTGACTGCCGTTGGATACCTCGCCGGGGCCGCCTTTTGCTTTGGGGCAACCTGGCATGTTGTCGTCTTTGGTCTTGTCCCCGACCCGAATGGCTTCTTTTCCACCAATTTTGACCTTTTTGGCGTGGGTCGCTTCCATCTTCATCGGGGGGGCCACAGGAAGCGGAATCGGTAGCATGATGAACCCAGGCGGGGGCGGCCCAGGGAGCTTGTGCAGCTTGTGGCAGTGCACCGGCGGGGTCTGAAGGACCATGTCCCCTTTGATCGACGCAGGAAATCCCATCGTAGTGCTCCTAATTCAGCCAGATCATGTTTGCGATGGCCTTGAGCTCGTCTTCGCTGCGAAGGCGCAGCTCGCCTGTAGCCTGGAGCTCCAATGCACCCTTGGCTTGCACCTTGGCGTCTCCCTCGGAGAGGACCTGCACGGAGTGCTTGGCGTTGACCACGAAGCGCTCGCAGTTGACAGCGACGGTGTCGGTGGCGTTGAGCTCGATGCGCTCGCTGCTTAGGCGGAGCACAGGGCCGTCCCGTGTCAGGCGCACTTCCAACTCCAGCGCGCCCTGGGCGTCCCTGACTTGCAGGCGCTCCTCGTTCTCGTTGAGCTCTTCGATGACCAAGCTTCGGCCCGAAGGAGTGTTCAACGAGCTGGCCATGGGAGTGGCCGATAGGTCTGCTTTGGGTGACGCAGCATCGATGTACTTAGGGGGCGGGGACATAAGAACCTCGCTGGCAGCCTAACACTGATGGGTGTGCCTTGGCAGGGGCATTCCCAGGCTTTGGGAGTGGGCCGCAGGGGCGTATCAGTCCTTTGTTTTTAAGAAGAGACTGCCCAGAGCTGAGGGTTTTCCTGGATTTTGTTTACTCAAGTGTCTGAGGCGCGCCAGGCTTGGCTTGTGCTGGGGTAGCGCGGAGTTGGCGCCTTGGTAGCAGGCCAAGGCATCTGCGGTCTTGCCTGAGCGCTCCAGAAGGCGGCCGGCGGTGTAGGCGCCTATGGCGCCTAATTGTCTGTCATTTGTGTTCTGACTGATGGCGTAGACCCAGCTCACCGCGTGGCTCACGCCCATCTTTCGAGTGGCTACGCGGGCAAAGAGTTGCAGGAGCAGAGCGCTCGCTGAGCTGGCGTTTGCTTTTCGAGCCTCGTCCAGGACCTGAAGTGCTTCCTCCCACTTGGCCTGGGCGCAGAGGCCCCGGGCGCGTGAGACCAGGTCGTCAGTAGTGCTGCTTTCGCGCTTTGGAATTGCCGCCCAGGAACGCTGCAAAGCTTGTGCGTACAGGTTCGTGTACTGCATGGCGGCGTGGGTCTCGTCGAGGAATTCCAGCGCCTCGGCGGCCACACCCTGCAGTTCTGCGGATGCACTGCGCCAGTTCTCCGGCAGCCAGGGGGCCCTGGCTCGCTGCCAGGTGGGAGAGAGCTCACTTGGCAGCCAGAGGTGGGTGAGCAGCTCCTCATGGTTCATGCCCAGGGCTTGCAATGGAGGGGCGCTACGAAGCTGCTGCAGGCGTCGGCGTAATCCTGGCAGACTGGGGTCTTTGGGGGCAGGGTCACCCTGCATTACTGGGCCGTCTGCCGTGCCGGGCTGGTCATCGCTTTCTTGGACAGGCGAGCCTGGGTCGGTGGAATACTCTTCGTCCCAGGAGAGCAAGCCGTTCAGGGGCTGGGTGCTCGGGGTTTCGTCTTCTTCGTCTTCTTCGTCTTCGTCGTCATAGGGCTCTCCAAAGAGCTCGTCTGCATCCGGGTATTCGTCGTCATCGTCGGGCTCTCCGAAGAGCTCGTCTGCGTCCGGGTAATCGTCGTCTTCCTGAAGAGAACTCATTTCCATCTGGGAAAGCGGCTGGGTTTGCTCGTCTTCGTTGGTCTCTTCCAGGATGCGGTCGGTGGGACCGACAGCGCTGACGCCTTTCAGGGCTTTCAGGCGTGCTCTCCAGCCACCCTCTTGAGGAATCTCGAGTTCCTCCTTGTGTTCGTCCGCTTGCTGCTCGCTGCTCGGCTCTACTGGGGTAGGGATTTCAGGGATTGGCTCAGTCGAGGCCGTTGAGCTGTCATTGAAGCTGGCTTGTCGCGCGCTCGGTGGCGCCCCTGGAATTTCAAGCAAGCCCAGCTGCCAGAGCAGATCGATAGCCAGCCAAGCCTGCTGGGTGCGCAGCTGCTGGCCGCAGCCGCTCTTTCGTACCAGGTCGCCCAGGATGCGATTGCGGTGGGCCAAGGCCAGAGTTCGAATCGCGATTGGGCCAAGGGGGCCTAAGTTCTCTGCGTTTGCGTCTTGCACCTGGACGCGGGTGCCGGACCATCCGGCCAGTTCGTCGACGACCTTGGATGCGGGGTGTACCAAGGGAAGGGCGCGTGCAAAGTCATGAAGCACGGTTGACGTAAGGCCGAAGCTTCCCGGCGGAGGCTGGCCCTCGTTCTCGAAGTTAGCGTGGACATCTTGATCCAGGGTGCACTCTGCCAAGAGCGCACCGATCCGTTTATTGACTGCATCAGTGGCCTCATTCAGGCCGATGCCCGCGGCCATCAGTATCGGAATATCGGCGAGAAGATCACCCTTGAGCGCATGGGGATCTGGCACGCGATCGCAGAGCTGACCAAAGAGTCGGGGTACGCCCTGCACGCCCCAGAGAGCCTGGTTTTTGATCCAGATTCGGGCGTTGACACCGGGCCCCGTCAGACGGATAAGTCCACTCTTGCGGTGCAAATGCAGTCGCAGGAGCAATTTTGAGGGGCGGTCTGTCTGTGCACTCACAGATGGAGAATACCCTTTGCGGAGGGCTGGAGTGCGCTCTGCTGTCTATTCTGCTTGGATCTGAGTGCATTTTGCCCATTTTAGAGGCTGTCTTAGGGGGCGTGAGTCAGCCGCGATGCTGGGGGCTGGCCGCGGGTCGCTTGGGTCGGTACGGTGCTCCAGCTGTTTTGACGGCGGAGGGCGCTGGCCAGCCCCAATGAAAGTGAGGTGCTCACTGGCGTACGGGTGCTTGAATGGGTGCGTACGGATGGGGTGCGCGGGGCAAATAGTGTCCCCGGAGTTTTGTAACTGCGTCATCTGGGCAGTGTTTAGGACACGCCTCCCGCCCTGTCTCTGGCCCGTCGCGCGCTCGGAGGAGACTGCGAGAGATCGCTAACCTTCGTCCAAGACCTGGTCGCCCTGGTGCAGCATCAGCTCGATGTTTCCGCTGCCGCAGGAGTGCACCAAGTCGGTTCGGATCTGAGCCGCTCGAAGCTTGCTGCGCAGGCTGCTCAAGTTGCGGTCCCATCGGGTCCGAAGCTGGTCTCGGTCTGCACTGTCCGCCCAGATCTCTCTGGCCACTGCCTCCCAGGAGACAGGCGCGCCGATGCTGACGAGTTCGCTCAGGATGCGCGCGGGGCGGCCGCCGATGTGGCAGGTGGGCCAGCCCTGGCGGTCGATCTGCACGGTGTCGAAGCGGGCCACGACACGCAGTGGGGCACCGATCTGGCCTGCCGCTTGTGTGGCTTGTGCGCTGGCCTGTGCCAGCTGTATCGCCGTGCTGCGTACTCCGGGCAAGAGGGTCTGGCCCTGGGTCAGGGCTTGGGCTGGAGCGCCTCGGACTTGCATGCGCCAGCCCTGTCCGGTAGTCCAAATACTGAGTATATTGTCCTTGCGAAAGCCAGGTATACACCGAACTTTCTCGTCATTTTGGACCAGACTGTACACCGAGGCTGTCAGGACCACCTGACCGTGCTCTACCCCTTCGATGGCCAGCGCGGTGGCGGGCATCTGCACCGCGAGCACCTGCAGGCTCAGCCCCGCGGCGAGCACAATCTCACTCCCTGCAACCAACTCGATGGCCGACTGGGGTTTGCCATTGCGCAACAGGGCGCCGCGTAATGCGAGCAGGACGAGGCGCTCACCCCTGAGCGAGACCAGGGCGTGGGCTTCTGAGACCCGTGGGTCGTCCACGCGCAGAGCGGCCGAAGCCATGCGTCCGATGATGTCCCCTGGGTAGAGGTGGACTTGGATGCCGCTGGGCAAGGCGAGGTGAACGGAGACCGTTTGCATGGGGTCAAGGTAGCATCGCCCATCCACCCATGTGGCCCTAAGCGGAGCCCAGTCGATGAGTCGTGTTGACGCGTTCCTGACAAGTCATGGCCTGGACCCCGAGCTGGGAGAGGCGCTGGAGTCCTTTGTCCAAGCTCAAGCTGGGTCTTGGATGGGCGTGCACTCTGGGGTCTCGGGTCTGGAGGATGAAGCTCTGCCCGCCGACCCGGCGCCGCCAGCCGAGCGCTACCAGGACCTGGGCCCCTTGGGGTTGGGTGGCATGGGCGAGGTCAGACGGGTTCTGGATACCCACCTGGATCGCGTCGTGGCGCTAAAACGCCTGCGCCCAGAGCTGCTCCAGCACCCGCAGCTGCGAGCTCGCTTTGTGCACGAGGCCCGGGCCACTGCCAAGCTGGATCATCCGGGGATCGTCTCCCTGCATGAGCTCGGGGTCGATGGGGACGGACGCACCTACTTCACGATGGATCTGATTCAGGGGCGGACGCTCAGAGAAGCCTTCGCCGATCCTGCCTTGAGCCTTCGCCTAAAGGTCGACCACCTGTATCGGGCGATTCAGGCCCTGGCTTACGCCCATGAGCAGGGGGTAGTGCACCGGGACTTTAAGCCCTCCAACGTCATGATCGGCGCCTTTGGACAGGTCCTGGTCGTTGACTGGGGCTTGGTACGTCAGGTGGGTCAGCAGCAATCTGACCAGGTCTCTGGCACACCCAACTTCATGCCGCCGGAGCAAGCCCGAGGCCAGGATTCTGGGCCTGCAGCCGATGTCTATGCCGTAGGGGCGACCCTCTACACCTTGCTGCGGGGTCACCCCCCTTGGCTGGGGTTTGAGCCCGGGGAGGTTTTAGAGCGCCTGCGCGGGAACGAGGTGCCCCACCTGGAGGTGGACCCGGCTGCTCTCTGTGACTTGGCACTTCAGTGCATGCGGGCCAAAGCACAAGATCGGCCCGCCAATGCCCAAGCGGTGGCCCGAGCGCTGCAGTCCTGGCTGGGTGACGCCCAAGCTCAAGCTCAAGCTCGAAAGCGGCTGAGCCAAGCCCAAGAGCTCCAGGCCCAGGTGGATGCGCTCTGGCGCAGCGCCCGCGACCTGGGGCAGCAAGCGCAGGACCGTGCCGCGCAGACGGCCTCCCATGCCCCAGTGCAGGCCCACCGTCAGGTCTGGGCCATCGAGGATGCAGCCGCCCAGACCCGCAGCCAGGCAGAACTCGCCGAGCTTGCCTATGTCCAGGGCATTCAGTCGGCGTTGGCTGAGGCGGAGCTCCCCGCGGCTCACTTCGCCCTGGCGGCGTACTACCGGAGCCAGCATGTCCAGGCTCTGCGTGTTGGAGACAGCAGCGCCGCGCACCGCAGCATGGCGCTGCTTAGGCGCCACGACCGTGGAGAGCACAGGGATTACTTGGCTGGGCGGGGTTGGCTGAGTCTGGAGACCTCGCTTGCAGCAGTGGTTCGAGCCTTTCGATACGAGGAGCAAGACAGGCGTTTGGTGCCGGTGGATCAGGGTGTGATCGGCACCACCCCGCTGCAGCGCCACGCGCTTCAGGCGGGCAGCTACTTGCTGGAAGTTCAAGCCCCAGGATGCGAGGTGGTGCGGCTTCCTGTTGAGATTTTGGCCGGCGAGTCTTGGCAAAGAGACGCGCCGCCGAAACACCCAAAAGCCCGCTGTGCTCTGGAGCTTCCAGCCTTGGGAAGCCTGGGATCGGACTGCGCTTGGGTGGCGGCTGGTTGGTTCCGCTCTGGAGATCCTGCGGCCAAGGATGGCTTGCCCCGCCAGCGCGTGTGGGTGGACGACTTTGTCATCGCCAAGACCCCGGTGACCAATGCCCAGTACCTAACGTTTCTCAATGACTTGGTTTCCCGCGGTCAGCCGGACCAGGCGCTGTCCTACGCGCCTCGCTCCATGCCGCATGGCGAGCAGGGTGGCCAGCTGCAGTATGGACAGGACGCTGCGGGCCGCTTTGAGCTGGTCCCGGATGCCGAAGGGGACATCTGGTCCCCGGAGTGGCCGGTGGTCTTTGTGGACCGGAGGGGGGCCCAGGCCTACTGTGCTTGGCTGAACGCGCGCCAGGGCAGGCCAGCAGGGCTTGGGTGGCGCTTGCCTTGGGAGTTGGAGCGGGAAAAAGCGGTTCGCGGGGTGGATGGTCGACGGTACAGTTGGGGCAATCACCCCTTTGCGGGTTGGTCGGCGAACCGGGAGGGGGTGGCCGAGCGGCCGACTCCCAGCGATGTGGGGAGCCATCCAGAGGACTGCAGCCCCTACGGGGTCTTGGATGGCTGCGGCAACGTGCGCGATGCGTGCCTGGACCCCAAGGATGCCCAGCACCCCTGCATTGAAGAGGGCTGGGCCCGCCCACCCATGGAGCTGGACGGTGCTTGGGGCATGTTGCGAGGGGGGAGTTGGGCGTCGGCGATGCGGCTCTGCCTGGCCGGTCAGCGCTTTTCAGCGCCCCAGGACCACCGCAGTGCTCTGAACGGATTCAGGATTGCCAGAAGCCTGGAGCGTTGGGATGCGCCCGAAGGGCGACGGAGACAGGGCGATTAGTTTGGCCAGAGCTTGGGAAATCCGGTTTCTGGGCCCCTTGCGGTGAACGGGGTGCTGTGGGTCAGGTCCAGGGTGCTGGGGTCGATGTCTACGGTGACATTTTGGCTCTGGGTCACGAACCAGTCCAGCTGGCGCAGCTGCTCTTCGCTCTCCGGATCGATGATGCCGTTTCCCGTGAAGGGCGGGTTGCTGGCGGGTGGGGATTCCGGCATGACGTTGTCGAGCACCGAGACGTTCATCGCATCGATGTTGAGCACAAAGCCAGCGTCGGGGGGGTACCCCGAGAGCAGAAAGGTCAGGTGGTAGGGCGTCACGCCGCCGGGGGTTGGACCCCCATTTAGGAAGTGCCAGACGGGGCTGGGGAGTGTGTAGTCGGCCCCGGAGATGACCATGCTTCCCTCTGGGGCGTCGGTGTAGACCACGGCGGCCGTTCCGTAGTTCTCCATGGCAAAGAGGATCGCGGGCATGGTGTTCAGGTTCACGTCGCCGGTCTTGGCGTCGCCCTTGAGTCCGAACTCCAGCCAACAGCCAGGCAGGGGGGCCAGGATATTCTCAGTCTGGTCCATGGCCTTGGTCAGGCGCCACTGGAAGATGTAGATGTTCGTGAACTCGGCCCATGTCAGCAGGCTGCCCGAGCCGAAGGTGTAGTAGTCCTCCAAGTCGCCGGGCATGTCTGTTGGCGAGGCTGGGAAGAGGTTGGGGCAGTCGCCGATGGGGGGCGATGGGATGTCGTAGTCGGGTGTGAACAGGACTTGGGTGTAGAGCTCTGCGCACACCGCTGGAAGATCCGGTGCGCTTGCGCCCAAGTAGTCAGCGAACTTGGCTTGGAGCACCTGTGCGCTGTGCTGAAACAGAGGCATGGTGATGCCCGCATCTGTGAACTCCTGCACGTCGGGAATGTTGTTTTTGTTGTTGTCCACGCGCTCATCGCTTGGGTAGTTCTCACAGAGCTGGTTGTAGGGCCCAGGCACGCGGGGGCTCCAGCTAGCGCCCATGTCCGGCGGGGGTAGGGGAGCGGTATCGGCGGTGTCCGCCACGGGCGGTGAGGTACAGGAAAACGAGATTAGAAGGGCGAGCATTAGGTCTCCAGTACGGCCCAAGGTAAACCCATCAGGCACGGTCCACACCCCCCAAATGTCTTACGGCGCCGAAGGCGCGACAGAAACCCAGCGGCCGGAGGCGGATGCTTCGACAAAGCCAAAGGTGGGAGCGCAGGTCACGCCGACGCGCCGAGATGCATTCGCTGAAGCGAAGGCCGCTCGTCGGCGCCGAAGGCGCGACAGAAACTCAGCTCAGGGCCGCCAGGCTCCGAACTCGCCTCCAAAAGCCCCCACATCGCTGCGGCTGCTGTCGTACCAGTCCACAAGATCCGGGTCACCGGCGTCGAACATCGGCGAGCCGCTGTTCAGATACAGGTCCCACTGCAGGGGATCATCGCCGGTCGTGCGCACATAGTCCGGGTCTGCGGTCAGGGTGTCCACGATCTCCCACTCCACCCCGTTGCCCTGGCCAAAGTCCAGGGGCATCCCACTGTTGTCCCAGACGTTGCTGTAGGCCCAGATCAGAGTGACCGCTTGGTCTCGGGCGTGAAAGACGTTGGCCCCCAGTTGGTTCACTGTGGCCACCGCCTCGTTGCCCACAAAGCTTGTGTTGTGCACCGACCAGTTTGCGCTTTCTCCGCCGATCATTGCGTAGGCCGTGCCGTGGGCGCCGCTGACCCGGTTGCCCACCATGTCCACCTGGCTCAGGCTGACATCCGAGTTCACCGCGTCCAACCAGGGGCCCATCTGCTCAACATTGGCCTGGTTCGCCGCCATTGCTGCGTTCTGAATGAAGACCTGAGCGCGCTCACTCGCGCAGAGCAGCCCACCCGTATTGTCTGGTAGGTCCAGGGTGGTGTCGTACCAAGCGGTTTGTTGGAGGAGGGTAGATCCGCCCCCGACCACCTCGATAAGACACGCTCTTCCACTGCTCTGAATGCGCGTCTTGATCAGGGTCAAATTCTGCGAGGCCACGCTGTCCATTTCCCGCAGGGAGAGCACCGTTGTCAGGCCTGGCGCATTGAGGCTGATGTTGTCCACTTGGATGCGCTCTGCGAGGAGGCTACCCTGCTCCAAGTCGATGAAGCGCAGGTCCCCGCCGCTCTCAAATCCACTATCGATCCAGGTCATCTGGTCCAAGCTCACTGCGCCGCCCTGGTTGTGCATCAGGCTGCCGCTGCCGGCAGACGCCATGCGAACCAGATCGCTGAATAAGCCCACGATGGTCCAATCGCCGCCAGTGCCCCTGAACAGCAGGCCGTCTGCGGTGCCAGCGCTGACAACGTCCAGGTCCGCCAAGGTTAGGCTGCGCACCGCCAGATCGGCTGTGCCAAGATCGAAGAGCAGGCCATCCGCACTGGCCTGGGTCTCGAGAAACAGGCTTGGGATGCTCACGTCCAAGAGCTCCAGGCGTCCGCCGTCCAGCTGGAGTAGGTGGGCTTGCGTCTCTGTAGACAGGGCCATGGCACCGATCTCCACTGCCTCCAGGCGCACGACGCTGTCGGGCACTGTGTCCACCAAGGTGGTCCCACCACGCAAGGTCATGGTCATTAGGGTCAAGTCGCCGGTGGCGGTGACCACGGGCCCGGAGCCATCGGATTGCAGGTAGGTCTCTCCCTGCCCCTGTCCCATCAGGGTCACGCCGCTGGGCATGTCAAAGCCACCTACCCAGGTGCCCGCGGGTAGGCAGACCACATCGCCAGGGCTGGCGGCGTTTAAGGCTTGGTAGAGCGTGTCGAAGTGAGTGCCCACGGTCATGCCTGCATCGGCCACCCCACTGCAGTCTTCGTCCAGGCCGGAGCACGCCACCTCGGACTCGCCGGGATTCAACGTCGGGTTGGCGTCGTCGCAGTCGCCTCCTGCATCGGCCGTGCCGATGAGCGGGGCGCAGCTCTCGAAGGCGTCCCCAGCACCAAAACCATCTCCGTCGTTGTCGGTCCAGTACAGACCGGGCAAGCCCACGTCCGGGTTGGTGTCGTTGCAGTCCAGGGAGGAGATCACCCCGTCTCCATCTAGATCCTGAATCAGGGCGTAGTCGCTGGAGTCCAGGGTGGTGTCCCTGGTACAGGCGAGCAGCAGCAAGAGCATGGGCTTGATCTCCAGGGGGGCCGGCTAAAGGTCGATGACGACCTCTTGTCCGTCTCGGTCGACCTTTAGGGACACACCAGGGCCATCGTAGCTGCCTAAGACCGTTTCGCTGAGCTTGTAGTCTGGGAATTGCTCTTCCAGATCCATCCCAAATAGGATCACACCTTGGACCCTGTCGCCCGGTTCTAAGCCTGCCTCCTGGGCTAAGCCGCCATCGCTGAGGGTGTCGACGACCAGATCTCCAGCCTGATCGGTGATCAGGTGAAATCCTTGTTTATCCAGTAGGTCTGCGCCACGGGACTCAAGAATCAGCTCGCCGGCGTTCTGTCCGCCGACCACGCTGACCGGTTCCTTCTGGAAGGGCGAGGTGCCCACAAAGACCTCGTAGTCGCCATCATCCAGCCCCATCAGGATGAACTGGCCCTGGCTTGTGGAGATCGCGGTGGCGGTCCTGGGCAGGGCGGGGTTCTCAGGGTTCGCGTCTACTGCGACGACCGCCTCGCCGGGCTTGCCTTGGCCAGTGAGCCCGTCGAGCACCACGCCGATGATGCGGCCGCCGCCGTCAAAGTCGATCTCGCCGACATCGACCATCTCCTGGTAGACCTGGGTGTAGGGCAGCTGGCGAGAGGCGCCGCTCATGTTTTGGCCAGCCCGCAGGTCCACCATCCACGCGCCTTCGTGCAGACCCGCGATGCTAAAGTTGCCGCCCGCGTCGCACTCCGCCATGCGGATGATGGCCAATCCCTTTGTCATGTCGCTCATGCTCTGGGGGATGTAGGTGGCCATCGCGGTGCAGGGGACCGGAACACCGCTCTGAGTGACCAGGCCTTGGATGCCACCGCCCAAGCGGAAATCCAGCCACACCACCTCGTCTTGGGGGCCTACCCCCACACTCTGTCCACCGCCGCGCACGGCACCCTGGCCCTGGGGGCACTCACAGACCGCTGGATCATCGGTTGTGCAAATGGGGCCCAAGGGCAGCCAAGGGTGGGTGCACAACAGGGGCATTACGCCCTTGCAGCTGTCATTGGGCAAACCGGCGCAGTACACCGTGACCTGGCGCGCGGGCTCCAGGACCAAGTCCAGCTCCGCGTCTTGGGCATTGGCAGGCAGGCGCAGGGGCTCCGTTGTGGGG
>Ga0209632_10004492_pt1 | contig 12354 bp, 11 predicted proteins | sample COG_10_FD_184754 | JGI IMG/M metagenome (GOLD analysis project Ga0209632, IMG submission 184754) | Pelagic Microbial community sample from North Sea - COGITO 998_met_10 (SPAdes) (version 2) | ecosystem: Environmental > Aquatic > Marine > Neritic zone/Coastal water | place: Helgoland, sampling...
AAGTGAAGTGAAGTGAAGTGAAGTAAAAAATACACAACAAAATGACTGAAATTTACAGATTCAAATTTTCCATCGAATTTTCTGAGAAGTTAAGTAATTTTGCAAAAATACATCAATACGATGAACGCAAAGATTATAAAGAATCGTGGAACGAATGGTGTGAGAATAATAGCGAATTAATAGAAAATGAGATAAATCGACACGAAGAGAAGGGATATGGTGGTGATATGAAGAGTAAAATGTATAATAGTGCGAGATATTATTATAGAAACAAGAGTATATCAAAGAAGGAACCTGTAAAAAGAAGGGATTATTCTCACATAGGAAAGGAAAATTTACATAAAATTGACGAATTTATAAAAGAAAACAAAAATATGAAACCATCTATTGGTTTTGAAATATACTATGAAACAAATAGAATTAGACACAATTCTATTGTAGAGGAAGAGAATTATAAGAGTATGTTAAAAAAAACATATAAAAATAGATGTTATAACATAAATAAAAGAATAAATGCAAAATAATATCAATATCAATATAGATGGTTTATTGACACATATTTATAAAACAAATAACTTAATTGAAAATAATGTAACAAATAATGAAATAAATAATGTAACAAAAATAAAGAAATACGATTTTTTTGCTAAGAATGAAATAAGTATAAATAATATATTACATTTAACAGAAAATAAGAGAAATAGGTATATAACAATAAATAACGCAAGAAAATTACAAATAAATGATAATAAGAAAACAATAACAAAAATTAATCAAGAAAATGCTTATATAATGATAAAGTATTCAGAAAATGACGGGGAATATATAGAAGGGATAACACGATTTTTATCTAATAAAAGAGAAAGTGAATACATTTATGGAGTTATTGAATCATATTTATATATAATTAAAACGTTTCATCAACTTAAAAAGGAAGGGATTATTTATTTTAGTTTTTCAAGTGAGAAGATGAAATTTAAGACAATATATAATCCACATTGTATTATATATGATTTTGAAACGAGCTTACTAGAAAAGAAATTAAAAGGAGAAAAAAATGATATTATTGGATATTTTTGTAATTTTATAAAGAAAATCAATGATTTCACATTTAAACCTTTTGAAGTGCATGTATTATTTTATTTGTATCGAATGGAAGAAGAATATTTATCAAAATACAAAATAACTAATATAATAAATACATTTGTAGAGAATATGGAAAATATACTAAAAGAAGAAGATATGTCAATGATTAAAGAAAATTGCGAACAAAATATGAATCAATTTATAAATAAGAATAGAAACGATGTAATAATAAATTTAATACAACATTTTAATACTTGGGATAATTATAGTGTAAGTATATTATATTTACATTTGGTCGAAAATATAATACTGGGGTATAAAAAACAAATACGATTTATGAGCAAATTCCAAGATATTTTGTATAAAAATATATCACCAAATCCGCAACATAGATTGTCAATAGAAGAAACAATTCAGCAGTTTCAAGAATTATTTCAATATTGGCATAATTAATTAATTTATTTATTTATTTATTTATTTATTTATTTATTTTTTCTTGATTTATTTATTTATTTATTTATTTATTTATTTATTTATTTTTTCTTGATTTTTTTTTGCTGTTTGGAGAACGCTTCTTACTCTTTCTCTTTCTCTTTCTCTTTTTACTTTTACTTTTGGAAGAACTGGTTTTCTTTTTATGTTTCTTATTTGAATGAGAATCTGTATGGTGAGCATGTTCATCTTCATCATCATCTTCACATTTTTTAATACATTTTTCTTTTTTACTCTTAACTTTTCTGGTTTTACTAGAAACTTTTTTCCCCGAATCGACAGCCATTTCACCCTTACGCTTACTTGCGTCTTTTAAGGCTTGACTAAATTTATAAGTCTTACCGTTTGTTTTACGTCCCTCTTCGTAAATTTTTTTTACAAACATATTCCAAGCAGATGGCATTTTGTATATATTATAATAAAAGAAAAAAATGAAATTGAAATATAATAAGTAATTGAAACTATTATAATATATCTAAATATGTATCAACTATCGAGATATTTGTACGAACTATCAGAAGTGAAAGGGAATTTAATTTTAGCCTTGTTGGGTAAAGACAATGACCAAGCTTTATTTTGGGCACTAGAGTATTATTATTCTGGGTTTCCTTGTCAAGTAGTAAATTTTGTTATTCAAATATACTATGATTTTTATTATGTCTTAAACCCTACTTTTGAAAAATACATGTTTGTTCAATTGAAAAAGGTGTCATTAGTAAATGAATATGAAGAATTGGCATTGTTTTTGAAATTAATTATAGATAATTTAATTCATAGACCATATACTCTAGATGTATATTTATTGAGAAATATCGGATTACAATTTGATGTCATATTTGACGAAATCAAAGATATAAATAGTGAAATACTATCACTATTATTTGAAAAAGACAATTATATTTATTTGTCTTGTATTCTAATGCAGCATCCAAAATTTCAGGAATCAAATCAGTTAGAATATTTACACGGTCAAATAATTGATGAGATGGTAAAATATATAAAGATAAACAAAAAGGTTAAGATGACAGATACAGCCACAATATTTAAAAAATGTTATAAACAAGAAGAAACATTAAGACGAACAATAATATTGGCTAAAACAGTGAATTATTATTCTTTAACAAAATGTGTAAAAATGCACCGTCCAGTTTATATAGAAAACAATATTGAACAACGTTCAAAAGAATTATTACATTACAAAACAACATATCCTACTACATTAAAGGATGACGCAAAATATGCTAGCAACAACCAAGATTTTATTGGAATATTTCATTTGGAGAGGTTCAAAAAAGAAAATGAAGACTTCCGGCATAAATATTTAAACAATTGGGAGTTTTATGCTTACAATTCACCTTATTGGAATAATATATTTGTATTGTATGGGTTACATAAAGACGAAGTCCAGCAGAAAGTTATAGTCGAAGATGAAGACGAAGATGAAGATATTCATTGTGAGTTTTATGATGATATTCATTATTTCCCAGATGAAGAATCATTAGAAACACAAAATAAATCAATTGGGATTATAGAAAAAGGATGTGTTAAATTATTTTATGAAAAATACGGAATACGAAACATAATACAAATTGAAGAACAGTATATGGAAGATTTGCAATATTTTGTAATTTAATTATTAATATTTACATTGAAAAAAAAAGTAGAATTATAATAAATAATTTATTGGATTTTTTATTTCTTGGATTTCTTGGATTTCTTGGATTTCTTGGATTTCTTATTTTTCTTGGATTTATTGGATTTCTTATTTTTCTTGGTTTTCTTATTTTTCTTGGTTTTCTTATTTTTTTTGGATTTTTTTGATACTGATTTACGTCTAGATTTGCGTCTAGATCTTCTACTACCGCCTTCAAAAGGATCTTCATCAGAAAAAGATTCCTTATCAGTAGAGCTATTTGGATTATTTCCATTTGGACCAATTTGATTTACTCCTGCTAAACCTGTCACATTTGTAAATGAATTTGTACTCCCTGATGGCAATGTTTCAGCATTAGTATTATTAGGAGTATTATCAGGAGTATTATCCTCACCATAACCTACAATATTCTGCTGAACATGTGGAGCGTTATTGTTAGGGTTAGCGATAGGGATATATGCTTCGTGTCCTACTCCAAAAACTTCATGAATACCATCTTCATCTTCACTATCACTATTATTATTATTATCATGTGGATATTCCATTGTATTTTATTCTATACTATACTAAGAAAAAAATACTAAAATTTCCTATTATCTATATTCAGGCATTCATTTATTTTTTATTTTTTATTTTTTATTTTTTATTTTTGACAATAAATAAAAAAAATGAAACGAATTTATTTCAATTGGATATAATATATTATTAATAAAAGCAATCAATTAACAACAATGGTAAAGAATTTTGGAGGAAAAAAGACAAAAGGTATGGCAAGAAAGAATTTAACTGCTAAACCGAATAATATATTAAGAGTTTCTACAAATGAATTTGAGAAATATTCACAGGTTATAAAATTATTAGGAAATGGTATGTGTCATGTATTATGTGACGATAACATTACAAGATTATGTCATATAAGAGGTAAATTTAGAGGCAGAGGGAAACGTGATAATTTTGTGAAAAGTGGAACATTAGTGTTAATAGGAATACGTGAATATGAATCAGGTGGCGATAATAAGAAAATGAAAAATTGTGACTTATTGGAAGTGTATGGGGACCAAGATACAGAGAAACTAAAACAAATAGTTACAAATGTAGATTGGCGACTATTATCAACTAATCTTATGACAAATGAAAAAGCAGATGAAAAAGAAGATATTCAATTTGTAGATAATGATGAAGATGAGTATTATGATATGATGAATCAAAAATTGAATGAAGGTGTTAAAAATATTTCATTTGAAGAAGAAGATGAAGTAAATATAGACGATATTTAAATATAATAAATAAAAAATAAAATAAATAAATAAAAAATACAATAAATAATAAAATAAATAAATATAAAAAATGTGTGATATATTTTTTTAATGTGACCTAGATTAATTTAGATAAAATTAAATTATGATAATAAATAGTATAAAAACAAATTTATAAGTTATATCATATATTAATTAATTAATTAAATTCTTATATTTATATAAAAATGAGCAACCGTTTTATGTGTTTATTAGAACCCGATAACAGAAGACAAAATAGTAATAATAATAGTAATAGTAATAGTAATATTAGTAGTAATAATAGTAATAATAGATACAATAACAATAACAATAATAATAGATACAATAACAATAATAATAGATACAATAATAATAACAATAACAATAATAAAGACAATGATGAAATAAACAATTTCAGGAAAAAAGAAATAGAACAACAAAAAATACAAAAAAATGAAGGTAACTTTCCGTCATTAATTGTTAATCCAATAAAAAGCAATGAACCGACAAATATGATTAATTATGATTCTATTGTAAAAAATAAAGAAAAAGTGCCAATTATAAAAAAACAAATTAAAAAATTAAAAAATGGTTGGATTGAATTAAACAAGGAGCAAATTAAAAAAGAAACCAAAGAAGAAACCAATATAGTAGATGAATATTTATATTTTTTAGATTGTATGTCAAATTTATATGAGATACAAAAAATAGAGAAAATAGAAATATTAGGAGAAGAAATTTTTGAAGCAAATTATAGATTTCAAAATTACGATTATAGATATTTTGATAAATTAGATGAGAAATATGAAAGTGATTTAAGAAGAGAAATAAAAAAATATGAAAATGACCTTTATGGATACGGAAGTGATAATAATAGTATGTAATGAGTTTGCAATTTTAGTATAAATTATAATTATATTTTAATATTGATATGAATAGTGAATCTGACAATGGGTCTGAATCTGAATCCGACAATGGGTCTGACAATGACTCAATATTTGATGATGAAAGTATCGATTTTGAATCAATAACAAACTTTGACAAATCAATATCAAAATACAAGGATTTTTATAAAGAAAACGTGGAAACAATAAAATTGAAATTTTTGTATATAAATAAAGAAAACGCATTGGAAAATATTAGATACGACGATTTTATTTTTAATACACCAAATTTAATTTCATATGTAGAGGTAATTAAAATACTTAAATCAAATAATGAAATAATGAATAAATTATATAAAATAAATTCAATTTGTCTTTATAATGTTTCGGTTGATCCTGAAAATATTCAAGATATTAAAGAAGAAGAGTTTTTAAAGATAATAAATAATATAGATGATATAAAAGTGGAACCTACAATTAATATATTGCATGATCTAAATGAATTAATGTTTATTTTCAAAGAAAAGGAAAGAGAAAGAGAAAGAGAAAGAGAAAAAACTAGAAAGGTATCAATTAAAATTAATAATAAATCACGAAAGAAACAATTATAAAATATAAAATATAAAAAATAAAATACAAAATATAAAATATAAAAAATAAAATATAAAATATAAAAAATAAAATATAAAATATAAAATATAAATATAATCAACAAAGTAATATATTATGAGTAGTATTGAACCTAATATATTAAATTACACAATAGTTGAACTTATGGAAATATTATCAATTGATGAATTGAGTGAAGAAAATGTTATTAAAAGAAGTAATAGTCTGATAAATGAAGCGAATGAAGATAAAAATTTTCACTTGGTTGATTTTTATAAAGAAGTAAAAGAAAAATTACTAGAGTTTATTGAAACTTTTAATAGGGAAGACCAAGATGGAGATGGAGATGAAAGTGGAAAAGAAGAAGGGTCTTTAGATGAATATTTTTCTAGTGAAATTAAAAAAGGTGATTTAAATCCGCTAGAAAATAAAACTGAAAAAAGATTTTTAGTATTAGACAGTCAATATTTACCTGTAAATATTCCGAAAACCAATTATGTTGCGAATTTAAGCGAAAAATTACATAGAGTAATAAATATTAAATTACATAGTTATTCTATTCCTTTCAATTGGTATCTCATTAGTAGTCAGAAAAGAAACAATATATTTTATTTAATAATTGATGAAGATATAAAAGTATCAATTATAATAGAAGATGGAAATTATACGATACATAGCATGGTAACGAAATTAAACACAAAGTTAAAAGAAGCATTAAACATTATTTATGACACAGTTTTTTACAATGAGAGTACTGGAAAAATCAGTCTCGATTTGTATAATAAAACAATTGAAAATAAAGGTACAATAACACGAATAATATTTTTCGATAAAAATGAGCCATATTTGCTTTCGGAAGAAGAAAATATTTTTTCAACATTGCGTTCTTTTAAAAATCTCACATTAGGTTGGATAATTGGATTTCGAAGCGATGAAATAATTTTAACTGAGAATGGAAATATAAGTGATGTTATTCCTGATTTAAAAGGTCCGAGATATTTATATTTGGTTATTGATGATTTTAAACGCAATCATACAACGAATAATTTAATAACTATTACAAATATAGATGAGAATATTTCAATGCCTTCATACTACAATATTCATATGCCATTAGATTGTAATCAAGAAACACTAACTGTTTTACCTAGTGCTCCAAGAACACTAACACAAGCCCAGATATACACTATAAATGAGGTTATGAAGAATAAGAATAAAAATAATTATTATTCTTCGTCTCCGAATGAATCAGATATATTAGCAATTTTACCTCTTAAGCATAACGGTTTGACAATTGGAGATAGAATAGTTGAAACATCTGGTCAATTACAAGATAATAAACGTGAATATAATGGACCGGTTGATTTGGACCGGATTGGCGTAAAATTAATAGATGATACTGGATTTATAGTAGATTTAAATGGTAGTGACTGGACTTTAACACTAATGTATGAATACATTTACCAAATGTAGATTTATATTTTATATTTTATATTTTATATTTTATATTTTATATTTTATATTTTATAATTGATAATATATTAATATGGAATTAAATAAGTCAGTAAAGGATGTTATTATAAAACCGATTACAAATTGGACAAATATATCTCATATTTGTAGTAATTTAATATATTATTTTGGTGAATATATGCATATAAGTATTATTTTTATAGGGTTATTAACATTAAGAAATAAATATTTGCTTTATTTTTTCTTCACATTTGGAATAATTATATGCACCGCATTGAACTTTATTTTAAAAAAAATTATAAAAATAAGAAGACCTTGCATAGATAAACATTTATTTGATATATTATTAAAAAACAAAGAAGAATATGTTTCTCGAAATAATAGAATTTATCATATTTATGGTATGCCATCCGGGCATTCACAATTATGTGGTTACGCTTTTGCGTTTTTCACATTATTATTGAAAGATTATTATATTAGTGGATTTTATTTATTAATATGTATGCTAACTATGTATCAACGTGTAAAATATGAGCATCATACTATTATACAAGTAATAATTGGTTTTTCAATTGGGTGTTTATTAGGAGTAGGAGTATATTATTATTTTAGGAAAAAAAATGCCGGCAATTTGGCACAAAAAGAAGATGATAATTGTTACTTATAAAATACATAATACAAAATACAAAATACATAATACAAAATACAAAACGTTACTACTACAAAAGACAATTAGGAGGTGCTTTTTCTACATCTTTTTCTACATTTTGAATATGGTATCTTTCGTCGTTTGAGCAATAATAACAAGATTTGTCTCCTAGTAGCCATGTTTCTTCCCCATTGTAATCTGGAAAATATGAATCGAAGAATTTTTTGGCTCTCTTATGATGGAATTTAGAAGTAGCAATAACAATTTTAGGTTTATCATTAAATGTAAATTGGTCATAAAATTTACATTTAAAATTGCGAAAATTTTCTGCCGTATTCTGAGCTTCATTATCAGTAATAATATAATCGGAAACCGAAGTAAAATTAGAGATAGATAGATATTTAGAAGCCAAATAGGCTTCAGAGTGACTCTCCACAGCATACTTTAACCCGCCTGAAATGTAGATATAAGGTTTATCTTGAAAAGTGGATTCATATTCATAAAAATAGTTAGCAACAATACTACAACGGTCTTTCAATAACACGTCAATATGGGAACCCAATAAAATGACAATAGTGGAAACACGCTGCATTGAACTGTCGAATTTATAATTTAATTAATGAATTAATTAATGAATTAATGAATTAATGAATTAATCTATTTATTGTGATACTTATTATTTTCTATAATCATTTCATTTTTATAATAAAATTATTTTGTAAAATTATTTTATTAATCTTAACATTATATTATATATCATATAAAATATAACTTATGACACTTATTCATTCTTTAAGAAAAGATGAGAATCATATATATAAAAATATTATACTTATTGACTCACAAGTATCAAATTATAAATTATTATTTGATTCATTAAACGACGATACATTTGGGATTGTCTATTCATATGATATTTCTATCAATACGATTCAAATATTAATTCAAAATAATTTTCAAAATTTAGATACTTGTTTAAATAGGGTAGCAATTTGCTGTCATGAAGATGAAACGCGTTTTTTAGAAAATAAAACTTTTTTTAGTCTGAATAATGAATCTATAAAAAATGAAAATTCGCAATTCATTATTGATTTATTGGTTAAATATAAGGTTGTAAATATAGATTTTTTGGCGTGCAGTAGTTTGAAATATTATTATTGGAAATCATTTTACGATTTAATAGAAAATGAAGTGGGAAGTGTAACGGTTGGAGCATCTGAAGACAAAACAGGGAATCTTAGATATGGTGGAAATTGGGTAATGGAAAATACCAGAGAAAAAGTAGATACTATTTACTTCAATGAAGGAATATCGTATTATAAACATTTGTTATCAACAATTGAAAGAAATATAGAATATATTAGAGTAGAAAATAATACTTATATTCATTTTGTAGAATTAATTGCATATCAGGGGAGTGAAAATATTACACACGGAAAACCTGTAACTTCTTCAACTATACATGGAAATCATTCCAAAGATAAAATTGTTGATGGGACATTATTTTCGGGTTGGTTAAATCAACCAGAAAATTATTTTCATACCAAAAATATCAACCCTTATGTTGAAATAAATTTATCTGGTTCATTCAATATTAATAAAATTGAAATATATTTGATATATCAATTACCTACTGACATGCAAGAACGTTATAATAATTTAAAAATAAAATTAAAAAAAACAGATAATGACTCAACTCCAACAGAAATTAATTTTCCAATATATGGTAGCGATGATTTTAATAGAAATTCTGAGATATACCAAGATTCTGATAATAATTGGATACACAAATTAACTATTTTTGAGATTCAACCACATATAAATAGTTTTAATATTCCTACTAATAAATTTAATTACATTGATACAAGTGGTGTAGTAACAATAAACTTTAGTGATGATATAACTGGTTTTGATTTATCAATAAATGATTTTATTTTCAACTCAACTAATATCCAATTAATATCTTTAACAAATGTTTCAAATATAGTTGAAGAAGTGGTATTTGATGTAATAACAAACATATATCAAGAGGAAACCGTATATATAAGTTATAATAGTGTAGATTATTCGTTTAATATAAATGTTAATACATTAATACCAGATGTATCAAATATAACAATAAATCAAAATTATTTTACCTACTTGGATACATCTGGAACATTGATGTTTGAATTTACGCAACCATTTTTAGAAGCAAGTGGGTCATTTCTAAGTAATAATTATTTAACATTTGAACCATCGCAAAATATAATAATTGAGAATATTCATGCAATAGATACAGGGAATAAAGAATGGGAAGCAACAATAAGTATAAGTGGTGAAATTGTTGATGTATCTGCTTTTGTAAAAATGGATTATCGAGGTACATTACAAACCTTTGATTTTACCATAAATACATTAATACCAAATGTTGTAAGTATGAATTTTCAACACAACAATACAGGTTATAACCCAAATCAGGGATTAACATATTTGGATGTATCTGGATTAATAACAATTGTGTTTGATATATCTTTAATCGAAAATAGTATTGAACAATATATTAGTAAAGATTCATTGATAGATGGGTCTCAAGTTATATTAGATTCTTTTGTAAAATCACAAACTAATCATAATATATGGAATGGCGTTATAAAAGCAAATAGAAAAAATTTAGATAATATTTTAGATGTTTCAATAAACTATATAGGTGGCTCAAGTTCAAGTGTATCAATTCCAATAAATACTAATTATCCCATAATAACCTCTGAAAGTAATTATGAATCATCACCTATCCATTATGATAACCCATATACATCAATTAAATTGTATTTTAGTCAAAGTGTGTTAGAAAATGATTTATATTTAAGATTTCATAAAGGAAATAATATTTTATATATAGAAAATAAAGATTCAGGTAATTCTGGACCATTCGCAATTTCAAATATTGTGGTTAAAGAAGATACTGATAGAAAAGAATGGGATTTAAGTTTAAACGTTGAAAGAGAAAAAAAAATTGATATGTTAAACATACAAAGTAGATTTCACAATCAAAATCTTCTATATATGCCTGGTAATAGCTTTCAACAGGTAAGTGGGCATACAATACAATTATTAAATATAGATACTGAAATACCAATGATTGTTGATGTTGAAAGAGATATATCATTAAATCCATCAAAATTGACATATTACAACCAATCTTCTGAATTAACAATAACATTTAATAAAAGTTTGATTGAAAATGAGATTGATAGTTATGTAGGTATAAGTTTTGATAACTCTATAAATATTACATCTTTTATACCATCTAATAACAAAACTGTTTGGACTTCAACACTAACAGCAAGTGCAGAAATTTATGATCCTGTTTTTTATATTTCAATTAATAATTTTTATACATATAATTATAAAAAAACTATAATTATTGACACAAGAGAAAGAGGTGTAGATATTTCTTTAAATAAATCTTATATTAACTATTTAGATTTAGATGCTTCTATGAGTATAAATTTTGTCCAGAATCAATTATATAATGATATAGATTTTAGTAGTGATTTATCTTTGAATAATTTAACAAACCCGTTACAATCAATAAACTATAATTTAAATCCAAGTACAATTATTAGTCAAGGATATTGGGAAGGAATATTAAGATTAGACCCTTCACAAGAATTAGATGTATCAGCAGAACTCGTTTATACAATTATAACAAATACTGATGGAACCCAAAATATACTTCAAGACACATTTAATTTTAGCATAAATACATTAATACCAGATGTATCAAATATAACAATAAATCAAAATAACTTTACCTACTTGGATACATCTGGAACATTGATGTTTGAATTTACTGAACCATTTTTAGAAGCAAGTGGGTCATTTATAAGTAATAATTATTTAACATTTGAACCATCGCAAAATATAATAATTGAGAATATTCATGCAATAGATACAGGGAATAAAGAATGGGAAGCAACAATAAGTATAAGTGGTGAAATTGATGATGGATCTGCTTTTGTAAAAATGGATTATCGAGGTACATCGCAAACCTTTTATTTTAGCATAAATACATTAATACCAGATGTATCAAATATAACAATAAATCAAAATGATTTTACTTACTTGGATACATCTGGAAAATTGATGTTTGAATTTACTGAACCATTTTTAGAAGCAAGTGGGTCATTTATAAGTAATAATTATTTAACATTTGAACCATCGCAAAATATAATAATTGAGAATATT
>Ga0209632_10004497_pt1 | contig 12348 bp, 9 predicted proteins | sample COG_10_FD_184754 | JGI IMG/M metagenome (GOLD analysis project Ga0209632, IMG submission 184754) | Pelagic Microbial community sample from North Sea - COGITO 998_met_10 (SPAdes) (version 2) | ecosystem: Environmental > Aquatic > Marine > Neritic zone/Coastal water | place: Helgoland, sampling...
TTATTCTAACAGCAGAGTCGGTTTTATTAACATGTTGACCTCCTGCACCACTAGCTCGATAAGTATCAATTCTTAAATCTGTAGGGTTAATATCAATTTCAATATTTTCTTCAACAGCAGGATATACATAAACAGATGCAAATGAAGTATGCCGCCTACTCGCGGAATCAAATGGAGAGATTCTAACCATTCGGTGCACGCCTGCTTCTGCTTTTGCCATTCCAAAGGCGTACTCACCTTTTAATTCAAAAGTAACGTCTTTGATTCCAGCTTCATCACCCGGTTGTAGATCTAAAACTTCTAATTTAAAATCTTCTTTTTCAGCCCACCTTGTATACATTCGAAACAACATTTGTGCCCAGTCTTGGCTTTCAGTACCTCCAGCACCAGGGTGTATCGCTACAATCGCATTTTGAAGGTCTTCTGGCTTTCCAAGAATTAATTTTATCTCAACATCATCAATAATTTTTTGGTAAAGATTTAATTCATTTTGAATTTCCAATACTTCAATACCACCTTCCTCTGCGAATTCAAATAAAACTTCTACATCATCATGCCTTTGTTTAAGATCTTCCCATAAAAATATTTCTTTTTCTAATCTTGAAATCTGTTTTAGAATAACTGACGCATTTTCATTTATATTCCAGAATTCCGGTTTTGAAGATTCTTTTTTTAATTCATTTAGACGATCAAAGCTTTTATCAAGGTCAAAGATACCCCCTAATTTTAGAATCTTTTTTCTTTGCTTGATTAAATTGTTCTTTTAAATCACTAATTTCCATTCAAAAATTTACATTCCTAAATTTTATGGATAAATGAGAATTATAATATTATTATTCTCCTGATGAAATAAATAATCTCTCATTTAAATATCGTCGCAATAACATTTCATCTATTTCTAAATTCGTAAATCGTCCATTTTCAGCCGTTGCAATTGCTCCTCTTTCTTCTGAGACAACGATTACAATAGAATCAGATTCTTCTGTAATACCAAGGGCAGCTCTATGCCTTGTACCCATTTCAGGTAAAATCATTGGACTCTCTGTTAATGGAAGTATACACCCAGCGGCTTCAAGTAAAGTATTTTGTATAATGACGGCACCATCATGCATTGGCGATGTTGGGTTGAATATTGACATTAATAAAGGCGCTGATACTTCAGCTTTCAATTGAATACCTGCTTCTTTATAAGATCTTAGTCCTGTTTCTCTTTGTATTACAATAATTGCACCCCACTTATTTTCGGACATTAATAAAGATGCCTCCACAATTGATTCTAATGATCGAGAGGTACTCATTCTAAATATTTTTTGGAAAAATCTTGTTTGTCCAATATATATCAAAAGCCTTCGAATTTCAGGTTGAAACAATATAACGAAGGCAACAACCCAAACGGTTTGGAATTGATTGAATAACCACGACATAGCACTTAGTCCAAATGAATTAAAGATAAAAGAGGATATAAGTAAAATAACTAGACCTATTAACATTTGCCCGGCTCTTGTCTCATGAAAGTATTGATATACCTTATAAAAAATCCAAGTAACCAATATTAAATCAAGAATATCAATTAAGGTTATAGCTAGAAAGCCTAGTTTGATAATTGTCAAGACATTGCCTTAATATTATCTGCGATTATAGCAACTCGCTTCATTTGTAAAACATCATGTACTCTTACAATATTTGCACCATTAAATATGCTAACTGCAATAGCAGCAGCTGTTCCTTCTATTCTTTTATCTGGAGGCAAATTAAGAGTCGCTCCAATAAATGATTTCCTGCTTGGCCCAATTAGAATAGGATAACCTAACTTTCCGAACTCCTTTAATTTAGCTATCAACTCAAAATTATGATCGATTGTTTTCCCAAAACCAATTCCAGGATCAAGTATAATATTTTGAGATTTAATTTTATTGTGTTTAGCATACTTAACTTGATTTTTAAAAAAATTTGAGATTTCTAATATTATATCATTATAACAAGGATTATCCTGCATATCTTGCGGCGTTCCTTTTAAGTGCATGATTATAATTGGAACATTTAGACTAGCAACAACTGCAGCCATCTGTTGATCCATCATTAATCCGCTTATATCATTTACAATATTAGCTCCATTTTGGACGGCTTTCTTTGCAACTTCAGCTTTATATGTATCAATTGAAATAATAATATCTTTATAAGATCTTCTAATTTCTTTGATAATGGGAAGAACTCTATCTAACTCTTCATCTACTGTTAGTGGTTTGGCTCCGGGACGAGTTGATTCTCCTCCAATATCTATAATATCAGAGCCTTCATCTATTAAAATTTTCGCATGTTTAATAGCATTTTTAATTGAAAAAAACTTACCTCCATCACTAAAGGAGTCTGGCGTTATGTTTAGAACCCCCATGATTAGTGTTTTATTATTGTGGCTTATGCACCAGTCTTTAAAATTCTTAGGTGTAACTTTTTTAACCAATTTTAAATTATTTTTTTAAGGTTTAGTTTGTATCTCTTTTTTTTTATCTACAAGTTTAGATTTTTTTATTAATTTCATAGTATTTATTTTTTTCTCATCAGCAAGAGGGGCATTAATTACTTTTTGTTTTACTCTGCGACGAGGTTTTGGTTTTCGTTGTCCATTAAGAGGACGAGTTAATTTTTCACCTTTTAAAATCACTTTTAAATCTTTTGAATCAATAGTCTCATATTTTAATAACTCATTTGCTAGATGGTGTAATATGTCTAGATCTTTTCTCAAAATTTGATCAGCTAGTTTTTGAGCATCTCTTACTATTCGACTGACTTCTTCATCAATGATTGTTGCTGTAGCCTCACTATAATCACGATTAGATTGTATATCACGTCCAAGGAATACTTCATCATTCTTTTTACCAAATGTCATAGGACCCAGTAAATCGCTCATACCCCATTCAGTTGCCATTTTTCTAGCAATCTGAGTAGCTTGCTCTATATCATTTCCAGCACCTGTAGTCATTTCATTAAAAATAAGCATTTCAGCGCTTCGACCACCCATTAGAATGGCTAAACGCCCTTCTACATAATCCCTTGTATATCCATGTCTTTCATCATTTGGAAGCTGCATAGTGACACCAAGAGCCCTTCCCCGTGGTATAATTGTTATTTTATGAACTGGATCAGCACCTTTTGTTTTAATAGCAACAAGAGCATGTCCAGCTTCGTGGTAAGCTGTTACTTTTTTTTCTTCATCGGACAAGATCATACTTTTTCGTTGGACACCCATTGTTACTTTATCTTTAGCTTCTTCAAAATCATCCATATCGATAGATTTTTTTCTTTTGCGCGCAGCTAATAATGCAGCTTCATTAACGATATTTGCTATATCAGCTCCAACCATCCCAGGAGTTCCTTTCGCAATAGCTTCAAGATTAACTTTTCGGTGATTTATAACAACATTTTTTGTATGAACTTTAAGTATTCCCAACCTTCCTTTTACATCTGGCGCATCAACAACAATTTGTCTATCAAACCTACCGGGTCTAAGCAAAGCAGGATCAAGAACATCTGGTCTATTAGTAGCGGCTATAACAATTACATTTTGAGTATTATCAAATCCATCCATTTCTACTAGCAAAGCATTCAACGTTTGTTCTCTCTCATCATGACCGCCACCGATGCCTGCACCTCTTTGCCTTCCCACAGCATCCATTTCATCTATAAATATTATACCTGGAGCACTCTTTTTTGCTTGCTGAAAAAGGTCTCTAACTCTGGAAGCTCCAACACCAACAAACATTTCAACGAAATCAGCACCACTTAAACTATAAAATGGCACTTCAGCTTCCCCAGCAACTGCGCGTGCTAAAAGAGTTTTTCCCGTACCTGGAGGTCCCACAAGTAGAGCACCTTTTGGTACTTTAGCTCCTAATTTTTGAAAACGCTTCGGGCTCTTTAAAAAATCAATAACTTCTTTTAATTCTTCTTTAGCTTCATCACAACCAGCAACATCTTTGAAGGTTACTCTTGGTTGATCTGAAGTCCATAAAGATGCTGTACTTTTACCAAATTTAAAAATTCCACCTACACCTCCGGCACCACCCTGCATTCGCTTAATCATAAAGAACCAAAAGCCTAGAAGAAGTATCCACGGCAACATGTTTAATAAATAACCTGTCCAATCTATTGTACGTTCTTTAAATGTATAGTCTAGACCAGCAGCATCCCATTCTTCTGTGTTTTCTCTATCAATAAATGGTAATGTTAGTTTAAAATGAGAGATACCTTCTAACTGACCACCTACTTTATTTGGCAAATTTTGAGGCAACTTAAACTCTCCATGAAATTTATCCCCCATTATTACAGCTTTTGATACATCACCATTTTTTAGAAACTCTTTATATTGCGTATAGTCAATTTCTATTTCTTTTTTGCCCACTTCTGTAAGCATTCCAGAAACATAAACAGCACCAAAAATAATCATTAGCCATATAAAACTTGTTTTACTAGCTCTTTTCCAGTCAAACTTATCTGATTGGTTTTCTTTAGTATTATTCGATTTCTTATTAAAATTTTGTTTCTTGTTATCCATTATAAACCTTTATTAAAGATTGCAACAATTCAATATTAAAATGATTACGTCATTTGAATAAAATGATACAAAGTTTATGCCAATTATTCTTTTACTCTATTTTGTATTAAAATCACCTAAAATATGACAATATGTCGCTTTTATTCATCCTTTGTCAACAAAGCGATACAAACTATCTAGATTTCTAAATTTTTGATTAAAATCAAGGCCATAGCCTACTACAAAATCAGGTGAAATTTCAAAGCCAATAAAATCTATATTAAAATTTAATTTTGCAACTTTAGGTTTTATTAAAAAAGTCGCTATTGAAATAGATTTTGGATTTTTTTTCTTAACTTTTTCGTGTAAAAAATTCAATGTTTGTCCTGAATCAATTATATCTTCGACTATAATAACATGCCTATCCTTTAAAGCTAAAGAAATATCCTTAACAACCTCAACTTCATCCGATGATTTTTTACCATCATAACTTTTTAATTGGACAAAATCAACTTCACAATCCGTTTTAATATTTCTTATTAAATCGGCTAAAAATATAAAGCTTCCTTTTAAAACACCTATTAAAATTGGATTCTGACCTTTTAGTGTCTTAGAAATTTCTGTTCCCAGTTCAGTGACTCTTTCTTGTATTTTATCTGATGAGAGAATTAACTCAAGTGAAGATTTTTTAATTTTCAATTAATAGACCTTTGTATTAGATATGCTTTTTCTTTAGTCTCATTTTCTATTTTAACTAGGTTTGAAATTCGTCTACCGCAGACCCAAAAAATACAATTATCTGCTGTTGTAACGTATTGCACTCTTTTTTGACTGAGTTCAATTTTTTGATTTATCAAAAAATCACTAATTTTTTGATGACCATCCATACCTAGCGGAATAAATTGATCACCATTTCTCCATAAACGAATTTTTATAACTTTATCTTTTATAACACTCCAGTTTATAGCTTCATGACTTAAAATATTTTCTTTATTATAATGAATCTTACTTTTATCTAAAGTTATTTCAAATGTAGTATCTCTAGTAACGAAAGGATTATTAAGTTTTAAAACTTTGATCTCATCAAAATTCAAAATATTTTTTTTATACCCAATTAAAAATTCTCTTTCGAATGCTAAATCCCAGCATTCAAATAAATTATAGATAGAACCTAGCTTTTTTTTCATTAAAAACTGACTGAGCATTTTATAGTGGTGTTTTGAGAAACGAAATTCATTTTTAGAATTGATTAATTTTTGTATCAGTCTTAATTGAACTATTTTTGGAACAGAGGTAAATAAATCTATCGGTATCTTAAACTCATATCTCAAATTAATAATTTTCGGGTATAAAAAAATTGATATTAAGCTATCAAGCGCTTCATACCATTCTTTAAAAATATTTATTGATGAATTTATGCTTGATACGATATTTTTATTTTGAATTTCCCACGGCTCTATCACTTTTTTCCTGAGATAATTCCTTGGTATTGAGTAATCATTATTAGACTCATCTTGAACATAAGCAAGTCCAAATCTTCCAGAAAATTCACGCATTTCATCTTTGCTAAAATCTATTAACGGTCTTAGAATATTATCTCTTTTTTTAGAAATCCCCCTTAACCCAGCTACTCCAGTTTTCCTAGATAGATTAAAAAGTAATGTCTCGATTTGATCATTACCATGATGTGCCGTCATTATCCATTTTGCTTTTACCTTTATTAAAATATCGTTAAAAAAAGAATAACGTTTTTCCCTACCCCATTCTTCAATACTTTGCCCTTTTTTAAGAGAGGATAATTTTAAAGATTTTAAAAAAAAAGGTATTTCTAATTTTCTAGATAATTTTTCAACAAAGTACTGATCATTATTACTTTTAACACGGAGGTTGTGATTTACATGAGCAATAAATAGATCGTATTGTTTTGTAGCATTCAATAGATGAAGCAAAACAATTGAATCAAGGCCCCCAGAGACTCCAATAACTATTTTATCGCCAGGATTAAGCTCTCTAAACCCTAAAGTTTTTTTAATAAAACGATCAAAAAATATATCTTCTTTAAATAGTAATTTTGGATCCATCCATCAAAAGCAGATATTAAATGACATTGAAAAAAAGTTTTGAAAGACATTGTATTTTATCTTCATAGGAGTGTGGGTATAAAAGCCATTCAGCAGCGGAAATTGAACTTAGTATAGAATTACCATCTTGAGGTGTAAAACAAAAACCTGAAATTTCATGTTCATTTTTAACATGTAATGATTGTTCAACAACTACTGTTTGGTTCATAATTCGCCCATAATGACCATGATCTCTTCCAAATGAAAAAACTGTACTTGTTAAATCTTTTCGGGTCATTGCAACATGTTCATTATTATGAAGTTTTTCTTTAATAGAGGCTAAATTTGTGGGCTCTTTAACTTTAAGGTTAAACCATAGAACATGCATATATTGGCTATTAACTTTCATTGCTGAAGAGAAAAGATTTAAGTCCATTCCAAGAGTTGAGAATAAACTCGCGGCATCAGCAGCATGATGAGAGCCAAATTGAGGATTATCATGAACTCCAACTTGAGGCGAAGGAATAAAGCTATCAGGTTGACTTAAATCATTTGCTCTTCTGATACAAAGATATTTCCCTTCAATAAGATTATCAGGATCAGCGTTTAAGGTTAAAGTATTTGTTACACATGAAATATTGTGAGTATTACATGAGACTATTTGAATAAATTGGTCCGAAGGGTCTAAAGCTTTATCATTAATACCTCTGGCATATTTTTTTCCAAAACCATCCTCGCTTCCTTGTGCTAAAAATCCTTTTACATCATTTTTAAATTTATCATAATAGTTTAATTTATTAGAATGACCTATTCCTTTTGGTGTACAATCAATAACAACGGAAGATCTTTTAATTGATTCTATACTTTCAAAATCTGGATCCATTCCCAATTTTTTAAACTCATTTTGTTTACCATCATCTACCGATAACCTTGCTCCACGCTCTAAAAGATCAATTACCTTAGATCTATCGTCTCGAAGCGCTGAGTTTTTATGAAATGTTACTTCATCAATCCCCAATTGATCTTTATAATCACATAAAAGACCTATTAATGGTTCTCCTATTGTACCTGTACCAATTACATGTACTATTTTTCTATCCATTGTTAAAACTCCTAAGAATTATTATAATATTTTTATTGAAGCTAGTAAGAAGATGACTCTTCCCACTCTCCATAGATAGTTTTCATAGCTTCCACTATTTCTCCAAGAGTAACATCTGATTTCGCAGCAGCTATAACAGGAAGCATTAAATTTGTGTCGCTTTTACAAGCCTCTTTAATATTAAACAATGCGTTTTGAACATTTTGAGAGTCCCTATCCTTCTTAAGATTAATTAGATTATTGATTTGCTTTTTCTCAATATTAGAATTTATTTCAAGTAGCGGAATATCAATTTCTTGATCTTTATTTATATAATCATTAACACCAACAACAATTCTCCTTTTACTATCAATTTTAGTTTGATAATCAGAAGCTGAACGAGCAATCTCTCTTTGAAAATACCCATCTTCAATAGCGTTAATAACACCTCCTAAAACTTCAATTTCAGAGAAATACTCTTCAGCTCTTTCTTCAATCTTATCGGTTAATTGCTCTATAAAGAAAGAACCTCCAAGAGGATCAACAACATTTGCAACACCTGTTTCATAAGCTATTAACTGCTGAGTCCTTAAGGCAATCTCTGCAGCTTTTTCAGATGGCAATGCGAGTGTTTCATCCATTGAGTTTGTGTGCAGACTTTGCGTACCACCTAAAACCCCTGCTAATGCTTGAAAACTAGTCCTTGCTATATTTATTTCCGGTTGCTGAGCAGTTAAACTACATCCTGCAGTTTGTGTATGGAATCGGAGTTTCCAAGAACGTTCATTTTTAGCATTGTATTTATTTTTAAGTCTTTTTGCCCAAATACGACGGGCAGCTCTAAACTTTGCAATTTCTTCAAAAAAGTCTAAATGTGAATTAAAGAAAAAAGATAGTCTTGGTGCGAATTGGTCAATATCTAGTCCTGCTTTTAATGCATGTTCAATGTATGAAAAACCATCTGCAAGGGTAAATGCTAATTCCTGTGCTGCTGTAGAACCAGCTTCTCGAATATGGTAACCACTGATTGATATTGTATTGTACTTGGGCATATTTTTTGTACAATAGGTGAGCATATCTGTAATAACTCTCATTGAGGGTCTTGGAGGGAATATCCATTCTTTTTGGGCAGTAAATTCTTTTAAAATATCATTTTGTAATGTGCCTTGAATTGTATTCAAATCAACACCTTGCTTCTCTGCAGCGGCAATATAAAAAGCTAATAAAATAATAGCAGGACCATTTATTGTTTGAGATACAGAAATCTTATCTAGATTAATCCCTTTGAATAACAATTCCATTTCTTTCAAAGAAAAGATACTAACTCCGCACTTACCAACTTCACCAATCGAGAAAGGATGATCTGGATCATACCCCATTAATGTTGGCATATCATAAGCAACGGATAATCCAGTTTGTCCTTTATTTAATAATTGTTTGAATCTCTGATTTGTTTCTTCAGGACTACCAAATCCAGCGAATTGCCGCATTGTCCACAGCTTACCTCTATATAGATTAGCATGGACGCCTCGAGTAAATGGAAATTCACCCGGGAATCCTAATTGATCCATATAGCTTTCTGTTGGATTTTGTGGGAAATAACATGTTTCTAATTTTTCACCTGATAAAGTCTCGAAGTCAACATCTCTTTTTGAAAGAGATTCAACTTCTTTTTTCCATTTCAGATGTGATTTTGAAAAAAGGTTTAATTGTTTCGACATTATTATGTTTTTTTATTCTGAATCTTTAATTTTCAGCATATTTAAAATTGAAGTTTTAATACCTTCAGCATCCAAACCTAGCATACTTAGAATATCATTTCTGGGGCCATGTTCTATAAATTCATCCGGTAAACCAATTCTTTTCAGTTTCCCATTAAAGCCTTCTTCAAGAAGCCAACTAGCGACTCCATCGCCAAATCCTCCCGTTATAACACCCTCTTCAAGGGTGATAATATTATTAAAACGTGATTTAATAGATTGAAGGGTTGATATGTCCATAGGCTTAATAAATCTACAATTAATAATTTCACAAGAAATCCCTTGTAACTTTAATTCCTTAGAAGCTTCGATAGCAGTGTAAACCATAGGTCCAACAGCCAATAATGCAATATCTGAGCCTTTTTGACAAGTTTCCCAAGAACCAACTGCGAGGAGTTCACTTTGTCCTGATTCATCAAATTCAACGGAACTTGTTTTTGGATACCGAATGGTAAAGGGTTTATTGGTAATATTAAGAGCTGTATATAATAAATCCCTAAACTCATTACCATTTTTTGGAGATGTAACTATTATATCCTGTACACATCTAAGATAAGCAATATCAAGTGCACCATGATGTGTTGGCCCATCTTCGCCTGCAATCCCAGCCCTATCCATACAAAAAATAACTGGGAGGTGTTGTATTGCACAATCATGAACAATATGATCAAATGCTCTCTGGAGAAAGGTTGAATATATCGCAGCTATTGGTCTAATACCTTCAGCTGCTAAACCTGAGGCAAACGTGACGCCATGTCCTTCAGCAATACCAACATCATAATACCTATCTGGAAACTCTTTTGAATACGGAACTAATCCAGTGCCTTCACGCATTGCGGCAGTTATGCAAACTGTATCTTTTCTATTCCTAGCAATTTCACAAACAAGCTTACCAAAAACATCTTGAAAACTAGGCACCATTTGATCACCAAGCTTTTTTTCTACTTTATTTTTGTTACTAGTTTTAGTAATTGGTTTAACAGCATGGAATTTTACAGCATCATCATGATATTCATTATTCTCTACATTCACTGAGACCATTCCTTTCCCTTTTTTAGTCAGAATGTGCAGAAGTACAGGATTTTGAATATCTTTAATATTTTCAAGCGTTTTAATCACTTCTTTGAGATCATGACCGTCAATTGGTCCAAAATATCTAAAACCTAATTCATCGAATAAAATACCTGGAACTAATAAGCCTTTTAAACTCTCTTCAATTTTTTTTACAATAGAACGTGTCCTATCGCTAGCTATAGGTAACTTACCGGTTAAATCCCAAAATTCATTTCTTACTCTGTTATATATTGGATTTGAGATTAGTCTAGTAAAATATCTAGATATCGCGCCAACATTTGGACTGATAGACATTTCATTATCATTTAAAACAACTAAAAGTTGTTTACCTAAATGACCAGCATTATTTATAGCCTCATAAGCAAGGCCACCGGTCATCGATCCATCACCAATTATAGCAGCAACTCTATGATTTTGTTTCTTTTGCCTTCTAGCTTCAGCTAAGCCAAGTGCTGCAGAAATAGATGTTGAAGCATGTCCAGCGCCTATAGTATCATATTCGCTTTCAGATCGCTTTAAAAACCCACTTAAACCCTTGAATTTTCTTATAGTTGTAAATTTATCAAATCTTCCAGTCAATAATTTATGCGCATACCCCTGATGCCCAACATCCCAAACTAGTTTATCTTCTGGTGTTTTAAAAACGTAGTGCAGGGCGACGCTAAGCTCGACAACACCTAAAGTAGGTGCTAGATGGCCACCAATCTGAGTGATAGTATCAATAGTATATTTTCTTAGCTCATCACATAATTCTAAAAGCTCACTTTCATTAAAACTACGTATATCTTCTGGTCTTTTAATTTTTGGTAAATATTTAAGCTGCATATTCTCTATTTATTTTTTTATAAAAGATATCACTGTTAGAATCAAAAAGTATTTTATGAAACAGATTTATCCCATCTAATTCAGGATGAAATGTCAACCCTAAAAAATGGCCTGAAAGAATAGCAACAGGGTTTTCTAATATTTTTCCTAAAATTAAAATATTTTTATTTATCTTCTCAATTTTAGGAGCACGAATGAAAGTTGTTGGGATTTTTTTAATATTCTTCTCACCAAAAGTGTAATCTATAAGTTCTGTTTTAGAATTAATCTGTCTACCAAAAGCATTCCTAGAAATAATAATATCTAAAAAACCTAGAGTCTGGATTCTTTTATCATTACATGCTTTTGCCATTAGAATTAAACCTGCGCATGTTCCCATTACAGGATTTTGTTTTCCAAAATCTACTAATGATTTAAGCATCTTATTTGATTTTATTAACAGAGATATTGTGGTTGATTCCCCTCCAGGGATAATAAGTCCATCGATAATATTGAGGTGGTTACTATTTTTAACAGCAACAGATTCAATACCTAACTGATCAAGTATTTTATGATGCAGAGCAAAACCACCTTGCAATTCTAATACTCCGACTTTAATTACCAGCCTCTTTCTTGCATTCTTTCCTCTTCTGGAATTTCAGAAATATCAAGACCCTTCATTGCTTTTTTTATACCAGTACTAGCTTTTGCAACAATCTTTGCATCTTTGTAATGAGTCGTTGCCTCGACAACAGCCTTGGCTCTAGCTACAGGATCGTCACTTTTAAAAATACCAGATCCAACAAATACAGTTTCAGCTCCCAATTGCATCATTAGAGATGCATCTGCTGGTGTTGCAATACCACCGGCAGCAAAATTAGGAACTGGTAATTTCCCGATCTTCGCAACTTGTTGAACAAGTTCAAGAGGTGCACCTAGGTTTTTGGCTTCAGCAACAAGTTCTTCTTGATCTAATCTTGTAACTCTTTTTATTTCAGTCATTACTGTTCGCATATGTCTTACCGCTTCAACAATATT
>Ga0209632_10004498_pt1 | contig 12348 bp, 10 predicted proteins | sample COG_10_FD_184754 | JGI IMG/M metagenome (GOLD analysis project Ga0209632, IMG submission 184754) | Pelagic Microbial community sample from North Sea - COGITO 998_met_10 (SPAdes) (version 2) | ecosystem: Environmental > Aquatic > Marine > Neritic zone/Coastal water | place: Helgoland, sampling...
AGAGGAAATATTCGAGATCCAGCGGGCGGCAGGCCAGCGCAATTCAGTCAGGCACCAGCTGGCCAGGGATTTGCCGCTTGAGCAGTGCCTCGTATCGATTTCGAATCTGGTCGGCGTAGGAGGGCTTCGTCGGAATTAGAAATTCGCCTGTGCGAATTCCGTTGATGAAGGGGGTGAATGCTTCGCTCGCAGGCATTCCGGAGTCGAGCTGTTTCTGGAGGTACTCCGCAACAACGAGACCGTCGGGGGTCTTGTCCTCGCCGAGATGACTGGGGCGCACGCGTGCCGTCTTGGCGATGCCCGTGTCGAATGTACTCGGCGTAAGAACGGAGGCGCCGATTTTGGAACCGACGGCGCCGAGGTCGAGCGCGAGAGATTCGCTTAAGGAAAAGGCAGCGCATTTGGAGACGACATAAGGGCCCGAGGTCGCGCCGGCGACGAAGGCTGCAACCGAAGCCGTATTGACGACATGCCCGTCGGTTTCTTGAGCGATCATGCGCGGGACGAAATATTTGATGCCGTGAATGATGCCGAAGACGTTGACGCCGAACGTCCAGTGCCAATCTTCGAGACTACGCTCCCATGCTAAGCCGCCTTGGAAGACGCCCGCATTATTGAAGAGCACGTCGACCTGACCGAAATGATCGAAGGACTGGTTTGCGAGGGCTTCGACGGCAGCTGGATCTGCAACGTCGGTCGCGACTGCGATTGCATCTCCTCCGATTCGAGCGGCGGTCGCTTCCGCAGTTTGCCCATCGATATCCGAACAGACTACGCGCATACCTTCGTTTGCGAGGCCTTCCGCGACGGCGGCACCGATTCCGCTTCCGGCGCCGGTGATCACAGCGACTCGCCCATCAAATTCTTGCAGCATCGATCTCGACTCCATTCTTGATCCGTTGATGTCCGCCGCGACCGCTCTCGCAAGCCTCCCAGCTCGTCGATCGCACGGCGGCGCCTCCGATATAGAGGAGACGACGCTAGATCATTGCTGTGGAGGCAGACAGGCTCTGGAATGCCTGTGTCAGCCGGAGTTCATGTCAGCATTTATCGAAGAGAGGACCGAGAGAGTCGTTGAAGTCGCCGTCGCGCTGACACGTTCAATCTAAATCGCGCGGATCGCTCGGAACCTAAGTCCGAGTTCGGCCTAGATACCAGCAAGAGCCCGGGAACGAATAGAGCATCACGCTCTACTCAGATCACCATGCAGAATTAGGAAGCGGTTCGTACTTCGCTTACGTTCGACATCGAAGTCGGTCGCACGCTTCGTGCGCGCACGAAGTACTCGTCGCGAAGCTCCCATGGAACACCAAGCGCGTTAAGGATGTGTCGCTTAGTTGCTTGGCGACACGGTCGACCCTTTTCCACTGCATGAATTGTTCGCGGAGAGACGTTCGCTTTCTTAGCGAGATCGTTTTGGGTCCATCCAAGAGCTTGGCGAGCGGCGCGAATGCGATTCATGGGGTCGTCTCTGCGGGGTCGGTGTTCCCCGGAATTGGGGCTGCGGTTATGAGAAGGAGGGTCTGCGATCAGCTTGAGAGTAGCGCTGAGGGACGGATCCGGCCCTGGGGTTTTTACGCCAAGTGCCTGATTCCCTTGGGGGTTTCGGCACATTCGGCAATAACCTTGAGTGCGGGTGGTATTCCCTCCTATTGGTGGCCCGACGCATTCGCGAAGACATTTCGCGGGAGGAACTGGCTCGTCTGGAGGGGTGGAAGTGAAGGATGGCCGCAGGGGGCTGAACGCTTGCCAGCCGACGGGCCTGCGTGCTAATCGACCGGCGTGCTCGTGTTCCGAGCCAATCCCCCACCGCTCCCGCTCATGCTGTTGATCGACTGATGCGGTGCCTTTTAGCCACGGCTTTCCCGGCTGACCCTAAGATCCGACTGGAACGAGGTGTCCGAATGTCTATTTATAATCGCTATAACCCAAGCCCCGAATATCGAGAGATGGTCGAGATGTACGCGACGCTTCACGAGAAGGGCGCCGACAAGGCACCAGGAACCACGAACGAGGACGAGCATCGCCCGCCGGAGCAGACCTTCGCAGGAAAGATGTTGGCCTCTCATGCGCCGACGGTGAAGACGATGATCGAGCGGACCGGGGCGAAGAGTTTGCTCGACTACGGAGCGGGCAAGGGGCAGTCCTATAAACAGAAGGACATCCAAATCGGAAGCGTCGTTGCGCCGACGATCAAGGAGTATTGGGGGCTCGATGAGATCCGCTGTTATGACCCGGGCTATGAGCCCTTCAATCAGCTCCCCTCGGAGCAATTCGACGCCGTCATCTCAACCGATGTCCTCGAGCACATCACGGAGCCCGACCTCCCGTGGATTCTCGACGAGCTTTTCAGCTACGCGCGATGCTTCGTCTTCGCGAACATCGCTTGTTACCCGGCGAAAAAGAGTCTTCCCAACGGTCAGAACGCGCACTGCACGGTTCGACCGCCGGAATGGTGGATGGGCATGATTCACGGGGTCGCCATGCGACACACGGATGTGTCTTATCAGTTTAGCCTCGCGACTCGAACCGGAGCGAAGAAGGTTCTTGGTCTCGCGGGCAAGCGCAGCCTCGACCATCACACTTGCGAGCGCTGGGCATAACCGCGGCGTAGAGGCTTCGCCGGCTACACGCAAAGAGCGCAGAGAGAGCGCGATCCGGACGCCTAGCGATCGAGTAGTTCTTTTGCGCGTTCGACGAGGCGCTCGAAATCCTCGTCGGGCAGCGCCCGGTTCGCTTGGCCGCCGAATTCCGGAAAATTCGCCGCCCAGCCAAGTTCGGTCATCTTTCGCGAAACGCTCGCGAGATCCCGTCCGAACTTGAGCCCGACCAGCGACGCGAAATCGCTTATGGCTTCGCCGATGGGTCCGCGCGGGCTTTCTGGCGAGCCGTGCAGCCACCTCTTCGCGTTCACGCGAAGCGCCTTGCCTGTGGACTTGTAACGGCGATGCGGCGCGATCGCGAGGGGGCGCCCAAGCCGAGCGACTTCGACCAGCATGGAAATGCTGTCAGGTGTCACGACAAACTCATCCCCGCCTGCAAGGAACGCAAAATAAGGATTTTCCGTCGCCTCCGCGGACCATCCGTAGAGATAGATGTTGTTCGGGGCGTTGTCGGTCGCATTAGCCGACGCGCTTTGGAATACGTCGAGAGCTGCCTTAGGCGTTCTTCGGCTCGTGGAGATCATGAGCGATCCCCCGGCGCGGCTTGCTCGCTCGCGCGCGCCTTCGAAGAGTTTGCGAGCTGCATCGGCATCGAGCTGGAATGGATACGAATCACCGCCTAATAGCAGGACTGTCCAGGGATGAGGGTAGGCGCCGAGCCGGTCGCGCCATTCGGCTTCGCCTTGGGCTAGCGCTTCGGAATCCGGTGGCAGTTGCAGGGGCCAGTCGAGGCGGATGATATTCGGTCGCGCAGGGACCTCGAATTGCGGAGGCGAGAGCACGAGGTCGAAATGCTTCGGCCCGGGCGGGCGATTCATCTGAACGAGCCGGACTGAGCCACCCGATTGTTCTTTGATCCACCGAACGACGGGGACCTGCCGCCAGCCTGTCGAGATCACCATATCAGGCCAGGGCGCTTCAAGTGAAGTGGATTGGGACCGGTCGACGGAGGTGAGGCTGGCGCCGAGCATCAGCCGCCATGTCTTGGCCCGTGCGTTGAATACGATCTTTTTCTCGGAAAAGGGGACACCGAGCGCAGTGGCGAGTCGCAAAGACTGCTTGTCGTCGCCGGTGCGGCCACTCGTGAGAACCCAGACCCGTTTCATGTAGCCGAGACTAGCAATCCATCAGGTGGACGCCTCGATCCAAGCGCGAGACGGCTCAGCGAAGGTCCGCTTTCCTTCAAGATCAGCATGTTCCGCGGGGCCCTGGAAGACAAACTCTGGATCGATCAAGGCCAGGCTGCGTCGCACGCAGACCCTTCGAGAGCTCGATCCTCATTGAGCAAGCTCAGAATGCTCGCGGAAGGCTATGACGGCCGCGCGAGACGTCTTCCCAAGATGAGTCTGCGTGATTCTTGAGCATGCCCGCAAGACGCTCGCATGTCTTCGCCGTGCGTGCGAGCCAAACAGCCCCTTTCTGATCGGGATTAGAGCCGAATCGGGACCTTTGCATAGCCTCGAACATTATTGTTATGCGACCATTCGAGATTGGCTACATCGACTTCATAGTCGGGGAAGCGCCCGAGTAGCTCTTCGAAGGCAATGCGGCATTCTTGCCGCGCGAGGGTTTTGCCAATACAGAAGTGATGCCCCGCTCCGAAGTGGACCGTTCGGTCGAGCTGGCGATGGATGTCGAAGCGGTCGGGGTCCTCGAACTGGCGTTCGTCGCGATGTGCGGCACCGGTCAAAAGGAGCACACGAACGTCCTCTGGGATCGTCACGCCGTGGCGCGTCCAGGGCTTCGTCGTCCAGCGTCCCTGCACCTGCGACGGCGGGTCGATGCGCAACAACTCTTCGACGGCGTTGTCGCGGACGTCAGGGTTCGTTGCCATTTCGGCGCGTTGATCGGGGTGTTGGAAGAGGGTGACGGCACTGTTGCAAATGAAGCGGGCGGTCGTTTCGTGGCCGGCGCTGCCTAATAGGAGACAGAAGCCCAGGAGCTCATCGAAGGAGAGCTTCGTCATTTCGCCGGAGTCGACATCTCGTAACTCGGCGCCGATCAAAGCTGAGATCAAGTCGTCTTTCGGGCGCGCCTGTCGCTCCTTAATGAACCCGACGAAATATTCGAGAATCTGGCCCATCGCGCTCTGGGCGATTTCAGGGATCTCGAGGGAATTGGATTCACGATGCATGAACAAGTTCGTTTGCTTGCGGACGTGTTCCCGATCTTCTTCGGGGATCCCGAGCATGGCCGAAATGACGTCCATCGGCATAACAGAGGCGAGGCATTCGAAGAGGTCGATCTGGTCTCCGTGCTCGAGATGTTCGAGACGTTCGACCGTGATCCGGCGAACGGTCGGTTCGAGCTCGCCTATTCTACGCGGCGTAAAGACCTTGCTCACGAGCTGACGGATCCGAGTGTGCTTAGGCGGGTCGGTCGAAATCATCATGGGCAAAGGCATCGACGTTTTTTCAAGCGTCTGACCCCAGGCGGAGCTGAAGGTGTCGAAGTCGAGATGTGCATCCCAGACATCGTCGAAGCGTGATAGCGCCCAAAAGTTCATCTTCTCGTTGTGATAGACCGGCGCGTTCTCGCGAAGCCAGGCGTAAGTCTCATAGGGCTGAATCTGGGTGTTCCAGTCCGTGGGGTCGTATTCGAGGGCTTCCATGTTGTGCGCTCCATGTGATCAACGTGCGAACGATATGCGAATCGGAAGCGGTGTGCCTTGCTCCCTTTTGACCTCAGCATTTGGGGGAGACGGTCGTCCCGGACGTCTACAGGCGCAGAGTAATACCCGCACGAGCCGAAATGCCTGGGGACTCGAAGCCGATCGCTTCACGGGGCGTGGTGTTCGTGAGGTTTTGAAGTTCGACGAAGATGTCGAGCCGCTCATTGAATAACCAGCGCGCTCCAAGGTCTAATCGTTCATACCCGTTCAGAGTTCTGACCTCGGCTCCCGTTAGAAAGGACGTCGCCTTGATGGATGCTACGGCCAGAGCGCGAAGCGTGATTTCAAGAGGCTCGATCGGTCGCGCCACAAGCTCCGCGAAGCCTCGCCACTTTGGGCGATTCGTGGGCATGGCGCTGCTGCCTTGGAAGTCTGTGAGATTCCATGTGCCGCCGCTGCGCAGGGAGAGCTTGTCAGAAACAATCCAATTCAGTTCCAGCTCTACACCTTGGGAAACGAGTCGCCCCCGATTCACAAGCAGGGGGATCGAAGAGTCGAAGTCGATCAAGTTTTTGACACGCAAATCGAAATAGCTGAGCTGAACGCCGATCCGGTCGTCAAGCGCGCGTGCACGCAGCCCGACTTCCCAGCCTCGACTCGTTTCCGTTAACAAGTTGGGGTCGCCTATGAACGGTCGCTGTAATGCGTAGAAAGACGGGAGCTTGAAGCCTTCACCGTAGTTTCCGAAGAGCACGAGAGTCGTTTTAGGAATAGCGACCGAGATGCCGGCTGCGGGAGAGAGTCGATCCTTCTCCTGGTGCACAAAGTCTTGTCGGAGGCTTGCTGATAGCGTGATGGCTTCGGCGATTGTGTGTTCGACTTCGCCGAAGACCCCGACCGTTCGCCGCGTGTCGAAATAGGGCTGTCGTATGAAGGAGGGGCCGCCGCCGAAATCGAGCAACACATTGATGTCGCTCTCTCCATCTTCCCACACGACATTGGTGCCAACTGTGAGGCTCGTCTGGTGCGAGGTGCCGCCAACGTTAAGCGTAGGGGCTTTGTAGTGACCGAGCGCGGAGAGTTCCCAGCGCTCGTATTCGTCGCCGCTCCGCGTGACCGGGATGTCGCCCTCGCCGAGGGGGTCGAGCGGCGGTACTCGGTCGACGCCGGGTGAGTCGAGGGATTCCCGCCGACTATTGCGACTGGCGCGCAGTTCTATGGAGCCTGTGTCCTCGAAGTCCTTACGGGCAACCGCGCCGATCAGCCATTCACGAACGTTTCGATCTTCCATGCCGGGCAGGACGGCGAGCTCGGAGCCGCCGCTTGAGTCGGGGAAGCCCCGTGAGCTGCTGTGGTGAAGGCGCGTGAACGCTTGAAGGTCGATGTCTCCGGGAAGGTTGCTTGTGAGCTTCGCTTTTAGGTTTGCCCCGTCGAAGCCGCCATCGGAATTTGGATCACGATAGGTCTCAAGGGCCGCACCAAGGCTTAGGCCAATATGCTCTCCAAGCCGTCCCCGACCTTGTGCGATGGCACTGCCTTCGTGGAAGCGTCCGCCACGGATTCGGACGCTTGCTTCGGGGGCGTCACCCGGAGCAGAGCTACGTGTGATGATGTTAATTGCGCCCGCCAGCGCATCGGAACCGTAGATTGCCGAGAGCGGTCCGCGGATGATTTCAACCCGTTCGATGTCTAGGAGCGCGAGGGTGGTTGGATCGAAGGATCCGCCCCGTGAGTTAGTCGGATCATTCAACCGAACGCCATCGATCATGACGACGACATGATTCGGGTCGAGGCCACGCAGATAGAGTTCCGTTCGTCCGCCGCGTCCGCCTTGCCGAGTGACTTGAAGGCCGGGAACGAAGCGAAGCGCATCGTCGAGCGAGAGACTGATCGAATGATCGAGCGCGTCACCTTCGAGGCGCGTAACCGACTGCGCGATTGTTGCGGGGCTTCGGGCTTCGTAGGAGCCCGTGACGACCATCTCTTCCGGATCGGGTTGAAGGAGCTTGTCATCTGCCGAAGCGCCGGTTGCGATTGCGAGGAAGGATGCGGCGAGGATGGCGAACGCGTATCCACGGTGGCGGCGGGAGCATAAAACGTCGGGGCGCAAGAGAATCTCCGATTGCATGTGATGGGGCTACGCGGCGCGGCATCACACGGAGCGGTGTGGCCCTGTGTGGTGCTTCGTAGCTTGGGCGTGGTTGTGCGGGCGTGGCTCGGAACTCGTCCGGGTGAGCCGCGGGCGCCAACGTTACCGCGATCTGAGCGGCATGGTGGTGATAGTGGCGGAGAGGACCAGCCGTCTAGGATTCGGTGGGTGTATTCTTTCTAGGAATCAACGTGACGTCATCTCCCGTCGCAATCGTCCCGCCCTGCAAAATTCGGCAGATGACCCCTGCGCGTCGTGAGAGCGCAAGCCGCGCATCCCGCCCCAGCGTGTCTTCCAGCAATTTGCATGGCGCAGCATCTCGCACAACTTCCAGTTCGATGGTGGCTCCAATCAAGATCCGCGCGCCGGGCTTTCGATCGAGTGCGCCTGCTGAGATTGTGACGTTTCGCCGAGTCAGGCCTGGGTCGATCGCGCGCCCATGTTTTTCTTCCGCGATACGAAGCTCCTCGAGGGACTGTACCGTGACATGTCTATGTCGGGTCCCGTGATAGCGGTCACCTACGAGGCCAACCCCCGTCTCCGCCTCGCCGCGATCGATCGCACGCATAGGCAGGCGCGAGGCCTTGGCGAGATGGATCGATACGACGACGATCGTGTCCGTCGTATCTTCTTTCACGCCTGGCTCCAGTCCGCCGTCGCCGTGATTTTCGCTGTTACTCCTCACAAACTAACGAGCACGCATTTCGCGGGAGACGACTTCTGCGCGTTCGAGCACGCGAAGAACGTTCTCGCCTAGCACGCCACGGATCGTCTCCGGCGAATGACCGCGAGCGAGGAGCCCCTCGGTCAAAGCGGGCAGTCGGCTGACGTCTTCCATGCCGACAGGCATGCTCGCGACGCCGTCCCAATCCGCGCCGAGACCTACATGCTTGGGGCCCGCGGTCGCGATCGCGTGATCGAAATGGTCGAGTAGTACGTCGAGGGATGTCTGTGGGACGGGGAACTCTTGGGTGTATTTTCGGAAGAGCACCGCTCTTCGTTTTGGGTCGCCCTCGGCTTCTTTGCGCAGCTCAGCGAGCCGCGGTCCATGTTTAGCGAAGTAGGCTCGAGTCGCGACACTCGCTGCTTCGTCTATATAGGCAGGGTAGAAGTTGATCATGACGACGCCGCCGTTCTCGCCGAGCGCGCGCAGCATCTCGTTGCTCATGTTGCGCGGATGGTCGGCGATCGCGCGGGTCGAGGAATGGGAGGCGATGACTGGGGCGGCACTCGTTTCAAGCGCGTCGAAGAAGGTCTCGTCGGAAACGTGGGAGATGTCGACGAGCATGCCGAGGCGATTCATCTCGCGCACGATTTCGCGGCCGAAGTCGGTGAGTCCAAAGTGTTCCGGCTCGGGAATCGTCGTGGTGCCTGAGGAATCGGCCCATCGCGTGTTAAACGAATGTGTGAGCGTCATGTAGCGAACGCCGAGGCGATAGAAGTTTCGCAGAGCGGGGAGGCTCTGTTCGATGATATGACCGCCCTCGATCCCCATGAGACTCACGAGCTTGCCCTCGGAAACGGCCTCGCGAATCTCGCTCACGTTATGCGCGACGACTACGTCCTCCGGGAATCGGGCTGCCATTTCATGAACGGCATCGATGCGCTCGAGTGCGATCCGGAGCCCGTCTCCCGGCGCATCAAGCTTTCCCGTATAAACCGACCAGAACTGTACATCGAGACCGCCTTCTCGAATACGTGGCAGGTCCATGTCTCCGTCTGCATCCGAGTGCCGCTCGCCGAAATTCCAATCGGCGTCTGCGAAGCGCGGCGTCGTGTCGGAATGTCCATCGACCACGATCGAGGAGAAGTGAAGGTCGTCGTCTGTCGGCGTTAGGCTGGCGCATGCAAGCGAGAAGGACGCGGCGAAGCCGAGCGCGAGGACCAAGCATTTAGAATGGAGCGGGCGGAGGAGATTGTGCTTAGAGCATCGAATTTTGGGCATGACGCGATCATAGGGAATTGACGAAGAGGGCTCCTTTGAATCACTCAGCTCATCTGGATCGCGCCGGGGATGCCGACGATGTTCATATTGCCGGAGGCGGAACCGCGTGGCGCGGTGTCCCTTCGCTAAGCTTCGGCAAAATCTCGCATGGAGATCATGTGCCGGGGGATTCGCTGGCCTGGGCGAGGAGCAGGTCTGAGGACCGCGAATCCAAATTCGGTGCGTGCAGCGGCCCGGCACGTTTTGAGATGAATACGGGCGCGGTGTTATCAGGAATCGCTCCTAGTGTGCTGCGCAGCACTTTAAGGCGAGCGACTGTGCCTGCTTTAAGCGGAATGGTTCGTATCGCGGACGAGGTCTTGGGCGCGGTCCGCTTGGGCCGTTCGCCTTTGACTTGGGTGAGCGTCTTTCGGATGTGAACCTCCGCTCCTTCGAGATCGATGTTTCCCCAGGACAACGCGAGGGCTTCACCTATTCGCACCCCGGTGTTGGCCAGAATGTGAATGAGCGCGGCGAAAGTCCCATCGACTCAGGTGTCGTCTTTGCGAGGCTTGCCTGTGGCTTCGAGTACGGCGCGAAGCTCGTCCGGCGTGAGAATGTTTGGGCCTTCGATTTTGGGACGGTAGGGCACTAGACAGCGTCTCAAGGGTTGGCGTCTAAGTGCGGGCGGATGCCGACATCGAGGCGAAACCTTATATGGATTAGTATGTTAGGCGCATATCTGCACTTGCCTGAATGAGGCAGGCAGCCTAGCAAATTCCCAATCACTCAAGGTCGAGCAGTCAAGCCGACGAGCGAGAGGGCACACTCCCCGGTCATTCGCAGAGAATGCATACCTACCCTGCCTAAGCCGCCTGCGGCCCGGCTCAGCTCCAGTCCGGACGTGTCCAGAGTATTAGTCGAGCAGTGCTTGACGCTTGGGCCCCTAAACAGCCTGGGAACTGAGGAAGCCGGGCAAGCTTTCCCCCGTCTTTCGGGAAAAGACAGGCGATTTTCTCTCGACAACCGAATAACAAAACGACTAGTGTCGGAAGTGCGGGTAGCGTTGGCTATGTGGCAAATCGCTTCCTAATGACCAGGGGGATTCATGTTCCGTACTGGCTACATCCTGAACCGACGTGACGACTGGGTATGGTTCATCGCCCTGCCATTTGCAGCGGTAGCTATTGGCTTGGCCAGTCAGCGATGGCTCTCCGCCATCGCCGTCGTGTCATTCAGCCTACTGCTGACCGCCCCCCACCATTTCGCCAGCTGGCTGCGCGCGTATGGTGTGCGGGAAGATTTAAAACATTGGCGCGCTCCACTAACATTAGGCCCCGTAGCAATCGCACTCGTGACTTTAGTCGGAATAACGTGGGCACCGATGAGCTTGTTGTTGTTGGTCTGGACGTGGGATCACCAGCACAGCATCATGCAGCAGTACGGATTCGCTCGAATCTATGACTACAAGGCCCAGTCAGGAGCGCCGTCTACAGCTTGGTTCGACCTTTTATTAAATTGGATCTTGTATGCAAATTTAATGATCGTTTCACCCCTCTATTCCGACTTCTGGATTCGCGAACTCTATCGATTCGGATTGCCGATCAGTGCGGTGAGCATTTTTACCCTTCAGACGGTCAGCTCGACGCTCGTCGGACTCTTCCTCGTGGCCTACGTCATCCATCTCGCATGGACGATTCGTCACGGCTACGCGGTCAATCCAACCAAGTACCTTTTCATAGGCGCCAGCTACTTCCTTTGGTATGCCACGGCGTGGTGGACGCAATCGGCTCTCGTGGCGACGATCTCTCATGCAATCATGCACGGCGTCCAATATATCGTGATCGTGCATTCCTCTCTGCGAAGAAAGGGCGGAACACAGAAGTCAGTCACCTCCTGGCTAGTTCAGCCTCACCATATCATCGCCTTCTTAGCCACGTGCCTCTTCTACTCGGTCCTTTTTCAGCTGATCACGAACCAGCCACTGGCGGCATTCGGGTTTGGTGCCATTGATTTCGCAACTCAGTATGCGAGCCCGATTCCCGAGTTGGGGAAACCCGGCTACACGCTTAGCCAAGCCCACGAGCTATTCGCTGCTCTGCTGATCACGGGCGCCCCGCTGCTTCACTATTTTGTGGACTCGTTCATCTGGAAAGTCCGCGATGAAAACGTTCAGGCGGGGCTGTAGCGGATGCATCGCTGGAAGTACTACCGGATTCTGGTTGTTGTTTATGGAGCTGCTGCGCTGTCGTTCAGCCGAGAGTTCATACAATCCCCCGAAGATTTAGTCAGAGCGCAAGTCGAAGCCTCCCAGGTCGTGGCCGCCCGCTATCCGAAACTTCCACAGCACATTTATAACCGGGGTCTCGAAGCCGCGCGAAACCAAGATTATCAGGAAGCACGGCGGCTTTTTGAAGAGGCTTTGGCCGCGCACTTCTACACTGACGAGAGTTTCCTCCACACCTATGCGTCGCTGCTGATCTATCTGGGCGAGTCTCGAGAGGAGATCGATCGAGTGGCAGACTTGTGGCGCAAGCACTTCCCGCACTCGAGAAACCCCGACCCTCGGTTTGGCCTCTGATCCACGCTCCTCCAATTCATCGAGGGGCACAACATCGCCGATTCGTCAGAGACGGGTCGTGACCGCTGTTTCAAGGATCAGCACGGCCTAGGGATCCAGCCCGTCATGACTCGCGCTCTCGACGTATCCGTCGCGCTCTTGTTTGTTCGACCGCTTCAACACCGACTTCACCGGCACCGGCTTCGATCCCGTCGCCGCAGGCTGGACGTTGGTTCCGGTGCCCGAACCCGGCACGGCGCTTCTGATGGGTCTTGGACTCGCAGGGCTGGCTGCTCGGCGGCGCTAGCGGGCTCCGTGCAGACCCCGACAGGCCATCGTCGCCACGACTGATCGTGTTCTGACCGTTTTCTGCGGGGCGGCTCATGCGGGAATTCGGATCTCAAGCCCCATTTTTTGGTTGCTTCATTCATCCATTTATTA
>Ga0209632_10004499_pt1 | contig 12347 bp, 2 predicted proteins | sample COG_10_FD_184754 | JGI IMG/M metagenome (GOLD analysis project Ga0209632, IMG submission 184754) | Pelagic Microbial community sample from North Sea - COGITO 998_met_10 (SPAdes) (version 2) | ecosystem: Environmental > Aquatic > Marine > Neritic zone/Coastal water | place: Helgoland, sampling...
GCCGATACTTATGAATTCTTCGTCCATTTCATCAAAATCATATGAAGATTCATCATCATCTTCTTCATCACTAGTGTAGTCATCTAAAATAGTGACTTTAATATTTTTACCTGAACCATCTGGTGAATTTTCTTCTGAATTTTCATCTGTCATTTCGTCAGATGATTCAAGTGTTAAATCAATTGATTCATCATCACCTTCTTCATCATCTTCTTCTCCTTCTTTATCTGTATTTTTCATTTCGCCTTTAATGTTAATTTTGTGATTCTTTAAATTCATGATACCACCATTCATCATGTTCATCAACATATATGCACTACATATATCATTCATTTCATTAAATGGTCCACGACCTTTCATTTTTCTTGATTGTTTTCTAGATTTCTTTTTAAACTTTTTCGTTTTAAGTTTCTTCTCATATTTATAATCAATTAGTCCGGGTATATTTCCAAATTCATCAATATCATTATCTTCTATAGTATCAGGATCATTATCATTATCATTATCATTATCATTATTATTATTATCAGGTTCAAGAAGTAATTGTTTATTTTTAGAACGAGTGAGCATCTGATGTTGACTCATAATTATTAATTATTAATATAATATTTAATTTTTTAAATAAAAATCAAATTCTAAATTCTATATATTAAACTAAATTTGATATAAAATTATAAATTTGATAAAAATATAAATTTAATTTAAAAAAAAGAATATTATATATTATAATTATATAATGGATTTGTTCGAACCTGAAACAAAGAACATCAAGGGTCTTCAGTTCAGCATAATGAGTCCGGATGAAATCCGGGAAAGATCTGTTGTAGAAGTAACTAAATATGATACTTATGACAAAGAAGTACCCGTTGTTAAAGGATTATTTGATATTCGTATGGGTACAACTGAAATGGGTAGAATATGTGGCACATGTCAGCAGAAAAATATTGATTGCCCTGGTCATTTTGGACACTTAGAACTAGCAAAACCGGTATATCATTATCATTTCATAAATCAGATACCCAAAATATTAAAGTGCGTTTGTCTTAATTGTTCAAAGTTATTAATTGATAAAGAAGAAAATTTAGTGCAAAATATATTGAAAAAATCCCCAAAAATTAGATTTAATGAAATATATGAATTATGTTCTAAAACAAAAAGATGTGGCGAAAAAAATATAGATGGTTGTGGTTATAAACAACCAGATAGATACAAAGTATCAAATGTCGAAGGAATCCAAGCGAAATGGACTAAATTAGATATTACTGAAGGTAATTCTTCTGATATCAAAACACAATTATTGAAAATAGAACAAGTAAAAGCAACATTAGAAAAAATAACAGATGAAGACTGTAGATATTTGGGATTTTCTGATTTATGGTGTCGTCCAGAATGGTTGATATGTACTGTATTACCTATTCCTCCGCCATCTGTCAGACCATCTGTTAAACAAGATAATTCACAAAGAATGGAAGATGATTTAACATATAAACTTTGTGATATTATTAAAATGAATAAATTAATTAAAGAAAAATTAGCAAATGATCCAGATGCCAATATTGATATTTGGTCGTTAGGTTTACAGTATCATTGTGCTACATTAATTGATAATGAATTACCTGGCGGTATAAACCAAGCATCCCATAGATCTGGACGACCATTGAAAGCTATTAGACAAAGATTAAAAGGTAAGGAAGGTCGTATAAGGAATAATCTTATGGGAAAAAGAGTTGACTTTTCAGCACGAAGTGTTATTACCCCCGACCCTAACATAGAATTAGATGAATTAGGTGTTCCTACCAAGATTGTTAAGAATTTAACTTATCCTGAAAAAGTAAATAATATCAATATTAATAAATTAACACAGTTATTAGAAAAAGGATATAATATATGGCCTGGTATTAAAAGTATAATCAAAAAAAATGGTATGATTATAACATTAACAGATACGAATATAAATAATATTGAATTAGAAAATGGTGATATTGTTAATAGAAATTTAATGGATGGTGATTATGTATTATTTAATAGGCAACCGTCATTACATAAAATGAGTATGATGGCACATAGAGTTAAAGTAATGAAAGGAAATACTTTTAGATTAAATATTAGTGTTACTCCTCCATATAATGCGGACTTCGATGGTGATGAAATGAATATGCATGTTCCACAATCTATAACATCTGTTTGTGAACTTAAAAATTTAGTATCAGTGAAATATCAAATTATTTCACCCAGAGAAAATAAACCTATTATTACAATTGTTCAAGATACTTTATTAGGTATAAATAAATTGACCAAATCAGAAAAAATGAATTATATTAATCAACCATCTGATTCATATTATTATAATGAAAATACTAATATTTATCCAGTGAAAGAAACTTCCGAAAGTAATAATACTATGATAGATGAATCCACGTATTTTAATAAAATACAAATGATGAATATTATATGTAATTTATCAACATTTAATGGTATTCTCCCTGAATCAACGAGAACTATTAATATCAAGGGCGAAGATATTAATTTATGGTCAGGCAAATCAATATTTTCATACATATTACCTAATAATCTAAATTTAGAAATCAATAATTCTACTTATGATAATAATATAGATGATCCGGATAATAATAAATTAAATAAAGTCATAATTAAAAATGGTATACTTCTTCAAGGAAGTTTAGATAAAAATGTATTCACAAAAACATCTAAAGGTTTAATCCATACCATTTATAATGATTTTGGTCATGATAGAGCGGCAGACTTTATTAATGATTTACAAAATATTGTAACATATTTCCTATTAGTAGAAGGTTTTTCGGTTGGGATTGGTGATATAATTGCAGAACAATCTATTAATGATGCTATTAGGGATACCATCACAGAAGAAAAAAAACAAATCAATGAATTAATGCAAGAAATTCATTTGAATGTATTTGAAAATCATTCAGGGCAATCTAATCATATGTATTTTGAATCACAAGTAAATTCTATTTTGAATGGAGTATTAAATAAAACTGGTAAAATAGGTCTTAGTGAATTAGATCAAAAAAATAGAGCAGTTAATATGGTAAATTCTGGATCAAAGGGTAAAATGATCAATATTAGTCAAATGGTTGCCTGTTTGGGACAACAAAATGTTGATGGTAAAAGAATACCAAACGGATTTAATGATAGAACATTACCTCATTATTATAAATATGATGATTCATCTGAAGCAAGAGGTTTTATTGAAAATTCATTTATGTCCGGACAAAGTCCTCAGGAATTCTTCTTCCATGCTATGTCTGGCAGAGAAGGATTGATTGATACTGCCTGTAAAACAGCCGCTACAGGATATATCCAAAGAAAATTAGTTAAATCAATGGAAGATTTATTTGTAAATTATGATTTGTCGGTAAGAAATAGTTCCGGTTGTATATATCAATTTATATATGCCGGCGATGGCATGGAAGGGATTAATATTGAATCTCAAAACTTATTAATTAATAAATTAGATACCAAAGGATTATGTAATAAATTCTTATTCTCAGACACTACCGGATGGGATAAATTATTAGACGGACAAACTATTTCTGAAATGAAAAAAGATATTCATATGCGTGAAAAATTAAATGATAGTTTTAAAACTATTCTCGAACATAAAGAATATTTATATAACATTAATAATACATTGGAAAATAATATTTTATATCCCATAGATATTAATAGGTTATGTAAAAACAAATGCTTACAAAAAGAAAAAATATTATCTAATATATCTCCCTTATATATTTTAGAAAAAAATGAAGAATTAAAAGAGAAACTATATGTTACAAAAAATTTTAGAAATAATAAAATTATTCAAATATTAATAGATATTCATTTGAATCCTAAATTATTAATGATTGAATTTAATATACTAAAAGATGAATATGATGAAATATGTGATGATATAATATATTTATTTGAAAAATCCAAAGTATCTCCTGGTGAAATGGTTGGAGTTATTGCTGCCCAAAGTATTGGTGAACCTGCAACTCAAATGACCCTAAATACATTCCATTTCGCAGGTGTATCTGCTAAATCTAATGTCACACGAGGTATTCCTAGATTGACAGAATTATTACATTTAAGTAAAAATATGAAATCTCCATCCACTACTATCTTCCTTAAAGAAGAATATACTAATACAAACGGTAAGGCTGATAGAAATAAGACACAATATGTTAAGAATAAATTAGAATATATCGGATTAAAAAATTTAGTTAAAAATAATCAAATATATTTTGATCCAAAAAATGCTATATTTGAAACTGTTATAGAAGAAGATAAAGAAATGTTATCTATATATAATGAATTTAATAAATTACAACATGGTAATATTGATTTTGAAAAAACTTCACCATTCATTATTAGATTTGTATTTGATAAAAATATTATGATGGAAAATAATATTATAATGGATGATATATATGTTGAAATTGAGAAATATTATAATTTAGATAAAAAGATTAATTATTGTTTCTCGGATGATAATGCTGCTGAATTAGTTGGCAGAATTTCAATTACAGCACTATCTGACGGCGAGGAACATGAAAATGGTTTATATGACCAAACTAATGTTATTACATCATTTAAAAATATAATGAATGATTTATTAGATAATGTTGTTATCAAAGGTATTTCAAATATTAAAAATTTAGTTATACCAGACCATAAAACTATTGTAAAAGAAGGTGGTGAATATGTTGATAAAACTGAATATATTTTACAATCCGACGGTGTAAATTTACTAGAAGTATTTAATTCTAAATATGTTGATTATGAAAGAACATATTCAAACGATATTAATGAAATATTCCATAAATTAGGGGTAGAAGCTGCTAGAAATATATTAATAGAAGAAATTAGTTCTGTATGTGATGATGCCGATGAATATATTAATAGTAGACATATAGAATTATTAGTAGATACTATGACTAATAGAGGGTATTTAACTGCAATAAATAGACAAGGTATTAATAGAGGTGATGTAGGACCTTTAGCAAAATCGTCATTTGAAGACACGACTGATCAATTTATAAAAGCAGGTATGTTTGGCGAAAAAGATAAATTAAAAGGTGTATCTAGTAATATTATGATGGGTCAAACTATTAAATCAGGTACTGGACTATCTGAACTATTACTAGATGAAAATAAACTAATTCATGAATTATCTGAATTAGATTACACACAAAATGAATATATTGAAGATATAGAAGAAAATGTAGATACATTATTGAATGATTCTGAATTATTAGCAGATGAATATTGTAATGATGATAATTTTGGATTTTCTGTATAACTTATAAATAACTTAATTTACTAATTCTATCTCTGATAATTTTATCATATAATTCTTTAGGACATCTATCTAATAAATTAATTGCATCTGTACTTACTTTGAGTTCATTAGATTTAATAATTTGATCACCGAAAGCATTACATTTCTCATTTAATGATAATTTTTCACTATGACTTTGTGTTATATCTTGATCTGATTTTTCTTTATATCTTCTGGTTGGTATTTCTCTTGCAAAGTCCATTTCTGCCTCTCTTAGTGCTTTTTGAATATCGATTTTCTTCATAATTGAATCAATCCGTTGTTTTATTAAATCCTCGTCTACTGATTTAACTATAATTTTTTCTACTTCTTGTACTGTTTTATCTTTTATGTCATCCGAAGGTTCATCCTCTTCTGGTTTTTTAGGTGGCAGTACATCTTCTTTATCTTCTTTATCTTCGTCATCTTTTTTACCAGTAAAAAAGTCAAAAAAAGATTTTTTCTTTTCTTCTTTGGGTTCTTCGTCACCTTCTTCATCTTCATCTTCTTCTGGCATAGGAGATGGTCGCGGTCCAGTCGGTCCAGTCGGTCCTGTAGGTCCAGTCGGTCCTGCAGGTCCTGGTGGTCCTGGTGTAGGTGGTCCACCCGGTCCAGGTGGTGGTCCCCCAGGTGGTCCTCCTAGTCCCCCTGGTGGTGGTCCTCCTAGTCCTCCAGGTGGTGGTCCTCCTAGTCCACCTGGAGGTCCTCCTAGTCCCCCAGGTGGTGGTCCACCTAGTCCCCCAGGTGGTGGTCCACCTAGTCCTCCTGGCGGTCTAGACGGTGGTCCTCCTAGTCCTCCAGGTGGTGGTCCTCCTAGTCCTCCTGGCGGTCTAGACGGTGGTCCTCCAGTTGATGAAGACGGTGGTCCTGTAGGTCCTCCAGTTGATGAAGAAGGTGGTAATCCGGGTGGTCCTCCAGTTGATGAAGGCGGTGGTCCTGTAGGTCCTCCAGTTGATGAAGACGGTGGTCCTGTAGGTCCTCCAGTTGATGAAGACGGTGGTCCGGTAGGTCCTCCAGTTGATGAAGACGGTGGTAATCCGGGTGGTCCTCCAGTTGATGAAGACTGTGGTCCTGTAGGTCCTCCTAGTCCTCCCGGTGGTGATGACGGTGGTCCTCCTAGTCCTCCAGGTGATGAAGACGGTGGTCTTCCGGATAAACCAGTCGGTGGTGTCGTGGGTCCTCCAGGTGCTGTGGGTCCTCCTGGTGCTGTGGGTCCTCCTGGTGCTGTGGGTCCTCCAGGTGTTGATCCAGGTGCACTACCAGGGGATCCAGCAGGTCCCTCTGTGTCGTCAGACACTATTTCTTCTCCATCTGCGCCAGTTGGTAGTGGTTGTCCGCCATGCTGTTCATTTTTATTTTCATTTTTATTCTCATTTTTATCCAAATAATATATTTTCTTTAACAATTTCCTTATTGTAGTCTTATTTGTATTTTTCTGCCTTAATACTTCTAATGAAAAATATTTAGATAATAGAGCCAACCTGTGTTCATAAAATATTAATAATTTTATTTTATCTTTTGAAGATATATCTATTAATTCATCTGCTAAGAATACTAAATTTTGTTTATCGAATTTTAATAATACATCATTAGGAGCTGCACATTTTTTATTACTATTAAATGATATATCACCAGTAAATAAATCAAATAATGAAGTAGGATTTTTTGAACAATTCTTTAACTTAGAGGTTACTATATCTTTGAAAGTTTTATCTGACGATAATATTCTAGAAGAGTTCTTTAATGTATCATCTAAATCTCTAATATCGAATAATTTATCCATTAATATCATATTTATTTCTGTTTCATAAGCATCGTCATATCTAGAATTACTAGTTATGACTGAATACAAATCCACATTTGTTTTAACATATCTATTAATATTAAAATCAATTATATGTTGAAATAATATTTTGATATTTTCACTCAATGAAGAATCAACTATGGACAAATTAATATTACTATATATATTGCTTAATTTCATGACATCTTTATTTTTATAAATATTAGATATTATATTAGATGTCATTAAGTATTTTTCACTATCTACTATTCTTCTCAATTCAATTAAGTCAACCATGTGAACATATTTATTTTGTAAATTATTTATAAATATACTAGTCAATGGTAAATATTCTACAATATTACTAGAGAAAATATCTTGTATTTTATGACTTATTTTATTTTCACCACCACCTTTTTGAGATTTTCTATTCTTTTTATTAGTTAGTTTACGGCGACGAGGTTGAAAGGTCCGTATATTTTTACCTTTCCTTTTAGTTAAGTTTCTCCGCTGAGGCATATATATATAATTAAAATATTTTATTATTTATTAAATTAATATCTATTTATAAATTTAGTATTGGATGCTTTTATAGGTTGAGATGGTTGATATGCTAATATATTAGATTGTTTCTGTGGTGTTTTAATTAATTGAAGATTTTTCGGAGATATTTTTCTTTTGAACGCCTTATTTGGACTTCCTATGCGCTTTTTGGTAGGGGTTCTTTTTGGTTTTAGAATTGATATTTTCTTTTCTTTTATAGGTGTTTTCTTACTCTTTCCCTTAGTTTTCTTTTTGTCTTTACCCAGTGTCTTCTTCTTTTTCTTGCGGTTATTTACTCTTTGTTTCATGGATTTTTTACCTAATTGTTTTCGTGATTTTGATTTAGTTTTTACCGCGGTAGTAGGTTGTACGGTCAAAATTTCAGAATCTAACGATTCAAGAATCTCTATATATTTTTCCGTATTCATTAAACTTATATCAGAATCATCACCTTTGAGTTCTTTAATATATTGAAGTAATTTACTATTTAAATTTCTTAAATTAACACCTTTAGATTTTTGAGATTTTTGATTATTTATAAATTGAATTAATATTTCAAATACTTTAGATTCAAGATATTTTATTTTTTCTTTATTTTCTTTATTTTCTTGTTCTAATTTGTCAGGATTTTGATCTAATAATTTAAATGTTTCTTGTTTTAATAAATCATATTTATGAGTTATTTTAATTTGGTCAATTAATAAATCTTCTAGTTCTTGATCAGTCATTTTAATTGTACCATCGGGAGATTTTTTAAATAAATCCACTATAATATTTTTTTGATTTTGTTCTTCGGTATCTTTTTTATTATCATCGTCGTCAATTATTTTTCTTTTTGAACGATCATGTTTGAATGCGTCATCTTTATCATCGTCTTTTGATTCTTCATCCGTTCTTATATCAGGTAGTTCACCGGGTATAGCTGATATAGGTTGACCTGGACCAGGTTCTACTGCAGTACCAGGTTTCTTTTCTCCAGGACCAGGCGGTCCTGATTTGGGTGCACCAGGTATTGGTCCTTTTTCACTAGGTCTAGGTGTTGTCCCAGGTGGACTCGTTCTAGGTGTTGTCCCAGGCGGTCCGGATGGTCCAGGACGGGCAGTTGTCCCTGGTGTACCGGTTCCAACGACTCCTTTTGCTGCCATTGATTTCATAGCGTCCATTTGTTGTTTTAACATTCTAGATTGTTGTTCAAACATTCTTTTTTGTTCGGCACTTTTAGCTTCGTTTGCTTTACGATTTGCTTCTTCTATTTCCTTTTTCAATTTATCTAACTCTGCTTGATTACTAGACTTCCCTGTTCCTGTTCCTGTACCTGATGCGCTTGGAGGGGTCTCGTCTATCTCTTCCTTTATAATTTTCTTTATATCATTTCTTAAACTGTTTTTGGCAATTCTATGTTCCGAACAGGTTTTCTCACGCGGCGGCACGCAGTATGAAGAGATTAAATCATAATTAAGCGATTTATATAGATCAGTAAATATTTCTTTTTCGTCATCATCCAAATTTATATTTATGTCACTTTCGGGAGCAGCCCCACCTACCGCTTCATTCGCAGGCGCAGGGACATGGAAAACTATCTCTGGGTAATAACCACCATGTACTCGAGTAAATCGTTCTTCACCACACTTTTCCCCCCACCCGGCGCCGAGAGGACCACACCAATTTAATAAAAATTCACCATAATTCCAATGCTTCTCAATCCTCTCTATAAAAGGGCTGGAATCTATATCCTCAACAGTTAAATAAGAATACTGTGGAGTATCGAACTGTCGACGTTGCCTAAGGTATCCCAACGCATTCTCCATGGAGAACTCTCCGGGTATAAAGTGGTACCCAGCTTGCCGCGGGCGACCCTTCCCCCATCCCACCCAGTGTGCCTGATCTGCTAAGAATATATCGATGGTACCGATCACTATTAACGTTTCTTTTACCTTCGAAACCCCTATTTTAAATTCCTTCATCTTATCATTCTTATTCAGGAAATCGCAGAAGCCATCCGCGTTGGCAAAGTTATCTTTTAGTTCTATCTTCACTTGAAAAGGGTTAGATCCGGATGGTACGATTTTTAAATTTATGCTACGAGGGGTTGTATTAAAATCAAGTTTGGTCGTATCTAGCACCATCTCACACCGACATGGACTAAATCGAGTCATAATTTCCCTCATCATCGGTGCCAGACCCTCGTTAATGTCCGTCCAGTCGGCGACCTCTGCCCCCACAGGCTTGCCTGCCCGCGGCACGACGCTTCGAATCCATTCTTTGCAAGATGACACAATCCCCTGCGCTAAGTGTAGCCTAAACAAAGTGGGACCCGTGAGGGGCGTCGCGGGAGCGGGATAGTCTTTATAGGTGTCTTGGGATATTTTAAAACCTTTCGTGATCTCCGTCATACGATTAGTGCGCAAGTCTAGTACAGCTGTCGCATCCTTGAGCGGCGAACCGTCGAATATGTGTAAAATGGTATCGGTAGGTCCTATAGCAACCTTATAATCACCTGAACGAGGGATCATAAATTTAGTTTTAGCCATGCGTGAGTGTCCGACCTCCCCTTCCTTAAGTGTACCAAGTTGATACCCCTCACCAAATCCTTCGAGGTGTACGAAACGCCCATGTTGCGCACTAATCTCCTTCTCTAAACTTAGTACAAGCTCTTGAACGGTCGACGCCTTGGTCATACCCTGCCTCTTTACTACATATTTAATAGTATAATACATACCGGTGTTCGTGAACTCCTCCATCCTAGTTCTGACATCACCTAATGAAAACAAACGTCCAATTTGTTCTGGGTCTTTGCCCAACACTCCTTCGAAAATGGCGTTTGTTAACTTGGTTAATTCTTTTATTACTTCGGGGGTAAGTTTGGTTCCGCGCTCGAGGGAGGGTAGTGCAGTCAACCTATCAGGGTCGTTATTATATATTGATAAATTTAAAGTACGCAGTGTGGGGGTGGTTAAGCGTGTAGTACTACTTGTATCGTAAACATTGTCAGTAGGTTCATTTTGGAGTTTTCTAGCAATTGATTGTGCAATCGTGCTTCTGTTTACTATGGTATCCGATACACTAACTACATCATTTCTCAGATCCTCTGCTGCTTCTACGACTGGACCGATATCAGGTATTTCACTTTTTAATGTCCGGGACATTGCTCTCATCTTATCAGTTAATAAAGATAATGGTTCTCCGTCCTGAGGAGATTGATTAGCATCTGGAGCAGATGGATTTGCTACTGGAGTTTGGTTCACTATGTTGACCGCTTCCGACACGTGGCGTTTCCCAGATTTATCGATAATAGGAATGGTCCCAACCATCTCATCCACGATCTTCGATTGATTTGCCCGAAGGCGAATAGTGGCTGAGAAAATCGTAGATCCTTTTGTCACGGATACTTCCCCTACGATGGTAATTTCTGCTTTAAAAGATTCCCTATACTGATCCTTCAATCCACTGATAAAATCGTCCTTGTACTTCTTCCGTTGCTCTTCTGTAGAGGTGAAGTAATCCAGTTCCAGGTATTTAAATGTCACTTGAGCTTCAACAAGAGCTGCTGGATTGTCACCTGGTCCGTTTTCTGAATCACCGGTTACCGAATCGGTAACTGTCGCGCCCGTGGAACCTGCCTTAGGAGATCCATCATAACTCGAACTAAGGTTACCTAGGCATGTTTTTATATGTTCGAGACTACCACCTTTCATATCATCCCAAAGAGCATCAGCAATTTGCAGGCGAGCATCTAATTCACGTTTTAAATGCTCAAACATTTCACTTAATTCCTTAATCTGGTAAGGTGTGAATTGGGCTTCTGCTACAGCAGCTGCGCCCGCGGCGGTAGCTGTTGCTATAGCAGCTGCGCCCATGGCGGCGCCCGTGGCAGCAGCAGCGGCATCTGCTGCTTCAGCTGCCGGGTATACTACATCTAGCTGGTGCGGGGCGTCAACCCGTCTAACGGAGTCCCCTACACTGAACAAATGTAATAATAAAACCTTGTATTGGTTGTTTTCGCCACACTTAAAACGCTTAAAAATTCGGTCTATAATTTCTTGCTGCACACGATCCCACGGTGCCGCATGAACAGCAAGAACTGCGTTGATGTCCTTCAGTGTGTCATCCCACTTACCTTCATCGTTCAATAATGCTTTGGCAGGGGTGTCTTTGGGACGGTGTCCGACAGCGACGGCCGCCGCAGCAGCGGTGGCCGCCTCCGTGAAAAGGGCCCACAAACTGTCACGCGAAATTATGGACAACATATCTGGTACGCCACCAGGGTTCGTATTCCACTGATCAAAAATCTCGGAGAAATGTTCACTGAATGAAAACCCGCGGCCGGCCAGTATTTTTTTATCAATATAATTCTCAACAAATAAATTAACTTGACCATGAAAACTGTTTTTATAAAGGGTCCCTTGATGCAACTGCATGGGATCAGCAGCGGTATTCATCGTCCAGTCAGCATTATGGATACGGGGGGGGATGGTCATTTTTCGAAACTTTTTTACTAGATACTCTTCGAGTAATGTCGGTCCCGCCGTCTCCGAGATCGCTTCATTGATTAAATTTTTTAATAAGACAAAGCGACGAAGGTCTGTTAATATTAATATTAAAGACCTGTATTGCGGCATAGTCAGGTGTCTAGCTGTCCCCCCCGCCGCAGGAGGATTTGTGTTGGTTATAATTGTC
>Ga0209632_10004502_pt1 | contig 12340 bp, 14 predicted proteins | sample COG_10_FD_184754 | JGI IMG/M metagenome (GOLD analysis project Ga0209632, IMG submission 184754) | Pelagic Microbial community sample from North Sea - COGITO 998_met_10 (SPAdes) (version 2) | ecosystem: Environmental > Aquatic > Marine > Neritic zone/Coastal water | place: Helgoland, sampling...
GAATGAATCATATTATTATTAGTCATATTTATATATATATATTTTATGAGATATTTTTAAAATATATATTGCAATAAATACATTAGCATTTTTGCTTCTGCTCTAAACAGATGTGTTAAAATAATCGTTTCTGCATTTGTGTACTTCATCATCGGATAAACGTTTTGATAAAAATTGTTCCCATGTTTGTTTTTCTTTTAGCATAGTAATAATAAAAAATAAGCAATACATTCCACATTCTGTATTTTTACGTTGGTGAACTATTTTATCATTATAACCATAATGAATATTTAAATTCATGTTTTCTCCTTGTTTGAGTATGCATTTAGCCAATTTAGTAATTTCAGAAGGTACGGGATTATCATTAGTCGTTTTTACGCTATCAAAATAGTATAAATACTTGTTTCTTAAATTTAAATACATTGCAACCCAATGAGACCCGCCTTGGTTGTGTTTATCTAAATTAAATATAAACCCAATTTTATATTTCCCATGTTTAATTTTATCTTCTAATTTAAAATTTACTAATTCAGGCCATACATATTGTGTATTTCCAGTATAACTATCTTTTTCATAATAATCAATGGGAGAAGGTCCAATAAATTCAAAACATTTGTATTTACGTTCATATTGTTTCATAACATCCTGAATATCGCTTGATGAAAGCCATGTGCGGTCATTTTTTAACCAACTTGGAGGATGAGTTGGTGCAAAAGAATTCACTAATTCACGCCCTAATTTATTAGGTATAAATTCACGTCTTAACCAGCACGATTCTTTATTGCATACATTGTGGTATTTATATCGTAAAAATTCCCATATTTCTTTAGGGTTCGTTGTTTTAATGGGGTCATCCTTGTGACGTTTATTATAGGCATTTTTAAGTTTTTCCAAATCATCTTTGTCGTAGCACGTAAAATCAAAATCATTATCACTTAATGGGCTACAAGATAGTTTTTCAAAATTTTTATCAGGCATAAATTATGAATAGAAAATATATTTCACATGAAAAAATAATTATATTTGAAAAATATAAGAATGAGTGCTAGTTTAAGAAAAGTCGTAAATGCAGGAAATATAGATAATTTAAGAGATATACTACTGAAAAAAAATTCGTTTACAGAGAAAGAAATAGATAATGAAATTAATGAATTAAAACGAAAGAAAAATTCAGCGGTACTCGATATGAATAATACAATAAGCGATGAAACATTTAATAAAATGATAGAAATGTTATCGGATTATCAAAAAGCTAAAATATTAGATGCTAAAATGCAAACAGATACACGTAGACATATGCAATCTTATTTAGTTGGTGGCAAAAAAAAATCAAGAAAAAATAACAAAAAAAAGAAAACAAAAAAGGTAAAACGAAAATCAAAAAGAAAAAAAACTAAAAAACACCACAATTATTTTGGTCCATAAGTTTCGGCGAATTCCATGGTTTTGTAAACCCAAATTCTTCAAGTGATTTTAGAACATTGTCGTTATATGTATTGAAAAATTCGGATACATTTCTAGATAACACAAAAAGTGAAACTGCTTTATTATCTGATACAATAGCATACTCGTAATAATTATTTATGACTGGACCTAATTCTATTACCCAGTAAGGTGCTGGATACAAATCTTTTAGTTGTACTGTAAGATAACCGCCATAATCTCCTTCCCTGTAAAAGGCAACGCCGGTAATGGAATCAATCTTATCATTTTCGTCTAATTCTTTGTTTAGTACAGAAATATTTTTGTTTTCTAGCAATCCATAATTAGCTGTTGAACAACGTCCATTTTTTTGAAATGTATCGTCAAATTTATCACTATAAACTTGATACCATTTGCCTAGATATTGTTCAACATTAAGATAATCGACTGCCATGTATTCTTTGCCAAACGCACAACCAATGATGCTAAAAAAAAACAAAAATGCAGAATACATTAGTACTAATTAACAAGTTAATATCTTTATGTGATTTGTACAAATACATTTAGCATTTTTTTGGTTTATTTTTGAAATCGTTGCGCTGATAGCGGGTTGAATTATTAAAAACTTCACTATCATTAAATTCTTTCCCGTTCGTTTTCATTTCTGGAACACTAAATAATAATCCATGTTGAAAAGGAGGAGGTAGATTTTGCAAAGGATAAGAATACATGTTACTATTTGTAGAAGGAACATATTCACGTTGGTCACATTTTTGTAGAGCAAATGTGGTATTACGTAATTGTGTTTCCGTATCTACATTATTAGCAAAGCCGCTCCATGGAGCTTTAGAATTTCCTGGATAAAATTGTTTCTGACTATCATATACATTGTGTATGGCCAATGGTTCGTTAACTGGTTTGCGTATATTTACAACAGGCATTTTCACATATTTGGTAGGAGTTGGTCGTACATTCATATTAGGTTCTAATGGTCTATCGGTAGTATTTCGTTGAAACATGCGCTGATTTATTTCATTATTACGTTCGTCATTACGAATACAAACACCATTTATTACGTTATACATACGATTCATATACTAATTAAATAGAAAATAAATTAGTATATGAATTTATTAAATTATAAACATGTCAAGTTTTACATGGGGAGTGAGAATACACACATGCTATAAAGCAATCTACTTTGGAAATATAGTACAAAAGAATGAAGTATGCTCATATATAAAGGAGCATTGTCTTTACCTTTTGAGCTAAATAATCTAAAGGCAACTAAACCAATCGACCCAACAAAAACAACAAAAAAGAAAAGCATCAAAAAGTAAAAGTAATTACAATATTGCGCATCAAAAGGAGTGAAAAATCCTGACCCATTCGAATTAGAAGATTCTTCAAACATTATATAATATAACACAATATATTTATTGAAAATGATTAAAGATAAATAATAGTATAACTTTATGTGCGGTATTTTTGCCTTAATGTGTAATGCAGACGAAAGTATTATAGAAAAAGAATTTGCAAAAGGTAAAGCGCGTGGACCTGAATATTCATCTTTGAACAAAATAAGTCTTGTAAATTCAAATAATAACTTTTATTTGGGATTTCATCGTCTTGCTATTAATGGTTTAAATAGTGGTTCTCATCAACCAATATATTACAATAATATTCAGTTGATTTGCAATGGTGAAATATACAATTATAAGCAACTTTATAAAATGATGGATATGACTCCTTCTACTGATTCGGACTGCGAAGTAATTATTCATTTATATTTGCGTTATGGTATTGAAGAAACATTGCGTATGTTAGATGGTGTATTTGCTTTTATTATTTATGATAATAGTGAAATACAAAATCCTAGAATAGTTGTTGGACGTGACCCGTATGGTGTACGCCCTTTATATAAAACATATTCAAAATCAATCAGAAGTTTTTGTGGGTTTGCATCTGATATGAAAATGCTTCATACTTTATGTCAACGTGAAGGCAATATTGAAATAGAATATTTTAAACCAGGTAGTTATTCGGTATATAAAATAGAAGACCAATGTTGGGAAGCAGAAATAAGTGAACAACCTTATAATATTATTACTAATACATTTTTAGGTGATGAAAATCTAGTGTCAATTGAAGAAATCGAATTTAATATTACTCGTTTTTTGATGTCTGCTGTAAAGAAACGCGTTGAAACGACCGAACGACCAATTGCATGTTTACTATCGGGCGGTTTAGATAGTTCATTGATTTGTTCCCTTGTAAATCGCGAAGTAAAAATGCATACGGGAAAAACAATAGAAACATATAGTATTGGATTAGCTGGTTCGGATGATTTGAAATATGCACGCATTGTAGCAGATTATTTAGGTACTCATCATAATGAAGTAGTTGTAACCGAAAAAGAAATGTTGGACGCGATTCCTAAGGTAATTTATAACGTGGAAACATATGATACAACAACAATTCGCGCAAGTGTTGGTAATTATCTGGTTGCAAAATATATAAGTGAACATAGCGAAGCTAAAGTTATATTTAATGGGGATGGTGCTGATGAATTAATGGGTGGTTACCTATATTTTCATAAATGTTCTGATAGCATTGAATTTGATAAAGAATGCAAGCACTTAATGTCAAATATTCATAGTTATGATGTCTTGCGTTCAGATAAATCTATTTCTTCAAATGGACTAGAGGCACGAACTCCATTTTTGGATCGTTATTTTGTACAATATTATATGTCTATACATCCGAATATTCGTAATCATAATTATTTGAAAAAATGTGAAAAATTTTTGGTAAGAAATGCATTTTCAAAAGTAAGCTTTGATGGAAAGCCATTAATGCCATCGGAAGTGTTGTGGCGAACAAAAGAAGCTTTTAGTGATGGTGTAAGCAAACAAATCCGGTCATGGTATGAAATTATTCAAGAACATATAGAAACACTTGATGAAGAAAATATGTTTTTATCAAGTCATTATTATTGGAATAAACCAAATACAAAAGAACAACAATATTATCGTCATATATTTGAAAAACATTACGAAGGGCGTTCCAATATAATTAAATATTTTTGGATGCCAAAATATGTTGATGCAACAGATTCAAGTGCGCGAACATTGAAAATCTATAATGATGTAATGCAAAACATGTAAATGTTGCCTTCGAAAAAAATATTACTATAATATAATAATGAAAAATGTAGAAAAAATTTATTATATTATATTAATTGCAACCTATTTTATATACGTAACTACTTTTATTGGAATAGCGTCTTTTGCACCCGAATATTTAGAAACGTTACAAACTACATTTAATGTGTATATTGCATTAATTTTATTGTGGCGGTTCCATCCTTTGCGTAAATATAAATTTACTGATTTTGATCAACAAATAATATTCAGTGCGGCAATTTTTATGTTATCTTCGACATCACTCACAAGTGTTACGCGAATATTTAAAATTCCAGAAAAAATTCTTGAAGACACATCATAATTTTTTTACCAATAATAATATCCATATCATAATCTTTTTGTGTCTTGCGATGATATTTAACATTCATAAAAGCATTTGCCATATTTTTGATTAAGTATTTTTGATTAATTTCACCCAATAATTTGGATTTAACTAATCGTTCTACCATTGTTGTATAATGAAGTGACGAAACATAGGGGTCGATGTGTAAATAATATACATTGTCGTCATTCATATCATCGTAATATACATCATCTATAAAACATATTTTAGCTTCTTTCGGTAATCGTGTTGTGCGCAATAAATCTTTGTACGTTTTATCATGACTAGTGCGTTTTGGTTCTATCACGCGTCCATTAATCATAAAAGCGTATATAATTTTTGAAAAAATAGGTTGATTTAACTTGTATTCAAAATATTGTTTAATTAACTGAACCCATTCTTTTGGACCTTGATTATTTGTGTAAATCATAATGGTAACGTTATATTGTTTTTTTACATCAAGAACATATCTTATAATAGAAAAGATTTTAGGACGCAATATTTCAGGATATAAATCCATTATATCACAAAAAAGTTGAAAAGGTATGGGTTGGTGTATATAATTTTGCAGTGTATAGTAAAATAGACCAAAATTTTGAAAAAAACCCAATGTTTCATCTAAATCAAAAACAATTACATGTTTGTTATGTGTTGTTAGCATAATATATGCGAATATTATTATATTAGCAAATTTATTAAATCAATTATAATATTAGACTAATATATGGAACAACTTTTAAACCACGATGACTATAAAAAAATTTTAGATTATTATGATATTCCTATCCCAAAAACTCGTTCCAAGATGAAATCAACCGCGGAAGATGTTTTAGCCAATAAATTATGTAGATGCATAAAAAAAGTGAAAAAATCACGCAAAGATAAAAGTGAACGTATTCCTACAGGTATTTGTCGTGATTCTGTTATTCACCGAAAAAAATTGGATATATATCAGTTTCAATGTGAAAAAAAGTCAAGTTTAAAGAATTTTAAAGGAAAAACATATAAAATACGAAAGCGTGCAAAATTCAGCAAAACGCGAAAAAATAAAAAATGAGTTGAAATAAAAAAAAATGCATAATATATGGATAGTAAAACAAAAAGTTCTTCAAGAAAAAAATCTAAAAGTAAATCATCGAGTAAAACTATGAAAAAAACATCTAGTTCAATAGAAAATAAAAAACGCTACAATGAAGATTTTTCAAAAATATTAAGTGAATTGGAAACAATATTAATGCGCCAAGGAGAACCTTTTAAAGCACGTGCATACAAAAAAGGCGAAGAAACAATATTAACTATGAACGAGGATATAAATACTTATAAACAATTAGAAGGCAAACCTGGAATGGGTTCAGCAATTTTAAAAAAACTGAAGGAATTTGAAGAAACTGGGAAAGTTGGTTATTTAGAACGTGAACGTGTTAACCCAATTAATGTATTTACTCAGGTACATGGAATAGGAATTAAAAATGCTAAAGAAATTATTGAAAAGGGTATTACCACAATAGAGGAACTTAACAAACATCCTGAAATGCTGAACAATGTTCAAAAAAAAGGGTTAAGATATTACGAAGATTTAACTCATCGCATCCCTCGTGAAGAAATAGAAGTATATGATAAACAAATACAAAAAGTGTTTGATACAATATTTGAATCACAAAAAGACGATGTGTCATTTGAAATAGTAGGAAGTTATCGTCGAGGCCTTGCAAGTTCAGGAGACATCGATTTAATTATTACTTCCAAACTAGATAATAAGAAAGTATTTGCCGATTTTTTAGACGGGTTAATAAAAGAAAAAATCATAATAGAAGTATTAAGTCGTGGTAAAGTTAAAAGTTTAACGATTGGTCAATTAGAAGGGAAAAAGGCTCGTCGCTTGGATTTTTTATATGCTCCACCAGATGAATATGCTTTTGCTGTATTATATTTTACAGGTTCAAAAGCTTTTAATACAATTATGCGGCATCACGCACTTTCTAAGGGACTAACACTAAATGAACATGGTTTGTATAAAATGGAAAATAAAAAGAAAGGCGATAAAATAGTTGGGGAATTTTTAAGTGAACAAGATATTTTTTCGTATTTGGGTTTGGAATACAAAACTCCAGAACAAAGAAAAAATGGAAATGCTATAGTAAAACTAACTAGTGATTCTATAAAAAAATCCGAACAAGAAACAAAAACAAATCAAAAACCTAGTGTTCAAAAAGTACTAAATACTAAAAAATCATCATCTAAAAAATCAAGTCCAAAAACATTGAAACAAACAACTCCACCACCTGCAAAATCGTCTTCTAAAAAAATCAAAACTGCTAAAAAACGCCTAAATAAAACCCCGAAAGTTACTATTAAAAAATCAAGTCCGAAAACAATTAAAAAGGTATCGTCAAATAATAAAGGAAAGCCAAAAACAATGACTATCAAAAGAAAGGTAGTACCAAAACGTGAAATTAAATTGCATATAAAGCAGTTCTTATCTAAAAACATCGATTATTTAGATAAACTGGAAGAATCAATGTTAGTAAAAATGATGGAGCATGCAAATGAGCAATATTATAATGAAAAAGCATTAATGAATGACAATCAATATGATATTTTAAAAGAATTTGTAGAAAAGAAATTTCCCAAAAATGAAGTGTTGAAAAAAATTGGAGCACCAATTATTAAAAACGTGAAAAACAAAGTAACGCTTCCTTATTTCATGGGGTCAATGGACAAAATTAAACCCACTACAAATGCAATAGAAAAATTCATAGAAAAATATCCAAAGGATTATATGTTATCTGTAAAATTGGATGGTGTCAGTGGTTTATATTCAACAGAAAATGGCGAAGAAAAACTTTATACACGAGGTGACGGACGTGTTGGTCAAGATATTAGTTATTTAATACCTTATTTACGTTTGCCCAAAAAGGAAAATATTACTATTCGTGGAGAATTTATTATTTCAAAAGAATTGTTTGCAAAACATTATGCAAAATCTTTTAAAAATGCGCGTAATTTTGTTTCGGGATTAATGAATTCTAAATCAGTAGATGCAGATGTTATGAATAATATTGATTTCGTAGCATACGAAGTAATAGAACCAGTATTGAAACCAAGCGACCAATTCAAGTTGATGGAAACGCTGGGTGTAAAAGTGGTGCATCATGTACAATGTGATTCTATTACAAATGATTCTCTTTCTAAAAATTTGGTGGCTTGGCGTGAAGGATATAGTTATATTATGGATGGTGTAATTGTAACACATAATGAAATTTATCCTCGCCAAGAGAAAAATCCCGAATATGCATTTGCATTTAAAATGGTTTTGACAGACCAAGTCGCAGAAGCGAAAATAGTCGATGTGTTATGGTCTCCAAGCAAAGATGGGTATTTAAAACCACGTATACGTATTGAACCTATTGAATTAGGAGGTGTAACTATTGAATATGCTACTGCTTTTAATGCTGCATTTGTGGTAGAAAAAAAATTAAATTTAGGTGCAATGGTAAAGATTATTCGTAGTGGTGACGTGATTCCTTATATTCAGGAGGTAATCGAACCGGCAGAAGAACCAAAAATGCCTGATGAAAAATATTATTGGAATAGTACTCATGTAGATATTATTTTGGAAGATAAAGACCAAAATGATGAGGTATTAGAAAAAAACATTACTATGTTTTTTCAAACACTAAAGGTGAAACAATTGAGTGAAGGAACGGTGCGCAAGTTAATGAAAGGGGGATATCGAAGTATTTGCAAAATTTTGGAAATGACGAAAGATGACTTTATGAAAATAGAAGGTATACAAGAAAAAACGGCAACGAATTTATCAACAGGTATTAAAGCACAATTAGAAAAAGCGAAATTGCCAGTATTGATGACTGCATCGAACAAATTTGAGCATGGGTTTGGTACTAAAAAATTTGAAGCGATATTAGAAGGATATCCTGAAATAATTGTCTCGCAAGAATCAAATGAAGCAAAAATAGAAAAACTTGCAAACGTAAAATCAATTGCTAAGAAAAGTGCTACCAATTTTGTAGAACGCATAGGCGAGTTTACTGCATTTTTGGAAAATTGCAAATTAACATATAAATTAGAAACAAGTGAAAAAATAGAAAAAGAATATGATATTAACCATGTATTGTTTCAAAAACATATTGTTATGACAGGTTTTCGTGACGAAGAATTTATTAACAATTTGAAAAATAAATACAATGTAAAACAAAGTGCGTCTGTATCGAAAAATACATTTGCATTGTTAGTAAAATCTCATGACGATGGTTCTAGTAAAGTAGAAAAAGCAAAATCATTAAATATTATTATTATGACAAAAGATGAATTTGCGAAAGCATATTTGTGATAAAAAGAAAGAAAGAAAAAATAAAAATTGATTTTAATTACAATATTAAAATCAATGTAAAATAACAAAACAACATGACCAGAATAGAATCTTTAATGTCACTACGTGCTTCCAGTCCTTATGGTTGGACAAAAATCAATCAACCATCAAACCATAGAGTAATCCGAATTGGTAATGCTTCAAATTGCAATGATGATTCTATTATTTACGATTTGAAGCTGAAACAAAATATCGAAAATGTTTTGCGTAAATATAATATTAGCGATGACTCCTATATATTGAACGAAATTAAAAACAAATACGAATATTCTTATGAAGTTAAGGTAAGTGAATCGAGTTATAAACAATTAGCAAATAATTGGGTGAAATAATTTTTAAGAAAGTAAATAACTTAAATAAATAACGTTTTTTATTATGTATAATGGTTTACAAATTATTTAGTTTTTTTCTTTTATGTGCCACGTCAGCAGGATTTGTTTTTGAAGGTTCAACAAAACCTCTCGGATATTTTGATCCATTGGGATTTTCTAAAGAGGGTGATTTGGCGAAACAACAATTTTATCGCGAAGCTGAACTGAAACATGGTCGTCTTGGCATGGTTAGTGCTGTTACTATTCCACTTATTGAAAAAATGACACATCAATCAGCATTACACAATTTTGATGAACTTCCCGTACTAATGCAGTTGGGGGTAACAGGTTTAATGTTTAGTTCTGAATTTGCATCTATGTTACAAGGGTGGAAAAACCCATTTGAAAGCAAGGAAAATGTTTTTCGTTTGAATGAAGACTATCAACCAGGTGATCTCGGATTTTCGTTGGACGATGATTTAACTAGCGATAAAGGTAAAGAACTTTTGAATAAGGAATTAAATAATGGTCGCTTAGCAATGATTGCATCTGCAGGAATGATGGCACAAGAATTAGCGACGAACCAACCTATTTTTTAGATTACTTTACATAAAAAGAATGTCTTTTTTGTCGTGAATAGTCATAATTCTCTTTATATTTAGCATATACATATGCTGTAAGTTTGTGATAAACAAAACTATAGCTATTAGATGACAAGGTTGGAATCGAAGAATTTAAATTTAAATAATTAGTTGAAAATAGAGATTCTTCTTTTACTTCTTCTTGAAATAAATAATTTTTATTTAAAATTTCATCCATATAAAATGTATAGTTACTCATATAATCAAGTGAGAATTTAATTTTTTTTATAATATTATAATATAATACCGAAAAATTAATGTGTTATAGTAGTGAATCGTCAATAAAATCATTCGCCATTGGCATAACAACGTCTTTATATTTATTATTTTTTTCAAAAAATAGAACAAATCGTCATATTGGTTTATTTTTTTCTTTTGTTTCAATGATACAATTGCTTGAATATTTCATGTGGATAGATCAAAAATGTGGTTTACTCAATAATTTTGCATCAAGAAGTATTGTATTAGTTTTAGCATTACAAGTTTATAGTTTATTTTTAGGAAGTTATATTTTTAACACTACATACATACCAAGAAATTATTTATTCTACTTATTATTAATAGGTTCTTTAGGTATAATACATACAATATATTTTTACTATTTTCAAAATAATTTAAAATGGTGTACAAAACCAAATGAAAATAATAGTATGCAATGGGCTAACTTTGGTATAGTAAACAAAGCAACCACTTATTTTTATTATGGAATTTTCATAGCATTTGCACTTTTATTGAAAGAACATGCAAAGGGATTCATTATATTATTATTGGGAGTATTTACCTTTAAATATACACGACATACTAATATTAATACATCAAATAGTAGATGGTGCTTTTTCTCTGCGTATATTCCATCAATAATGATAGCTATAGAAAAACTAAAAATATAATGAAATTATTTTTTCAAATAATTCATTGCACTAAGCAATATATTTTCTTGTGGTGTTAGTTTTCTAAAAACAAGTGCTTCATCCATATTTATTTGCATATATTTTTTATTACGATTTGTGCAAACAACACTTGTTCCTTTTGCACATATGTTAATGTCACAAATCATTGCACCTCGCGTTAAAAATATGTTTTCAGGGTCTTTCAACGGAATCCAGCGCATATAACATCCCAATACAATTTCAGGAATTTCGCTAATATAAATATAATCTTCTAGTTTCTTCATTAAATCGTCTACGTCTTCCTTGTTCAAATTTAATTCTTCAAATAGTTCTCTTTTTGATTTTTCTATTTTTTCAGATGTGTGATTTAAAATAAAATTATTGTCATCATTTTCGAATGCTTTTAGTAAAATATCTGCGTTACTCATTAATATTACTTTTACTATTAAATAATATTAATATTATTTTTAAATAAAACTTTTATCATAATAGTTTATATATATATATGGCATTCTCTAAAACATTTAGTTATACTGGTGAACAAGAACCATACCTGATTCCTTTTGGAATAAATCAAATACACGTTGAATTAAATGGAGCATCAGGTGGAAATGGTGATTTTGGTGGTCAAGGTGGTTTTGGTGCAAACATAACAGCTGATATAGATGTAAATCAGGGCGAAACAATCTATTTTTATGTAGGAGGTGCAGGTAAAAATGGTGTTTCTAAAAGTAATGCAAATGAAGATACTATGATTAGTGGTGGATTTAATGGTGGAGGTAGTGCAGGTGGTTTTGGTGACCCGGGAGGAAGCGGTGGTGGTGCAAGTGATATTCGCATAAATGGAACTGAACTAAACAACCGCATTTTAGTAGCTGGTGGAGGTGGAGGTGGTGGAAGTGATCCTCAAGGTGGAACAGGCGGAAATGGAGGCAACGGAGGAAATAATTATGGTCAAAATGGAAATGATGATACAAATACCGGCAACCAAAAAGGTGGTGCTGGTGGCACTCAATTAACAGGTGGTATTGGTGGGAGAAATGATTCATTTGTAGAAAGTTCATGGGGGACAAATGGTTCTTTAGGACAAGGTGGTAATGGTGGTAAAACAGATTCGGTGACTTATGATAGCGGAGGTGGTGGTGGAGGTGGTTATTA
>Ga0209632_10004504_pt1 | contig 12336 bp, 17 predicted proteins | sample COG_10_FD_184754 | JGI IMG/M metagenome (GOLD analysis project Ga0209632, IMG submission 184754) | Pelagic Microbial community sample from North Sea - COGITO 998_met_10 (SPAdes) (version 2) | ecosystem: Environmental > Aquatic > Marine > Neritic zone/Coastal water | place: Helgoland, sampling...
GTAACTTCGGTTTTTTTCACCTCAACATTTAAGTCATCTTGAAGCCTGTAGAAAACTGCTATTTTCCCAAATCTATTAAATTTCCGAGAGGCTGATAATGTAAAGCGTTGTCGATCAATTTTATCAGCAACAGTCCAATTAGAAAAGGGACTAAAAAACTCCCCTTTTAATTTAAAAACGATATTAATAGGAAGGAATTTGTAGTCAATCCCAAACAGGAATCGGAATCGTTCTTTTGCGATATCACCTTCCTCTTTGGAGAACCCTAATTCATTTTTATTTTGATATCTAAGACGGTAAGATAAGCCTATTCTCTTGACATCATGTTTGAAGCTTGCATCCAATTGATATCTGAAGTGCGATTCAACTCCTTGCTTTTTGCCTACATCATCATTTTTTTTAATGAATCGAACCCCGCCTCCGAGTTCAAAATCTTTAACGATTTCATAACCTGCTTCAACTTGCGTAAAATAGGTGCTGACAGTCGTAATGTCATTTCGATACCTTAGATGTTCCGAAATGGAAAAGGATATTTTTTCACTTGCTCTTACATCTAGCTGTACGGCGCTCCATCCCTCTAAATCCTTTGAGTTTTGAGCCAATAACAAATTAGAGGACGTTAATATAAATACAATGAATGCGAATACGGTGTTATTTTGCTTAGATAAGTTCATAGTCAAAATTAAAGTTTATAATAGACAGTTACTTTGGCGACATCTTTTAAGAAATTTATTTTTCCAATTTCAAAGCTTAGGATTTCAAAGCCAAGTCTTTTTTCTAAATCTGCTTTTAGCAAGTGATGATTTTCAGGGCGTATATTTTCAATAATTTCATAAATCACATCCTTAGAGACTATTTCTGTTCGCGCCCAATAGCGTTCAAGAACGTATAAAGCCAACAGTATAATTGTATTGGCTGCGATAATTTCTGCATAACTCATTTTTTTGTTTGAAAGGGCATTCATCACTGCGACGCCAATCACCACAAACAGATAGGTCATTTCTTTGACCTCTAAAGGAAGTGTTCTGTAACGGATGATTCCAAAAATAGCAAACAATCCCAAAGCCATCCCGAGATCCAATTCATACTTTTTTAATGTAAAGCACAAAAAGTAAACGACAATTCCGATAAGGTAGAAGGTGAATAAATACTCTTTCTTCTGATGGTGTTTATAATAGATGAATTTTACAATTCCAGTTAGGAAAAATAAATTCAACAAAAATCGAATCATCATTTTGTAAAAGTCGTCATCGAATATAGGAATGCCTAGTAGCTCCATGTTAGTGATTTAATTGGTTAATTTTTAAGTTGAGTTCTTTAAACTTGTTAGACTTTACGCCCGAGAAAATGTTTGCAACACCCATACAATATTTACTAAAACTTACGGTTCTAATTCTCTTAGATTTTAGTGTGCTATATATAGGAGTTCTTGTATTTCGTTTTTCTTGTTTGACTTCAATAACGACCACATTTTTAAATTCTTTTGTGGTTGAATCTGTTTTATATTCCAGACCCGTATCTATGGTCACACGTTCGGACCGTTGGGTGTTTACCAATGTAAAACGTTGAAAATAATTATTTAAAACGGGCTTTAATTCCCAGTCTTTTTTAGTAGCCTTTTCAATAAACTTTTTTGATTCTGTTGATAAGGTTATTTCAAAATCATCAATTGAACAACGCACTTTATTGGTAATTCCAGTGTTTTGTTTTTCTTTAACTTCTAAAAAACAAATATCCGACTCAACATACCTCCGCATTCTTATTTTGTGACGGTTTGCTTTACCGTTGTGGTGTTCTTTATAGCAGCGCAAATCTGTTGTGTCAAAGTAAAGGGTGGAATAATTCATCAACCGATTTTCACCAATCTCTAAAATCTGATATTCAGAATAGAGGAACGGTAAAAGTTCAGACAATTTAGAGGTGGTGGTTAGGAACTTCGTATCAACGCGTTTCAATAATGAAACACCATTCATTTCCTCTAATGAAATAGAGGCAAAGCCTGATAATTTAGATACGTCCATTGGTTAATTTGGATAAACTTACGATTTTTTTTTCACATCAAAAAAATAAATGTCACATCAAAAATCTAACTGTAGGCATGAGTTAAACGTCTAAAATTCTTTCAACGTCAAGGTGTCGACTTCAAAAACGGCGTAGGTGTAATAGCCAATCCAGTCCCCAAGGTTGATGTATTTTGATTGGTCGTTAAGAGGAATGTCTAGTGGTAAATGCCGGTGTCCAAACACAAAATAGTCGCGGTGTTTTTCTTCTAATTTTTTAAGACTGTATTGCACCAACCACTCTTTGTCATTTCCAAGAAACTTCACGTCTTCATCGCCTGAAATTACTTTGTTTTTAACCGAAAGGTATTGTGCAAAACGCACACCAATATCAGGGTGTATCCATCTGTATAGCCATTTAAAAAAGGAATTTGTAAATACTTTTTTGAGACGTTTAAATCCTTTGTCATCCGGGCCAAGTCCATCGCCGTGACCAATAAAAAAAGATTTTGAATTGAAGGTAAATTCTTGAGGTTGATGATGTACAGTAATGCCCAATTCTTCTTCGAAATAGCCATTCATCCACAAGTCGTGATTCCCAACAAAAAAGTGAATTTCAATGCCTTGATCGCTCAGCTCTGCCAATTTCCCTAACACCCGTGTAAACCCTTTTGGGATGACATATTTATATTCAAACCAGAAATCAAACAAATCGCCTAATAAGAAAATAACCTCTGCATCGTGCTTGATAGAATCCAACCATTGCACGAACTTTTTTTCGCGAGGCATAGACTCCTTAGCCGTTGGCGCACCAAGATGGTTGTCGGAAGCAAAGTATATTTTTTTCCCTTTGGGGATTTTTAAAGCCGTCATATCAAATTGTTAGTGGTCACTTGCATACCATTCTGCAAAACTGCTGGCAGTTTCTTGCAGTTTGAGGGAATGTAATTGTATTGTATTGGGCAGTCGTTTTTTTATTTTTTCGGCAAAATCAATCACCATCATTTCACTTGTAGGTTGATAATCGACTAGAAGTACATTGTGTCCCCGATCCGAAAGTTCTTTTGCAAGCTCTACGTGGGGGGTGTTTTTATTAAAAACCGTAGCGTGGTCAAAGACGTTTACAATCTCTTCTTTGATGATTTTTTTTAAATCCGTAAAATCAATTACCATTCCAAATTTTACATGGGTGTGATCTGAAATTGGCTGTCCAATGACGGTCACATCTAAGCGGTAGCTGTGCCCATGAACATTTTTGCATTTACCATCATACCCATAAAGTGCATGTCCCGTTTCAAAAGAAAATTGTTTTGTAATTCGAATGTTGCTCATTGGTGTTTTTTGGTATCTAATCGATTCATAGTTCTATACAAAGTTAATGGTTTTGAACCTGTGGTAAAAATTGTTTCCTAAATTTTATTATCAGTGGGATGCCTCTAGCGATCATCCACAAGGTAAAAGCGGTAAAAACACCATAGAGTTTCCACCCATAATAATCGGTAATAAATAGCACAGGTAAAAACACAAACAGTGTTGTAAGTATTAATACATTTCTCAAATCCTTCATCTTTCCGAGCCCTTTAAAAATGCCATCAAATACAAATGCCAATGCGCAGATAGGTTGCATCAGTAACACAATCCAAAAGATGTCATAGAACTGCGCCAACACTTCTGGGTCGTTTGTAAAGGCGATTCCGATTGGCTTATAAAACAAGGCGCCAATTAGCCCCATAATTACGCCGACAATGAGGGCATATTTTATCAGGCGATTGCTTAGTTGTAAAAGCAAATGGTAGTTTTTAGCTCCAAACAGTTTTCCAGAAAGGATGTTGCCGGCACTGGCATAGCCATCCACGGCAAAGGCGGCAAAAAACCATAAATTAATGGCGATGGTATAGGCGGCGATGTAGGTATTTCCATAACCTGTCGCAAAACGTGCCGCAAAATACAAGGCGGTATTGAGCGCCAAGGTCCGAACGATGAGGTGCTTAATCATGTTCAAAAACTTTGGAAGTTCTTTATTAAAAGGTCTTGTGAGTTTTAAGGGTATTTCTGTTTTCTTTAGAAGGAAGTAAGTCGCCAAGGCTGCCATTAAAAATTGTGCCAACACACTTGCGATGGCGGCTCCTTTGAGGTAAAGCGGCGGAAACACATCTGCAATTCCATAGACCAACAACACATCTAAAAGGATATTTACCATGGCACCTGTGATGGCGATAAGCATTGGGTAATAGGTATTTTGAAGCCCTCTAAAAATTCCAAAAACTGCGAAGGTATAGAGGGTAAAGGGCAACCCAAACACCCGAATTTTATAGTAGGAAACACTGTAGTCCAACAACAACCCTGAAGCATTGTAGAGCTTAAAAATGGCATTGCTAAAGGGATAGGTTCCGAAACAAATTAACAAGCTGAGAATTAAAATAATGGTGATGGCTTGTGCGGGTAAATTTTTGACTTCGTCTAATTTATTGGCACCAACATATTGAGAAATGATGGATGAAATGGCGCTACGCGATTGTCCGAGTACCCAAATAAGCATGGATAAAAAGGTGGTCACAATGCCCACAGCTGCCAAGGATTCTGTTGCATTTACGGAAATATGACCCACAATAGCGGCGTCCGTAAGAGAAAGAATCGGTTCGGCAATACCTGCGATAATGGCGGGCACTGCAAGTTTGTTAATGTATTTGAGGCTAATAGTTGTTTCCAATAGCCCTATTTTCCGCGACCTGTTTTTCGGACGGCAGTGGTTTTACTGGTATTTTTATTTTTAAGGTCAGATTTGCCACCTTTTTTTGTATCTGTTTTCTTTACGGTTTTATTACCAAAAAATTTACTGCTCATAATAAATTGAATTTAGTGTCAAAAGTACGGAAAAGACTTTAGTTGAAATCACATTTGATTATAGGATTCACTTTTCAAAAGGATTGTGGTCTATAATTTCCTGTTTTTAGCAATTCTAAAAGGGGAGTGATGTGCCTGACTTTTTTTATAACCATTAAACAGGCGGAAGACCGCCTTAATTTTTTACCAATGTATAAACGACACTAAATCTACCAGCATCTGACGCAACGCTTGTTCCTTCAAGAGACCAACCATCGTTTAAAAAAAACTCTAGTGCCTGATCTCCAGTTAAACCATTTCTAAATCTCTCTTCTTTACCATCATTTATAACGTATGCAGATTCAAGCTTTTTCCCCATTAACTTCAAAATAATTACATCTGTTGACTTAGAGTTATTTAAAGTAGTAAAACCTGTCAAAACTGTAAGGCAAACGATTGTTGTGATTATTGTTTTCAAGTACTTCATATCTTAATTTATTAGTTTCTTGTAAAGGTACAAAACTCGACTTAAGTTATTTTTTTGCCTTTTAATAACACAACAGCATGAGTATTAGGACAAAAACTGCGGGGAGTTTTAAGCAGTTGTTAGGGGATTGAACACCAGAAAAAGCATCTATAACTCTGTAAATACTGCCACATAAATTAGTGCCATAAGAGTGACAGAATAGTCCAAAAAATATTTTAGATTTGCAGCAAGTTATTTTTAAGTACTTGATTTGAATCTAATGAAGAATTAAACAAGTTTCACATCAAATGGGGATGTAGCTCAGTTGGCTAGAGCGCTTGACTGGCAGTCAAGAGGTCGTGAGTTCGAATCTCATCTTCTCCACGATGAAGCGCAGTGCGACTGCGAATTAAAACAAAAAAACTTACCAAGCTTGCTTGCGTAAGTTTTTTTTGTTTTAAGACGTCTGGTCTGAAAGAACAGCGCATATGAGAAAAACCGAAGGTTGATTTCATCTTCACGAATTCATTTTTTTTGAAACAAATTGATTTTAATATAAAACTAATTATATTTGTATTTTAAACCAATTCAATGACGAAAAAACTACTTCTTATTTCCGCCTTTTTAACCTTTTCTTGTTCAGACGATGATCAAAATTGTTTTACCATCATCGATAAAATAATTTCAGAAAACGAGTTTGTGTTTGTAGGAGATTTTGACACCTCCAATTTAGATACTGATGGTTCTCTTAATGGATACGCCGACATTAATTTAGTGGTTAGCGAAGATGTATTTAATTCTCACAATGAAGGAGATGGATATTGTTATGAATAATACACTAGTTATCAAATTGACAGCTGCTGGCTTTTAGTCTTTTCCCCAATGACTCTAAGCGACCTAAAAGAACTATTTTTAGCGAATTTATTATAAAAAAAGTAATTATAATTTTAAGCGCATCCATTACGATAAATGAGTGAAAAGTCATGTCTGAAACTTCATCAACAACAGATTAACTTGTATTTTACAATTAATAAGGGTAGATTTGAAGCTAACCAATTTATTAGATTTATGAAAAATACACTTACAATTTTAGGATTAATTTTCACACTCGTTTTTACGTCTTGTGCTGAAACAACGCCTTGTGATGTCCCTACAAATGGATTTTTAACAGGTACGGATTACCAAGTAAAAATGGGTTCATCTGCTGCTGTAGATGTTTTTAATCAACTGGATGCTGCTTGGGGAAAACGTGATTATGAGTTAATGAAAACTTTTATTGCGGACGAAGCCTCTCTTAGTTTTGACGATGGTTTTGTAGCAACAAGCCCTCAAGAATTTGTGGATAAAATCAAAAACGATGCTGCGGCATCTGAGACTGGTGGCAACAATCAATGGGTTACAGACTATGCGTTTTCATTAACACTAACAGATGACGGATCGGAAGAAACGACTATGGATTCTGGTGACTGGGTAAATGCACAGTTTACAACTGAAAACACGGATCCAGATTCAGACATTGATTCAGAAGTGTACTACGAGTACTACCACATTGTCAACGGAAAAGTGACGCAATGGAATCAGTTTAAGAAAACAATCAAAAAATAATACCAAACAATTAACCTTAACTAATATAACAATTATGAAAAATTTTATTACCGCATTATTTTTAACCGTAGGATTTGCAGTAACGGCACAAGTCGTTAACATCACCTATATATCTGTACCAAGACAAGACTCTGAGTCGTTTTTAGAATTGCATGAAAAATTCACAAACCTTTCAATGTCTGAGGACAGAACTCTTACAGGAGCTGGAATGTTTGCGCATGCATTTGCAGGCGATTATACTTTTGCTACTTACGATTTTTATGCAAACGAACAAGATTTAGTAAACGATTCTGCTCTTGCAAATGCAGCCATGGAAGCCAATATTGATGCTATGAAACTAGACGACGCAGCAAAAGAAGCGCTTATGGCAGAATACCAAAGTTATGTTGCGATGTATGTGCATGGCCATTCTGATCAAATCAGACAAAGTAAAGGTTTAGAAGATATGTCTTTCGAAACAGAAGGTTTAGACTGGAGTACTAAAAAAGTGGTAGTTGTAAGCACTTACAATACTAAATGGGGTGGAAACGGTGTCTTTGCTGACGGAGTCAAAAACGGAAGTTTAAAGACGTTGAAAGACAGTGGTCTTGCAGTAGCAGCCTATGCAAGTCGTCACTTTTACGGCTCAGGAGCAAGCTGGCATACGTACCAGGTTTACAATACTTGGTCTGACTTTGCAGCTTATGAAGAAGCTAATTTAGGAGATCCAATGACCGATGATGATAAAAAATTCTGGTCAGTAATCGATTCTCACAGCGATGAAATCTTAACGTATATTGGTGGGATGGATCGTGAAACAAAAGTATTTAGTTACGCAAAGTAAGCAACACTAAACTTTATAATATCAAGCCTCCTAATTTTCATTAGGAGGTTTTTTTGTGGTTAATTTTTCATGGCATCTTAAAAATTAAATAGTAAATTTACCTACCAAATTTAATGCGATGAATAAGAAAATCACGATTCCAGATGAAGTAATCATCAATAAGATATATGTTATTAGAGATCAAAAAGTGATGTTAGATAAAGATTTAGCAGAGATTTATAATGTGGAAACCAAAAGATTAAAAGAACAAGTTAGAAGAAATATAGATCGTTTTCCAGATTCTTTTATGTTTGAACTCACAGCTGAAGAACATTCTTCTTTAAGGTCGCAAATTGCGACCTTAAAAAGAGGGAGACATTCAAAGTATCCACCTTTTGTATTCACAGAACACGGCATCCTCATGTTATCAAGTGTTTTAAATAGTGAGTTAGCTGTAAAAATGAGTGTACAGATCATAGAGACTTTTGTGCAACTGCGAAAACTAGCAAACAACTATGATGACATCATGCATAAAATCAATGAAATGGAATCTCGCAACAACGAACAATTTAGTGAGATTTATGAAGTGCTTCAGCGATTATTTTCGAAACCAGAAGAACAAGCTCGAAAAGAGATTGGTTATAAAGCCGATAGAACATAAATACGACTGCATTCCAATATTACTATTTAAAAAAAGAATTTGCAAACGTATCCCACAACGTAAATAACTAGCATCTGATAAGCTGAAATTTTTAAGAATCCAAATAGGCACCTTAAAAATTAAATAGTAAATTTACCTACCAAATTTAGAATAATGAATAAAAAAATCACCATTCCAGATGAAGTAATCATCAATAAGATATATGTTATTAGAGGCCAAAAAGTGATGGTAGATAGAGATTTAGCAGAGCTTTATGGTGTAACGACAAAACGCTTGAACGAACAAGTAAAAAGAAATAATAACCGCTTTCCTTCTAACTTTATGTTTGAACTGACAAAAGAAGAAAAGAATCAGCTAGTCGCAAATTGCGACCACCTAAAAAAATTAAAGTTCTCCCCAGTTCTACCAAAGGTTTTTACCGAACATGGGATCCTAATGTTATCGAGCGTCTTAAATAGTGAGTTAGCTGTAAAAATGAGTGTACAGATCATAGAGACTTTTGTGCAACTGCGAAAACTAGCGAACAACTATGATGACATAATGCATAAAATCAATGAAATGGAATCACGCAACAACGAACAATTTAGTGAGATTTATGAAGTGCTTCAGCGATTATTTTCTAAACCAAAAGAGAAACCTCGAAAAGAGATTGGTTATAAGACGGATAGAACATAAACACCCAACAAAGTAACACTCGTATTTACAACTGCTGTTGAGGTGGTAAAAACCAGTAATTAATAATAAAATAATTAAAATGAAACTATTTAAAGAATTTAAAGATTTTGCGGTTAAAGGAAATATGATTGATATGGCCATCGGAATTATTATTGGGGCGTCCTTCAACGCCGTGATTAATGTTTTGGTAAAAAACATCATTTTACCGCCCTTGTCGCTTTTATCAGATGGAATTAATTTTCAAGAAAAGAAACTCATTCTAAGAACCGCCACAGAAACCACCAGTCAAGTGTCTTTGGATTATGGCTTGTTTGCCGAAACCATTCTCGATTTTCTAATTGTTGGTTTCACTATTTTTATTGTCGTAAAGTTCATTAACAAGCTCAAAACAAAAGCAGATGATGTTAAAGACGCGACAGTTCCCACCCCTGCAGACATTCAGTTATTGTCAGACATCAAACAATTACTCGAAGTTCAGAATAAAAAACTCCTTAAATAAGTTAGCGTGCATTATGCAGGCGAGCGACATATTTTCCGATCACATCAAATTCTAAATTCACAACCGTACCTGCTTCAAAACGATTAAAATTAGTGTGTTCATAGGTATAAGGAATGATCGCCACGCTAAAGCCGTCATCTTTAGAATTCACTACAGTTAAGCTCACACCATTAACGGTAATCGAGCCTTTTTCAATCGTAAGATTTCCTAAAGAAGCATCGTATTGAAACGAATACACCCAGCTTCCATTTTGGGTTTCTACACTGGTGCACGTTCCAATTTGATCGACATGCCCTTGAACCATGTGGCCGTCCAATCGCGCGCCAAGTTTCAATCCGCGTTCTAAGTTTACAGCCACTCCAATTTCTAAAACGTTGAGGTTGGTTTTGTCTAAAGTTTCTTTGATTGCTGTCACGGTATAACTGTTTTCAGTCAGGGCTATGACAGTCAGGCACACCCCGTTATGGGACACACTTTGATCGATTTTTAATTCTGGCGCTAACACACTTTGAATTGTTAAGTGTAAGTTGTCATTCTCCTTCACTAAATTTTTTACAATCCCTAAATCTTCAATAATTCCCGTAAACATACTTTTAATTCGTTAAATTTGTAAATTCAAAATTACAAACATACACGTCACTTTTAATGGAAAAAGAAGAAAAAATAAAAATTGGAATTTCTATAGGAGATTTAAATGGTATAGGAGGTGAGTTGGTCATCAAGACTTTTGAAGACAATCGTATGCTTGATTTTTGTACGCCAATCATTTATGCTTCTGTAAAAACAATGGCATTTCTCAAAAGACACTTTCAGAGTCCCCTAGATTTTAATAAAATTCAAAAGGCAAGTCAAGCCGTGGACTCTAAAGTTAATGTGGTTTCCGTTTGGCATGAAGATGTTAAAATAAATTTTGGAGAAGAAGACCCGAAAATTGGTGAATATGCTATAAAATCGCTCCAAGCGGCGGTTGAAGATCTTAAAAATGATCAAATTGATGTATTGGTCACGGCACCAATCAACAAGCATAACATTCAATCAGACGCCTTTAAATTCCCGGGGCATACAGATTATTTAGCCCAAGAACTCGAAGGCGATAGCTTGATGTTTATGGTTTCGGACGATCTTAAAGTAGGCTTATTAACCGACCACGTTCCCGTAAGTGAAGTCTCAAATCAAATCACAGCGGAGCTTATAGAAAAGAAAATCTCAATTATATACAAATCCTTAGTACAGGATTTTAGCATCCGAATGCCACGCATCGCTGTGTTAGGGATCAATCCCCATACAGGCGATAATGGAGTGATTGGGAGCGAAGACGACACGGTTTTACGCCCTGCCCTAGAGACCATCAAAAAGACAGGAAAGCTTGTGTATGGACCCTATTCGGCCGATAGTTTTTTTGGTTCTAAAAATTACAAAAACTTTGATGCGATCGTAGCCACCTATCATGACCAAGGGTTGATTCCTTTTAAAACGCTAGCGTTTGGAAATGGGGTCAATTTCACGGCGGGACTCAATAAAGTTCGCACCTCACCAGATCATGGAACGGCCTATGAAATCGCTGGCAAAGGCGAGGCAAATATCACCTCTTTTAAAGAAGCTATTTTTTCAGGAATGGCTATTTTTAGAAATCGAAAAATGAATCAGAGCCTCACTTCAAACCCATTATTGAGGCAGCCAAAAAAACGTTAAATAAAAAATGAGACGCTATGCTGTTAGCCTTAATAAAATTTTATATATTTGCAGGCTCAAATATGCGAGACCATGAAGCCACTAAAAGCATTTGACATACAGTTTGTAGGGCTAAAGCTTGGAAAGCACGTTTACGAGTACGAAATTGATAATAAGTTCTTTGAGCATTTTGAATATGATGAGTTTAACGATGTAAACGTTAAAATTGTTCTAAACCTTGAAAAAAAATCAACCTTTTTAGAGTTGAAATTTTTAGCAGAAGGAACGATTAACGTAAATTGTGACCTAACAAACGAACCTTTTGATCAGGCGGTTAACACTAGTTTTGATTTAGTTGTTCAGTTTGGAAATGAGTATAATAACGAACATGAGGCGATTTTAATTATCCCGCATGCCGAATACGAAATTAACGTTGCACACCACATCTACGAATTAATTGTTTTGTCCTTTCCTCAAAAACGGATTCATCCGGGAGTAGAAGATGGAACTATAGACTCAGAAATACTCGACAGACTTGAAACATTAAGCCCACAAAGCTTAGAAAATAAACCTCAACAAGAAGATATAGATCCTCGTTGGGACACATTAAAAAAATTACTAACGGATAAATAATATAGAAAATGGCACATCCTAAAAGAAAAATCTCCAGAACAAGAAGAGATAAAAGACGTACCCATTACAAGGCAACAACGCCTCAAATAGCAACTTGCCCAACCACTGGCGAAGCGCACTTATACCACAGAGCGCATTGGCATGAGGGGAAATTATACTACAGAGGTCAAGTCTTAGTTGATACGACAGCAGCTGAAGAAAACGCCGCTTAGTAAACAGATCATAAAATACTAAAAAAACGCTCTTTATGAGCGTTTTTTTTGTTTACCTTGGGTTTTTATAAAAATGCAATAAAATTGATTTTTTCCCCTTTTTTAACCAAAAAAGGTTATTTTTGAATCGTTTTTGGTTGTTTTTGATGTAATTCCATTGAAAACCATCAAGTTAAAATATAATTTATGATCAAAATCTCAGCAGCAATTACCGCTGTAGGTGGCTATGTGCCAGACTTCATATTAACCAACAAGATCCTTGAAACGATGGTTGATACTAATGATGAGT